>Ga0208246_1000120_pt1 | contig 74624 bp, 74 predicted proteins | sample RifOxyD2_FD_184039 | JGI IMG/M metagenome (GOLD analysis project Ga0208246, IMG submission 184039) | Soil microbial communities from Rifle, Colorado - Rifle Oxygen_injection D2 (SPAdes) | ecosystem: Environmental > Terrestrial > Deep subsurface > Rock core/Sediment | place: Rifle, Colorado... | reverse complement strand
TAGTGCCGGCGGAAGCGTATCGGCAGAATTTGCCCCTTATGCGGCTGAAGCGGGAGCCGTTGTCATCGATAATACGAGTCATTTCCGTATGTATGAGGACGTCCCTCTCGTCGTTCCTGAAGTGAACCCCGAAGACATCGCCCAATGGCGTAACCGAGGTATCATTGCCAATCCTAACTGCTCTACCATCCAAATGGTTCAAGCCCTTAAGCCCCTCGATGATGCCTATGATTTACAGCGCATCGATGTCAGTACCTACCAAGCAACTTCGGGTGCGGGTAAAACGGGGATGGAAGAGCTTGTGGAGCAGATGCAAGCCTTTTTCGCGTTTAAACTCGATGATATGGAACCGAAAAAATTCGCTCACCGTATCGCACTCAACGCTATTCCACAAATCGATTCGTTCACCGATAACGGCTACACCAAAGAAGAGCTTAAAATGGTAAACGAAACCCAAAAAATCATGCACAAAGATATCGAAGTGAGTGCAACGTGTGTCCGTATCCCGACGCTTCGCGGTCATGCCGAAACCCTTACCCTCACCTTTGACGGTGCAGTGGATGCCAATGAGGCACGCGAACTTTTGAGTAAAGCACCGAATATCATCGTTTTGGATACTCCAAGCGAGAGCATCTATCCGATGCCGTCACTTTGTATGGATCAAAATGAGACATTTGTAGGACGTATCCGCAATGATATCTTCCGTGACAATGTTCTTCACATGTGGGTTGTTGCCGATAACCTTCGTGTAGGTGCTGCAACCAATGCCGTACGAATCGCCCAAAAATGGGTAGAGATGCAAGGAGAATAATATGAGTTTCATTGAAACATTGTTCGAAAAAGGGCTTTGGAGTTCACGTTTCATCATCATCTTAGCCGTCGTGTTTGGATTACTGGGTGCTATTGTGCTATTTGCTATTGCCAGTTTTGATATTTTTTACACGACATCGTATGTTATTAATACCTATGTGACCCATGCACACCCAGAGGGGTTCCATGAAACAGTTGTCGGCGGCATCATCGGTGCGGTTGACTTGTACCTTATCGGTGTCGTTATGATCATCTTCTCGTTCGGTTTATATGAGCTTTTCATCTCCGATATCGACCCGGCAAAAGATGAACACGGCAAAGAAAACCAACTTTTGGCGGTTCATTCACTCGACCAGCTTAAAGATAAAATTTCCAAAGTTATCGTGATGGTACTCGTCGTCGGCTTTTTCCAAAAAGTGGGACATACCGTATTCACGGGAGCATTAGAGCTCCTTTATCTAGCACTCTCGATCACAGCCGTTGCCGTCGGTCTTTATTTTTTGAGCAAAGTAGGTCACCATGAGTAAGATTTTCGTTGATGCGTGTTTCGGTAAAGAGACTCCGTATACCCCAGTTTGGATGATGCGCCAAGCGGGACGCTATCTCCCTGAGTATATGGAAGTGCGCAAACGTGCCGGAAACTTCCTCAACCTTTGCCACGCCCCTGACATGGCTGCGGAAGTCACCATTCAGCCTGTAGATCTCGTCGGAGTTGATGCGGCGATTTTGTTCAGCGATATTTTGGTCGTTCCGAATGAAATGGGGATGAAACTCGACTTCATCAAAGGGGAAGGTCCCGTTTTTGAAAAACCGATTGCAACCGAAGAAGATTTGAATGAACTTATCGGCGGTGAAGAAGCAGCGTCTAAACTCACGTATGTCTATGAAACCATCAAAATCTTGCGCACACAGCTCGATGCGCGCGGCGATAACAAAGCCCTTATCGGATTCACGGGGGCACCGTGGACACTCGCAACCTATATGATCGAGGGGCAAGGGACAAAGACGTATAACATCTGTAAAAAGATGATGTACTCTAACCCTGAACTTCTCCACAAAATTCTCCGTAAAGTGACCGATGTAGTCAAGCTCTACATGGAAAAACAGATCCAATCGGGGATCGATGTCGTCCAAATCTTCGACAGCTGGGCTGCGGCGATCGAACCGAGTAAATACGATGAGTTCTCATGGAGCTACATGGTCGAAATCGCTGAGTACCTCAAAGAGAAATACCCTCATGTTCCTGTCATTATGTTCCCAAAAGGGATCCCAGCCTTTTTGGATAAAGTCTACGGAAATTTCGATGTTTTCGGTGTCGACTGGAGCACCCCTATGGCACTTGCGAAAGAGAAACTCGGGGATCGCTATGTCCTTCAAGGGAACATGGAGCCGTGCCGTTTGTACTCAAAAGAGCAAACGACCGCGTGTGTTGAAGCGATCCAAGAGATTATGGGTGGCCGTCGTCACATTTTTAATCTCGGTCACGGGATTCTTCCCGATGTTCCGGTTGAAAATGCGCAACACTTCGTTCGCGAATGCCAAAGAGTAAGTAAAAAATAATGTCTTCCATCTTCGGTCCTGTCCACTCGCGACGTTTCGGTACATCGCTCGGGATCGACCTATCCAGTTCGGGTAAACAATGCAATTTTGACTGTCTCTACTGTGAGCTCGCCCCTGCGCCCGCAATGGCACACCAGCACACCATTACTCCCAAAGAGAGCATCATCGCCGATTTAAAAGAGTCACTCTCAAAACACCCCTCTATTGACGTTATAACCATCACCGCAAACGGTGAACCGACAATGTACCCCCATCTTGATACCCTTGTTGATGAAATCAACAAAATCAAAGGTGATATTCAAACGCTCATCCTCTCTAACAGTGCTTGCTTGAATGAGCCTGAAGTATTCACTACCCTTTTAAAATTTGACCAAGTCAAACTCTCACTCGACGCAGCCACCCCCGAAACGTTTAAAAAAATCGATCGCCCTGCCGAGGGGATTGAAATCAGCAGAATCATCGAGAGCATCACCCGATTTTCACATGCATTTGAGGGAAAATTGTTTTTAGAGATATTGTTTGTCAAAGGGGTCAATGATTCACTAAGCGAGACAGAAGCACTTGAGCGTGCCCTGCTCCCAATCTCTTGTGATCGTATCGATATCGGTACCATTGACCGCCCTCCTGCTTATCCCGTACAGGGATTGAGCTTTGAGGAGCTCTATCTCCTCTCTTGCCGTTTTGATCCTACATTGCCGATTCATATCGTATCCCGTACTCATGCCGCCGCAAGCCCAAGCAGCTACAGCGATGAGGAGATTCTTACTACCCTTGATAAACGCCCGCTAACGATGGATGATATCGATGCCCTTTTCGACAGTGAGTCAAAAAAACGATTTACTGATCTCCTAAATCAAGGCAAAATTGCCCAAATTGAACGTTCAAACGTAAACTTTTTCTCCCCTTCCGAAAATATTCACCGGAAACGCTCTAAATAGCCCCATTTTTTATTGACAATCAACGTAACATAGCGTATAATTGCGCCCTCATAAACATTCCGGATTAGCTCAGCGGTAGAGTAGGTGACTGTTAATCACTTGGTCGCTGGTTCGAATCCAGCATTCGGAGCCACTTATGATACTTTTTCCATTTTTACGTTCCGGATTAGCTCAGCGGTAGAGTAGGTGACTGTTAATCACTTGGTCGCTGGTTCGAATCCAGCATTCGGAGCCACCCCCCCCTTTTTTTTCCTAAATCCCTAAAAACAATTGACCTCTTCGTCTACACTATTTTCTGTATTTTTTTTAATCACATCGAAACACTGTTTATACTATATAATTTTCAAATATTATAAATTAATGTTATGATTTGTAACATAGATCCTAACACGTTAACCATATAAAGGTGCATTAAATGAGTGATATGACAATAAAATCAAAATTAATTTTCGGTTTTGGTACATTAGTAAGTGTATTTCTATTCTTTTCTGCCTATCAGGGATTTAAGATCGATACACTGGGGAATTTGCAACACGACAGTGCCTCTAGGGGAAGTGATGCGGTCAAAGTAACCGAAATGGTTTCAGATTTAGGTGATTTATACGCAATATCAGCCGATATGATCATCAACGGCTACAATCAGGATGCCAAAAAAGATTTTAATGCGTTGAAAACGGAAATACTCGACGATATTAAAGTGTTAGAGAAAATGGTAGATACGGAGGAAGAAAAAGCGTTATTAAACCAATACAAAGAACAAGTCGAAGGTTATACCAATATCATTGAAAATGACCTCATCACCCAATTAAACGCTACCGATTCAAACATTAATCCGGAAATACGAAATATCGACGGGAAAATAGATGTTCAAAGAAACTCTGCCATAGAGACGTTGTCTAAAATGAGAGATTCCATCGAATCTGAGATGAACGAAAGTGATGAAGAGTTCGGTTCTACACAAAGCTCTGTGTTTGTAACCACCATAGTGGTCGGCATCATCCTGACACTCTTTGCGATTTTTGTAGCGACAGGGCTATTGCATACAGTAATGCGAGGGATATCGAGACTGAATGAGGGGTTGTTAAGTTTTTTTGCCTATCTCAACAGAGAGAGCCAAAAAGCAGATTTAATTACCATCGACACCAAAGATGAATTTGGAAAAATGGCCGAAGCTATTAATCAAAATATCCTAAAAACACAAAATTCGATCCAACAAGATCAAGCCGTTATCGATGATGTCAAACGGGTAGTAACCGAAGTCAAAAATGGGAAATTGAGCCATAGAATTACACAAGAGACTCAGAATGAGAGCTTACGGGAGCTCAAAAACAACTTTAATGAAATGTTGGAAACTACCAGTAAAAATGTATGTGAAGATATCAATAAAATCACCCGTGTTCTCAATAATTTTGCAAAACTAGACTTTACCGATAGAATCGAAAATGATGTAGGGACGGTTGCACGAGGGGTAAACAGTATTGCCGATGTTATTAACGTCATGCTTGTCGAAAATAAAACCAACGGACTTACGCTGGATAAAAGTTCAAGTATATTGCTCAGCAATGTTGATAAACTCAATCAAAGCTCTATCGAATCCGCATCGGCATTAGAGCAAACATCCGCGTCTATGGAGCTTATGAGCACAACCATCAACGCCACTGCCGAAAAGACAAAAGAGGTGGTTCAACAATCATCCGAGATTAAATCGGTCATAAACATCATTAGCGATATAGCAGACCAAACCAATCTCCTAGCCCTAAATGCCGCTATCGAAGCAGCACGTGCGGGAGAGCATGGACGCGGATTTGCAGTCGTAGCGGATGAAGTTCGAAAACTAGCGGAGAGAACGCAAAAAAGTCTCGGTGATATTAATGCCAATGTGAATATTTTGGCACAATCTATAGCCGACATCGGAGATGCCATTTCAGAACAAAGCCACAGCATTTCCGAGATAAATCAAGCTATCTTTTTAGTCAGCGGTGCCGTGAAAGGGAATACCGAGATTGCGGATCAAACACATAAGATATCGGTCGATATCGATAAAATAGCCAAATTGGTTGTAAGTGATGCGGATGCTAAACAATTTATCGGCAAAGAGACATGTAGTAGCAAATTATAAAAGGGAAACCTACTCTTTTATTTTATTGGTCTCCGCATCATAATGATCACATCGATAATTTCTAAACCCCTCAACCATACGGACGATATTCTTAATCGGTGTCGGATTAAATAAACGTCGAAGAAAATGGTTATTGACACAATCTTCACAACGCTTTATGACGCAATGGATCGCATCGCTGACAACCAACATCGGCTGAGAGGGAGATATTTGTAAAATATGGTCAACACATTCCTGCCCGTTTTCAATTCCATGATCAACCACGACAACGTCATAATCATCTTTTTGATATGCGATAAAAACTTCACCCAATGTGGATGCGATGTCAACAGTACAATTTGTTATAGCATCTTCTAAGAGCATTTTTCGGGTTTGGAGCTGAAATCCAGCTTGGTCAATGATTAGTATTTTCATATTCGAATTATCTCTTAAACTCCTTTAAAAAAAAGGTTTTTTTTGCCTTTAAATGTTACAATTCAAAAAAAGCGAGTAGTTTTAAAAAAAGATGATTTTAAAAAATATAAAAAGAGTTTTAATCCTTCGTAGTGGTGCATTAGGCGAAACAGTTTTTGCCATACCTCTCATTAATGCATTAAAACAACAATATGGTCAAGATATTCTCATAGACTGGATCGGTACTCCAGCAGCATCTGCATTATTCAAACTCGATCCTCGAATCAATCGTATTTTTCCTCTCAAACACCGTCGTATTCCCATTTTTTTCAGTAAAGAGAAAAAAAATATCATAAATCACTCCAAAGAACAGCCTTATGATCTTTTGATAAACCTAGAATCGGGTCATATTTTTTATCCACTCGTTGAAAAAATTCAAGCAACCCATAAATTAGGGATGCCCTATAATCAAATCCGAGCTCTTCCAAATCCCCATGTTATTGACAGTCTAAAAACAATCTATGAAAGCATCATTGATCAGGAGTTATTACGCAATTCTTACCCCGTTTTATATGGAGAAGAATTTTCATCGGTGATAAACAAATTTTCTCTCCCCGCCTCCTATATCGTGATCAATCCCAGTACAAGCCACCATAAAAAGTTTACACATCGCGCTTGGCCAAACCATCATTGGAATGAGCTGATACAGCATCTAGCACCGATATACAATTTGGTTATCATCGGTGGAAAAGGAGAAGATGACTTCTTTAATTCATTACGGCCATTCCCCCAATCTGTAATCGATTTAGTCGGGAAATCAACTCTGACTGAACTTATTACAATTATTGACAACGCGGAAGGAATCATCACCGCAGATACAGGCCCCTCACATATTGCTTCAGCGGTAAACACACAGACATTCGCTCTTTTCGGGCCTTCAAATCCAATAGGAACGGGTCCTTATACAACACCGTTTAACCATATTCATATCATCTCAAAAAATCTTGAATGTAGCCCGTGTAATGCAACCAACCGGATCAAATTATGTCGCGATAATCAATGTATGAAACAGATTCTTCCCACAGAAGTTAAAGAAATAATCACCCCTTTTTTAACACCTAAGAGCCAACCTATCGAAAAAAATAGATAGAAAATTGGCTATAATAGCATTATGATTAAGCCCAATAAAACAACACTTATTATTGCTGTATACAAAAATACAGCTGCTTTAAAAATTTTATTCAATGCTATACGTCAACAAAGTGTACTTCCCGATGAAATAATCATCGCAGAAGACGGTGAATACGAAGAGATGCGTGAACTAATCGAAAGAGAAGCGATACAAGGACTCGTTCATCTTACACAAGAAGATCTCGGTTGGCGCAAAGCCAAATCAATAAATAATGCAATTAAAAAAGCAACCGGTGATTATCTGATCATCATTGACGGTGACTGCATCCCTCATCCGCGTTTTATCGAAGGACATATTGAATGCAGTGAACCTAACAAAGTGTGTTGCGGAAAACGTTCTGAATTGGGTGAAAAAATTACGCAAAAAATTTATAACCATACGCTCTCTATTGCTGAATTAACCGATAAATATCTCTTTAGTCTCCTCTCTCATCAGCGTGAGGGAACTCGTCATTACGAAGAAGGAATATACATCCCTTATAATGGATGGATGTACCGTTTTTTAAAGAACCGCCATGTACGCTACATCATAGGATGCAACTATTCATGCTACAAACACGATATGGTCGCGATCAACGGATTAGATGAAGATTATACAAAGCCCTCTGTTGGAGAAGACATCGATTTAGGATGGCGCTTCCGTGGGCTTGGAATTGAGCTCAAATCATGCAGAAACGCTGCCAATGTATATCATCTGTATCATAAAAAAAATTTCAATGCCGACACTTTGCGTGAAAACGATGCTATTTTGAAACGTAATTTTGATATCAATCGCTACATCTGCCGCAATGGACTCGAAAAATTACCACAGGAGAATGAATCATGAAAGGGATTATCCTAGCGGGGGGAAGCGGCACACGCCTTTATCCGATTACCAAAGGGGTCAGCAAACAACTCGTCCCCATCTACGACAAGCCTATGATCTATTATCCATTGTCCGTATTGATGTTAGCAGGTATCCGTGAAGTGCTTATCATCTCTACTCCTACCGATCTTCCTCGCTTCGAAGAACTCTTAGGAGACGGAAGCGATATCGGGATGCGTTTTGAGTATTGTGTCCAACCCTCACCCGATGGATTGGCTCAGGCATTTATCCTCGGTGCCGATTTTATCGGTAATGATGATGTGTGTCTCGTTTTAGGTGATAACATTTTTCACGGTCATGGTCTCACAAAAATGCTCGCTCAATCGGTACGTAACGTCAAAGAAGAGAACAAAGCAACCGTATTCGGTTACTGGGTAAAAGATCCGGAGCGCTATGGAGTTGCAGAATTTGACGCTGAGGGAAATGTCCTCTCTATCGAAGAGAAACCGGCGTCGCCTAAAAGCTCCTATGCCGTTGTCGGACTGTACTTTTATCCGAACAGCGTCGTCGAGATCGCACGCAATGTCAAACCGAGCGACCGAGGCGAACTTGAGATCACCACCGTCAATCAAACCTATCTAGCCAAAAATGCCCTCAAAGTAGAGCTTATGGGACGCGGTTACGCATGGCTCGATACGGGAACGCACGAGTCACTTTTGGAAGCCAGTATGTTTATCCAAACCATCGAAAATCGCCAAGGACTCAAAGTTGCATGTATCGAAGAGATCGCCTATGAAATGGGTTATATTACAAAAGAAAAACTTTTAGAGCTAGCTCTTCCTCTAAGTAAAAACCAGTACGGCCAATATCTGATCCGCAGAGCAAACGAAGGGACAGTGATATGACCTTTACCCGTACCGCAATAGCTGATGTCGTACTCATCGAGCCGAAAGTTCACGGTGATGCACGCGGCTATTTTGTCGAAACATTTCGTGCCGATAAACTCGAAGAATTTTTAGGCTTTGCTATCTCTTTTTGTCAAGATAACGAGTCATCAAGCAGTTATGGGGTCTTACGGGGTCTGCATTACCAGCTTTCACCTTATGCGCAAACCAAACTGGTACGAGTTATAAAGGGAAGTGTTCTTGATGTAGCCGTTGATATCCGTAAAGGATCACCCACCTTCGGTCATCATGTCGCGGTAGAACTCAGTGGAGAGAACAAACGACAAATGTTAATTCCGCGCGGGTTTGCCCACGGGTTTGTCGTTTTATCCGAAACCTGCACGTTCGCCTATAAAGTAGACAACTATTACAGCATTGAATGCGATCGCGGCATTGCGTTTAATGACCCTGCTTTGAATATCGATTGGATTGTCCCCAATGAAAAGCTTCAACTCTCAGCCAAAGATACACAGCAACCATTACTAAAAAATGGTGATCTGTTCGAATACGGAGCCAACTTTTACGCCCTAAAGGGCACACGTGTCTAAAATTCTGGTAACAGGAGCCCATGGACAACTTGGAAGCGAATTCCATACATTGAGCCTCTTTTACCCACAGTATGAATTTACTTTTGCCGATCGCAGTACACTCGATTTGAGCAATCTTTGTGTAATGGAAGATTACTTTACCGATAAGAGATTTGATACCATCATCAACTGTGCCGCCTACACCGCTGTGGATAAAGCAGAATCAGAGCGCGAACTCGCCGATACAATCAACCACCGATTTGTCTCAATGCTGGCTAAAATTGCCAAAAGAGACAATGCCGCCTTAATTCACATCTCGACTGATTATGTCTTTAACGGAGAACATCATCGTCCTTATATCGAATCTGACCCTACCGATCCTCAAGGGGTCTATGGCCGAACCAAACGTGATGGGGAAAATGCGATCCTTTCTGTAGCACCTTCCAATACCATCATTATTCGAACCTCATGGGTTTATTCCTCTTTCGGCAATAATTTTCTCAAAACTATGCTCCGCTTAGGGAAAGAACGGGATGATCTAGGTGTCATTTTCGATCAGATAGGCACTCCAACTCATGCTCGTGATTTAGCGCAAACTATTTTAGAGATTCTCCCCCGTATCAAGAATGAATCACCCCAAATCTATCACTACTCTAATGAGGGAGTTGCAAGCTGGTACGATTTTGCTCAGGCAATATTTGAACTTTCCACCATAAAGTGTCAAGTCAATCCGATCACAACCGATCAGTATCCGACCCCCGCCAAACGTCCCCATTACAGCTTGCTCAACAAAGCAAAAATCAAAACCGACTTCGGGATCACCATTCCGTATTGGAAAGATTCACTTAAAGAGTGTTTAGTCAAACTAGGAGAAGCCTCATGAAAACTATTCTCGTCACCGGATGCGCCGGATTTATCGGAAGCAACTTTGTCCCTTATTTTTTAAATAAATACCCTGATAACCGTTTAATCAATCTCGATCTCCTCACCTATGCAGGGGATATGAACAATCTCTCCGATGCACCTCAAAATGATCGTCATATTTTTGTAAAAGGGGATATTTGTGACCGTTCCCTCATTGAATCACTTTTTAGAGAATACGATATTCACGGTGTTATCCATTTTGCCGCAGAGAGCCATGTCGATAACTCCATCAAAAATCCGGGGGTATTCGTTCAAACCAACGTCAACGGTACTTTTACCCTTATCGACGTAGCTTATAAACATTGGATGGAGAAACCATTTGTCTACAAAACAGGATTTGAGGGGTGTCGTTTCCACCATATCAGCACCGATGAAGTATACGGTACCCTTGGAGAGAGCGGTCTGTTCACCGAAGAGACCTCTTACGCCCCTAATAGCCCTTATAGTGCGTCTAAAGCGGGAAGTGATATGATCGTCCGCTCTTACCACCACACCTATGGGATGAATACGGTGATTACAAACTGCTCGAATAACTACGGTCCGAAACAGCATAACGAGAAGCTTATCCCAACCGTTATACGTAAAGCGCTCAGTGGAGACAACATCCCCGTATACGGTGACGGTAAAAACATCCGTGACTGGCTCTACGTTCTTGATCACTGCAAAGGGATCGATCTGGTTTATCATACCGGACGAAGCGGAGAAGTCTATAATATCGGTGGACGCAACGAACGCAATAACAACCAAATCGTCGATCGTATCTGTACCCTCCTCGATACAATGAAACCTCGCAGTGATGCTAAAAGCTATCGTGAACAAATCTCCTATGTTGAAGACCGAGCAGGACATGACCGCCGTTATGCGATTGATGCCACCAAAATCGAAACGGAACTGGGATGGAAAGCCGATGAAAACTTCGATACTGGTATTGTTAAAACAGTCGCATGGTATTTGGAAAAATATTGCAAATGACCCCTACAAATATTAATACTCTGCATGAAGGAAAACTTTTCTCTGTCTGTACTCTTGTGACAAACAAACAAGAATATGCTGAGATGATTGATTCGTTTCATAAAGCTGGGTTTACAGATGATCATTCCGAATTTCTCTATGCTGACAACAGTGAAGGAAACCAGTATGACGGATTTAAAGGGGTGCGCGCTTTTTTGACAAAAGCGTCAGGAAAATACATCATAATATGTCATCAAGATATTCTCCTAACTTATGACAAACTCGATAAATTAGTAGCCTGTATAGAAGAACTTAATCTCAATGATCCCAATTGGGCGATTGCTGGAAATGCAGGATACATCGATTCCAACCAAAAAGTGATCCGTATTAGCGATCCTTACGGAATGGATGTTGCCAAAGGTTCCTTTCCTGCTAAAGTACGAAGTCTCGATGAAAATTTTTTAATTATCCGTAAAGAAAGTGGGCTTACCCTTTCAAATGATTTGAAAGGATTTCATTTTTACGGTACCGATTTATGCATGATTGCTGATATACTGGGACTGAATGCATATGTCATCAACTTTCATCTTTACCATAAAAGTGGTGGGAATTGTGATGAAAGTTTTTTCAATGCAAAACAGCGGCTAATAGAAAAATACCGCCGCGTTTTTCAAAGCCGTTTTATCCGGACAACATGCACACCACTTTTTTTATCTGGCTTTTCATCTTTAAACACTTTGTTCAACCGAAAGCTAATGTATAGTTTAAAAAAGCGTATAGATTTTATCCATGCTAAACTCTCATAACCCGAAAATTTCAATCGTCATTGCTACCTATAATGGAGCATCATACCTTCAAGAACAACTCGATTCCATTGCCGTTCAAACACTTCAACCCTATGAAATTATTATTCAAGATGACCATTCATCAGATAAAACATCTGCAATTATTCGTCATAATATGCTCAAACTTCCAATCAAGTTTTATGAAAATCTTGAAAACCTTGGATATATTCGTAATTTCGAATCAGCACTTGCCAAAGCAGAAGGAGATTACATCGCGTTATGTGATCAGGATGATATATGGGTACCACAAAAGCTAGAACTGTTGATGGAAGCGATTGGATCAAAATCGCTTGCTTACGCTGATTCAACTTTAATAGATTCAGAGGGAAACCCGTTAGGGAAAACACTATCGGAAAAACTCCGAAACCGTTTCATTGAAGCAGAATCGCCCCTCTCCTTCGTCTATGACAACTGCGTTTCTGCGCATGCAATGCTCTTTCGACACTCACTGCTAAAACATCTCTTTCCTTTTCCAAAAAACCTTTACTTTGATGCTTGGGTCGCAGCATGCGCTTCATCTGAAAATGGGATAAGCTATGTTGACAAAGCGCTTGTAGGGTATCGACAACACAGCTCAAATACACTAAGTACTCATCAAAAACCTAAAAATTCTTTCTTTGATACATTGTTCTCAAAACAAACCAAAAAAAGCGAAGAACACTCTTCAAGAGTAGCCGTTATTGATGATTTACTTCATGTACACGGCCTCATCGATTCAGAACGAGCACTATTACAAAAACTCAAAATAGCCCATGCATCTTTTGAGCGACATTGGTTTAACTTTCATCTGATGTACCTACTTCTACAAAATCGTTCCATACTGTTTGCTATAACCCGACGTTGCCCACTTATACTCGCTTTAAAAAAATCAATTGGTCTGAAGCTATATCGCTTCTTCCCATTCCTGTAAAGGCAATAAATGCTTGTCTCCATCATCTCGATCAACTACAATTCTGCCAACCATACACATAATATGGTCAAATCAATCCTCTCGATAGTACCTGTCGACTTCGAATACGAAATTATTATCGTCGATAATGCTTCTGAAGATGCCGATTATATGCAATTGACCCATATCGGTGAGTTACCTCGGGTAAAAATTGTATCAAGTCGGTATAACGGCGGTTTTGCGACTGGCAATATGCTCGGCATCCAACATGCTCAAGGACGCTATTATCTTTTTTTAAATAATGATACGCTCTTGCAAAATGATATTATCACTACTTTTTTCGACTATGCTGAAACAAACAAGAACGTAGGTCTTCTCAGTGGTCAGCTTTACGATGAGTACGGCAACCGAAGTACTTCATTCAAAACTTTCCCATCCCTTTCCAAACAACTTTTTGGTTCCGGATTAGCCAGATTTATCGGGGTCAGCCGTTTTCCAGGAAATAAAACCCTCCTCAATCAGCCTACCGAAGTTGGAGTTGTCAGTGGGTCATGTATGTTTTTTAGACGTGAAGTATTTGATCGTATAGGAGGATTCGACACGACATTTTTCCTTTATTGTGAAGAAGAAGACATCTCCAAACGAGTTTGGAATTACGGCGCATCTGTCGTATCCCTTCCCGAAGCCAAAATCACCCATTTCGCAGGTGCCAGTACCGAAAAGAGTCTTGCAATAGCCAAAGAATTTTATATCTCCTACACCCTCTTACTTAATAAGCATTTCCCAGCCTGGCAGGTGTGTTTGATGAAACTACTCCAGAATTTTAAGCTTTTACGGCGCTCATTTCGTTCGAAAAAAAATATTTTTCTACTTACTTTTATGCTACGAGGGGCACCTCTTCGAGAAAGTTTACGCTATAAACAAATTCTAAAAGGCAACCGCTGATGCTACATTCACCTATGCCTGTTCGTAAATGGACTGTAATTGCCATATCAATTATTATTGCTGTACTCAGTGTCGTCTACACATTCAATTACATCATCGACCCTTTTGGAAGCCGCTCTTGGGTGGTAGAGCAACGTTACAAGCCTATTGTCAAAGAACGGAGTGAAAAATATAATTATATTTTTTATCAGGGAAATATAAAAAACTTTGATTCACTAATTATGGGTAGCTCACGGGCCATGAAAATTGTCCCTTCTAATCACCCTCAAATGAAACATTGCTATAATTTTGCCTTCAGTATGGCATCAAACCGTGAAAAATTATTTATTTTAAATGAATGGTTAAAATACAAAACTCCCAAGACACTTTATCTTGGTATAGATTTTCTTAATTTTCATCATGAGGTAGAACATCCAAATCAGCCTGTTGAATCTCGTTTCATTCAAGGCAATGAAGGGAATTATCTTTCCCATTATGCACTTAAAATGGGAATAAAATCATTAAAAAATTCTATAAAAAACCGACCAGAAACATTTTTCGAATTTGACGGATCGATTAACTATTACGCAGATGACCAACGAATCACGAATGGAACATTTGATTTTTCATTAAACCGATACCGCACCATTGCAGAGTCTATTTATGAAGAACGTTTTGTTAAGTTGCCATATCGCTATACTACTAAATCTCTAGATTACTTGCGTGAGATCAAGAACTTATGTGATGCGCACCGCATTAAATTAGTTGTATTTATTCCTCCTGAACAACTAGAAGCGACAAAAATGATTGTAGCTGACCCTCATGTGTATCAAAACTACCGTCGTTACAAACGCGATGTTGTCAATATGTTCGGCACCGTATACGATTTCAGTGGTGGATGGGAAGAAAACCGAAATACTGAAAACTTTTATGACGTATGGCATTATCGTAGTATCTTAGCAGACAAAATGGTAAAAAGATTCTATGGAGTGGAAACTTTCGGCATCATTCTAACAAAAGACAATATTGATGATTACCTCATTCATTTTCATGAAAAAATCAACTGAACTTCCTAATGCTATTTAACAGCTACGAGTTCATATTTTTGTTTTTACCGGTTACGTTTTTTGTCTATTTTTGGCTCAATAAGAAACGGTTAACCCAAGCTTCAAAAGCTTGGCTAGTCTTTGCTTCTCTCTTTTTCTATTCGTGGTGGAATATTATTTATCTTCCTCTGATTTTGGGCTCAATCCTTTTTAACTTTGCGGTAGGCTCTACGATTTCCAAGATGAATATTGTCCAGAAAAAAAGAATCTCTCCTAAAGTAATGCTTGCCTTTGGTATCGTATCCAATATCCTTTTGCTAGGCTATTTCAAGTATATGGACTTTTTTATTGCCAATACCAATATGCTTATCGGTACGCAGTGGGATCTGATGCATATTATTTTGCCTTTAGGTATCAGTTTCTTTACCTTTACTCAAATCGCTTATCTCGTCGATGCCTACCGTAACGAAGTCAAAGAGATGGATTATCTCAACTATACTTTGTTCGTTACATTTTTCCCTCATCTTCTTGCCGGGCCTATTCTTCATCATAAGGAGATGATGCCTCAGTTTGATTCGATCAAGAGCAAGGCTATTAATTATCGCAATATTGCCGCCGGACTTTTCCTTTTTTCTATCGGTCTGTTTAAAAAAGTGGTCATTGCCGATACTTTCGCGCAATGGGCCAATGCAGGATTTGAAACAACACAAGCCTTGAATCTGATCGAAGCTTGGGCCACTAGTCTTAGTTATACCTTCCAGCTTTATTTTGACTTCTCGGGTTATACCGATATGGCTCTTGGTGTTGCTTTGATGTTTAACATTCGTCTTCCGATCAACTTTAACAGCCCCTATAAAGCTCGTAACATCCAAGACTTCTGGAGACGCTGGCATATTACCCTCTCACGCTTCTTACGTGATTACATCTATATTCCGCTCGGTGGCAACCGCAACGGTGAATTCAAAACCTATGCTAACCTCTTCACCGTCTTTTTGGTCGGTGGACTCTGGCATGGTGCTAGTTGGATGTTCATCATCTGGGGAGCTTTACACGGTACTGCTATTGTCCTTCATCGTGCTTGGCAGCAAATGGGTCTGAAGATGAACTCTATTCTTGCTTGGTTCATCACCTTTAACTTCATCAACATCACTTGGATATTCTTCCGTGCCAAAGATTGGGATGCTGCTAAAAATATCCTATCCGCTATGTCTGCTGGAAACGTTGTATTTCCACTTGGAGGCTTTTTTGATCACTATTGCCATTTGGGATTTTTCATATTCAGCGATAGCTGGATCACCAATATAAATGCAGACAAATATATATTTTGGTATCTTGTATTGGCTATAGGAATTACATTTTTCTTCCGAAACTCTCACGAATTACTACAGCAAATGAAGCTTAATACCATTTCTTTGGTTTTTTTTATCATTATTTTTATTGTATCATTTTCACATTTAAGCGGTGTACATGAATTTTTATATTTTAATTTTTAATCCTCAATCCCCTAAAGCGTGGATTCGAAGGGGAATCATCAGTCTCATAGTCATAATAAGTGTACTTTTTTCATTTAACTATATTATTGACCCGTACAATATGACTAACTATAATTTATTCAATATTCAATACAAATTTGCGCGTGATGACCGGACTGAAAAACTAAATTATTTTAAAAACTTGTCTCGTTTTGACAACATTATAATTGGAAGCAGTAGAGTATACAGTATCAATCCCCGAAAGGTATCCGAGCTTATAGGAGGTACTACCTATAATTTCGGTGTTGGTACCGCAACGGTAGAAGACCATTTAGGAATACTGCTTTATCTTGAAAAGCAAAATAAATTGCCAAAAAATTTGATTATTGGAATAGATTTTTATACTTTTAACCCAAATGTCCCGCCAAATAGCTATTTTTTAAATAACAAAGAACTAAATTTTTTATCGTATAGTACTTATAATGTGAATGAATACTGGCCAAAATTCTTATCTTTTGATGCTACACGTGCATCTGCTAAAACACTAAAAAATCACCTATTCCCCAATCCAAATGAAAAACCAAGATTTGATTCTCTGGGGTGGGGCTTAAGCTATATGGATAATCATTTAAGAAACATGGAAGAAGAAAAAAGATTGACCCTCCAAGAAATACATCAAAATAAACCAATGCTTTATTCCAATTACCAATACACTCATATCGATATCAAACGGATACATTACTATCAACAAATTCAAAATTTATGCCAAAAACATCGTATAAAACTATATGTCTTTACTACGCCGCTACACCCGTGGCTTTTCAAAGAACTTGACTCGCACACATCTACTCAAAATGCGATGCAAGAGTTAACCAAATATTTTTCAACTTTCGAAAATTTTACCAATTTTTATAATGATAGTGAATTTACAAACAATATTTATAATTTCAATGGTGCCACTCATACAACGGCTAAAGCAGGCGATTTGATTCTAAAAAAGGTTTTGGAAAAACCTAAACCTTAGTGAATATCTGCTACACTTCCAATAGAATATTATTCAAGGGTTGCGATGCTATTTAACAGCTACGAGTTCATATTTTTGTTTTTACCGGTTACGTTTTTTGTCTATTTTTGGCTCAATAAGAAACGGTTAACCCAAGCTTCAAAAGCTTGGCTAGTCTTTGCTTCTCTCTTTTTCTATTCGTGGTGGAATATTATTTATCTTCCTCTGATTTTGGGCTCAATCCTTTTTAACTTTGCGGTAGGCTCTACGATTTCCAAGATGAATATTGTCCAGAAAAAAAGAATCTCTCCTAAAGTAATGCTTGCCTTTGGTATCGTATCCAATATCCTTTTGCTAGGCTATTTCAAGTATATGGACTTTTTTATTGCCAATACCAATATGCTTATCGGTACGCAGTGGGATCTGATGCATATTATTTTGCCTTTAGGTATCAGTTTCTTTACCTTTACTCAAATCGCTTATCTCGTCGATGCCTACCGTAACGAAGTCAAAGAGATGGATTATCTCAACTATACTTTGTTCGTTACATTTTTCCCTCATCTTCTTGCCGGGCCTATTCTTCATCATAAGGAGATGATGCCTCAGTTTGATTCGATCAAGAGCAAGGCTATTAATTATCGCAATATTGCCGCCGGACTTTTCCTTTTTTCTATCGGTCTGTTTAAAAAAGTGGTCATTGCCGATACTTTCGCGCAATGGGCCAATGCAGGATTTGAAACAACACAAGCCTTGAATCTGATCGAAGCTTGGGCCACTAGTCTTAGTTATACCTTCCAGCTTTATTTTGACTTCTCGGGTTATACCGATATGGCTCTTGGTGTTGCTTTGATGTTTAACATTCGTCTTCCGATCAACTTTAACAGCCCCTATAAAGCTCGTAACATCCAAGACTTCTGGAGACGCTGGCATATTACCCTCTCACGCTTCTTACGTGATTACATCTATATTCCGCTCGGTGGCAACCGCAACGGTGAATTCAAAACCTATGCTAACCTCTTCACCGTCTTTTTGGTCGGTGGACTCTGGCATGGTGCTAGTTGGATGTTCATCATCTGGGGAGCTTTACACGGTACTGCTATTGTCCTTCATCGTGCTTGGCAGCAAATGGGTCTGAAGATGAACTCTATTCTTGCTTGGTTCATCACCTTTAACTTCATCAACATCACTTGGATATTCTTCCGTGCCAAAGATTGGGATGCTGCTAAAAATATCCTATCCGCTATGTCTGGTATAAATGGTATTCTCCTCCCCGAAAAATATGCTAAATATTTCGGAGATTTCAATAATACTCTTATTCAATTCGGTAGTGTCTATGAACACATTAATGGAAAAGCACAAACCACTGTCTATATTATTCTTGGATTCATTATGGTCCTTACACTTAAAAATTCAATGCAATTATGGGATAGTTTTAAGCCAACACGTCTAAACCTTGTCTTCACTATTGCTATTTTTCTGACAGCCGTTTCGATGATGTCTCGTGTGTCCGAATTTTTATATTTCAATTTCTAAGGCCTATTATTGCATACCAAAAAATGGATCACGTTTTTCATCGTAGCAGCTTTGTCTGTGATGATCGCCGTATCCGGCATTAACTGGGTTATTAATCCCTATAATGTTTTTAGCCATGGGCTAGATAACTTTGCACCGAAAAAAACCAATGTTTTATCGGACAGGATGAGTAAATTTTATATTGCCAAGAATTTAAAACCTAAAACGATCATGATGGGAACCTCGAGAATTGGGCTATTTACAGAAGCCCAACTTTCTCCCTATCTCGAAGGACCTATTTATAATCTTTCCATGGCAGGCTCGACTATCGATGAGCAAGCTGCCTATATACAATATATGCTCAAGTATGAAAATATTAAAAATGTCGTTTGGTCCCTTGATTTTTTTGCCTTTAATCCAACCAAACCGACCGATGCAGCCTTTCAGCCAGAACGACTTTCTGAAACGATTTATTGGGATGATTATCTGATCTCGCTCTATAGCTTTAAAACTCTCAGCCGTAGCTTTAAAACAGTTAAAAAAAATCTTTTTTCTGTTCAAGAACCTGAGCCAATGGGGCAACCTTTTTCACGTGATAAAGTTGAGTTCAATATTGCATATATTCTCAACCAATATGCAACGGACACGACATTTTTAAACTCAAAAATATTTCATGACCCATCCTCTATCGACCCTAAAATAGAAGTGGTTAAACGTACCGTACAACTATGCCGTGAAAATAATGTGACATGTGTACTTTATACCAGCCCCGTTTTTTATCAGCATATCGATATGTTGTATGCACTTAATTTAGGTGCTACATTTGAATATTGGAAACAAGAACTCGCTTTGATCGGACCCTACACCGACTTTTGTACCTACAGCGCGTTAAGCAAAGAGGTTATGCAATTTCGTGATAGTTCCCATGTAATCGGTGATGTCGGTGCCCTTGTTTTCGCCCGCATTTTTTCTAAACGTACTCCAAATGTACCGGCCGATTTCGGGATTCCAATAACCAGTCAGACCATTCAAACACATTTGAATAAGCAACGAAATTTAGTTCATACTTTTTCACATTCTTCCCCCATTACCACTATCCGAGAAGGGCAATAATGCTACACGTTTTCACACACAGTTTGACTCAAAAAATTGCTAACCGCCGCTATATTCGCATATTTGGAATAGTCATTGCAGTTTTTGTCGCCTATCATGCATTGATGTGGTTTGTTTTTACCTCTAAATTACTTGATATACCCCTTCCAAATCAAATCGGGGATCTTTCCCGTATTGCATACCAAATTCAATCACTACACCCACGCAAAAATGCGTCTACTCTTCCCCGAAAACATATCGAATTTTCAGATTGGAAAGGTGAAAAGATTGATATTATCACGATAGGGGACTCATTCTCGAACGGTGGAGCAGGAGGATTAAATCCTTATTATCAAGACTATATTGCATCACACTACAACTGCAATGTACTAAATATCAATCCTACTCTCTTCGGCGAAAACTCAATTGAAGCCGTTAATGCGCTATACCGTTCAGGACTCTTAGACGAAATAAAACCTAAAGCAATTTTGATCGAATCTGTCGGACGCTATATTACAAGCCGATATGCAAAACCGATCATATGGGATCAAAATTTATCACGCAGTGCCATTTACGCTGACCTAAAAAAAGGGGCGTGGGGAGACGGAAAACCGCAAAAAGAGAAACCTCTTTTTATCTCGACAGCTAACTACAAATTACCTTTATATAATTTCTATTATCTGATGTCGCCAAATGCATTTGATTATTCCAACGCCTATAAACTTTCGTTGAAAAAACCGCTTTTTAATGTTAATGCTGCTTCTACATTACTTGTATATGAGCATGATATTACATCTCTCGGAACAATAACACCAGAGAATATATCTATAATTAATACCAATTTCAACCATTTAGCAGACCTATTATCCAATAAAAAAATTCACCTTTACTTTATGGCTGCTGTTGATAAATACGACCTATATCACGATTATCTTGAACCTGACAGTTCATACGGTAAAAATCCTTTATTTGATCTATTACGCCCGATGGAAAAACACTATACATTTATCGATACAAAATCTATTTTATCCGATGCTCTTCAAAAAGGGCAAAAAGATATCTATTATGCCGATGATACACATTGGAGCTATTTGGCTTCAGATATTGTGATCCGAAATGTTCCTTTTCAGAAAATTATCGAAAATACAGCTCTGCATAGCAAAATGTTAAAATAATTCTATATGTATTTGAACTAGAGACAAAAGGAAAAGAAATGATAGATTATCCATTGGTTAGTTTTCTAATACCTTACTACAATCACAAAAACTTTATAGAACAAACACTTGATAGTATATTGAAGGAAGATTATCCCCATAAGGAAATAATTATTATTAATGACGGTTCAAGCGATCCGGATGACAGTGCTATAAAAAATTGGATTGCCGAACATCAAAATGATATTCAAATTTTTTATCGATATCGGGAGAATAAAGGAGTCACTAAAACACTAAATGAACTTATTTCTCTTTCACATGGCAAATACATTGCATTGATTGCAAGCGATGACTATCTTATCAACAATACCATTAAAAAACGGGTAGAACTACTTGAACAGCTTTATCCCAAAAAATTAATGTTGGTTTCCGATGCAATCGTAGTTGACAATGACGATACTATCCTTTTTGAAAGTGCCATGTTCGAACAAAGAGGCGCACCGAAAAAAAAATATTTTACGGATAGAGGATTAAAAAAGGAGATTATTAAAAGATGGTCTGTAGTCGGCCCTACCGGTTTTATAGCACGCTCACTCTATGACGCTATCGGCACATACGATGAGTCTTTGACAATTGAAGACTGGGATTTTTACCTTCGGGTTGTTGCAAAAGATCTACTTTATTTTTATGATGAAAAAGTTGCCGCCTACCGATGGCATCCAGGAAATACATCCCAGAATCAAGCAACCCAATACAAACGGGATAAAGAGCTATGCACAACTATGAAAAAAAATATCAAAATATTCTCATTTCCCTATAATTTTCTACTATGGAAAAAATACCGTAAATGTATGAAAAGAGTACGTCTTATATCTTAAGTCTGAGCAATAATAGCTATTCTCTTATTGCAAAAGTGCCCCACTCATAGCCACAATTGCGATCCCTACATATACACCCAATTGTCTTAAAGAGATATCTCTGATCGTAATACTAATATAGGGCTTATTCACAACCGTAATCGCTACCATTAGAGCCATAAACGGTATCAAAAAATAATCTATAGGATCGGTTGGTATCAAACTCATTCCAACGGTAACGACAGCTAATAATCTGAGCAGATACGCGGCTTCATCACTCTTAAATCTTCTCATTGACTGTACGAATATATTAATCAACACTATTAATCCTACCAATCCAAATTGCAATAATGTACTTAAATAAAAACTATGCGGCATAAAATACCATTTTTCAAACATGTTTCTATGAGGATAAGATATCCGTTCATGAACGGGCTTAACAAAATCTGCTTGTGGTACTCCGAACCACGGATGTTCACGAACTACATCCAAGCCATAGTACCACATCCCGATACGTCCCCCTTCAGAAGAAATAAAATTTGTAGGGTTCTTATAAATATTTTGAAAGTTTTTTATCGTATATTCAACCCTTTCTTTAAATATCGGACTCGTAGAATACGCACTCCAACCGATCATTATCAATAAAGTTGAAAAAACAGCAAAAGGAACTAAAAATTTTCTCTTGTATGTTGCAAGAATTACAATTAATAACAAAATGATATAAATAAAATATCCGGTACGACCCCCTACAATCGATATATTATAGGTCATTGTCAACATAAAAAAGATCAAAACAATTTTGTAGAGCCTTGTGAGTTCATGGTTAAGTAATCTGTAGAGCATAATAGCTACACAAAAAGCGAGTGCCGCCGTATAAAGCGAGTGTTTGATAAAAGCAGCCGGTTCACCAATATAAAAACTGCCTTGTGAGTAAATCAGAATATCCTGAGGCATCGAATGCCAAGGCAAGGATACAGCATGAAATATCCACTCGGGTGGAAGCCAACCAAAATGCATTCCATATGAAAAAAGTTCACTCATCATAATTGCAAGCAAAAAAGCCGATACCACACGGTTTACAAATCTAAAATCTATGATTCCCATAAAAAATGGAACCAATAAAGCGTATTCCATATTCTCTTTGAACGTATGAACCAGAATCGGAGGATTAACTAAATAGAGATTCCATAGCAAATGCATTAAATAAAAAAGGAGAAACGCGATAGAGATAGGATGTTTGAGGGCATCTGTAAAATAGAAACGATAATTCCCACGCATCAACGCAAGAAATACCATCCCCCACACGATTACATATCCTGCACGCGGATGATCTAAAGGTAACAAGAAAGCATATACCACAATCATATGATTGAGCCATACGCTTAACCGATCTTCATTAGCCTTTTGCCAATCAATAATTCCGGATACCATCCTCAATCTTTCCAGAGGTTAAGAAGATCAATAATTTTTCTCCATTCCTCAGTATTCAAATGCGATCCTATCGGTAAACTGAGTACCTCATTATGGATGTTTTCACTTAGAGGAAAAGAGTTCCCCTTCCACTCGTTATATGCGTTCTGATGATGGGGAGGGATCGGATAATGGATAAGCGTTTGAACCCCATGCTCACGTAAATAGTGTTGCAAAGCTTCTCTCTGGGAGGTTCGGATCACAAACAAGTGCCAAACGTGCGTATTTTGATCTCTCATCATCGGTAACACGATACGGGGGTTGCGGATATTATCTAAATAGCCGTTGGCGATTTCACGCCGCTTAATGATCTCTTCATCCAAATGTCGCAGCTTTATCCGAAGCATTGCGGCTTGGATTTCATCGAGCCGGCTATTAACCCCTTTATAGAGGTTTTCGTATTTTACATGACTGCCGTAATTTCCCAATGCCCGAATGGTTTCGGCTAATGCATCGTCATTGGTCGTGACGGCTCCTCCATCACCGAGAGCACCAAGATTTTTACCGGGATAAAAACTAAATCCGCTGGCATCTCCTAGATTGCCGCTACGCTTAAGACCATAATATGCTCCGTGCGATTGTGCCGAGTCTTCGATAACTTTTAAATTGTATTTTTTTGCAATTTCATATATTGGTTCCATATCGCAGATTTGGCCGTAGAGGTGAACAGGGAGAATAGCCTTTGTTTTGGAAGTAATTTTTTCTTCTATTTTAGATGGGTCTATAAGGTATGTATTACTATCCGGTTCGACCAATATAGGTACTAAATTATTTTCAGAAATAGCAAGTATAGAAGCAATATAGGTGTTGGAGGGGACAATCACTTCGTCTCCATCCTGCATCAATCCCATCTCTTTATATGCTCTAAAAATAAGGATCAATGCGTCAAGTCCGTTGGCTACCCCAATACAGTGCTTGGTTCCGCAATAGAAGGCAAATTCTTGTTCAAACGCTTTGCATTCATTCCCCTGAATGTACCAGCCGGAGTCAATCACTCGGGTACACGCCTCGATGAGTTCAGCTCTGTACAGTGCATTGATACTTTTCAAATCTAAAAATGGAATCATATTTCTTTTCCTTTACAATCACTGCAAATCAATCTTTCATCACACTTTTGCCCACATTTACAAATAAAGCCTCTTTTTTTGGCAGGATTACCGTACCAAAGTTCTTGAATTCCTACATCTTTTGTTACAACACTACCTGCACCAATCATGGCATATTCTCCAATCGTTATCCCACCGATAATCGTACTATTGGCACCGATTGAAGCCCCTTTTTTTATAGTTGTTTTAAGAAACGCGGTAGGGTATTGTTTGCTTCTTGGCAAAAAATCATTTGTAAACGTGACATTTGGACCAATAAAAACATTATCCTCTATCGTAATGCCATCCCAAATTTGTACACCACTTTTCACGGTTACGTTACTGCCGATGACTACATCGTTTTCAATCAAAACGTTTGCATTGATATTGCAGCTATCTCCTATCTGAGCATTTTTTAAAATAACACAAAATTGCCAAATATTTGTACTTTCACCAATGTGTAACGTTTGAACATCTGCTAAAGGATGTATCATTGTCCAGCTTCTTCTAAAAAAATATCGTAATGGCGGATATAATCGCTTTCATCATAATGATGATCTGCTAAGACTAGCAAGACACAATCAGAACTAAAATCGTACATCTCTCTCCAAATTAGCCCCTCAATCAATAGTCCTTGAGTCGGTGATGTAAGTTCAATATGCTCTTTTTGTTTTCCATCATCCAATAAAAACTTACAGCTTCCGCTGACACAGATGGCAAGCTGTTTCAGATTTTTATGAGCATGGAATCCCCGTCTCACACCCTCTTTTGTTCCAAAAATATAATAAACCCGTTTCACGTCAAAAGGGACATTATGATGTTCTTCAAGAGCGATAAGAGAACCTCTTTCATCCCCTTTAATAATTAAATCGATTAATTTTGTTGTCATTATTTTCGCCTTATTTGCCGAAAATCATACCATTTTAGTACGAAATATTAGATTAATAATGGCTATTTAACCCTATTTCGCATCGATATAGCCCTTGTACTTCCCTCTCCCTCATTTTCGCCACCTGCGCACTTGCGTCACCTCTGTCATGCGCTATATGGTGCAGATGAAAGACATTGGCCGCATTTTTACATGATTTGAGTTTGAGCCCATAAGCTCGAAAGCGCCAATCAAGATCCATATCATCCGATACAGCACTCTCTCCGTAACTTTCATCAAATCCATTAATAGCGATCATATCAGAACGGAAGCAGGCAAAATTACACCCTAAAATGGCACTGCTTCGGTTTTGCCGCTCGTTAAATGTCCGATATATCCACCCTTTCGGATTCAGGTATATCCCCTGCTTGAAACGGGCTTCTTTCTCCATCAAAAGCTTGAGGGCGTATCTCCAAAACGATTTTTCAAACGCCCACGGTTCTAATTTTTCCTCACGAAATAATGCCGATAAATCGGCCGGAAGATTGAGCCTCCGACCCGTGCGAACTACCCCTTTTTGTGCTAAAGTCACATGAGCTTCTACAAACGTCGTATAAGGGATACAGTCTCCGTCGATAAATATCAACAATTCCCCCTCTGACGCCAATACACCGTTATTTTGGGATCTTGCTTTACGAACGCCATTATCTTCTTGGAAGGTATGCTTGATCGAAATCGTTTTCACCGAACCGATATACTCCCGCATCGCTTCGCCTGAGGCATCTTCTGCCACAATCAGCTCAAAATTTTTATACGTTTGATGTTCCAACGCTTTGACGATCAAATCCAGCGCCTGAATATCTTTGTAAACGGCTACGATAATACTTACTTTCACAATTGCTCCAATAGTGGGTGAAGTTTTTCAAATTGTGTTTGACTTTCAAATCTCTCGAGCGCTTTTTTCTTCCCCATCTCTCCAAGATGTTCTCGTAACGTATCATCCTGCAATCCCAATAATTTTTCCACTAAATCTTGGGGATCAAATGTTTTAAAGAGTACTCCGTTAACACCGTTATCGATAATCTCAAGCGGACCACCGCTGTCGCTGGCTGCCACACATACGCCGCACATCATCGCCTCGATCAGCACCAGCCCGAATGTCTCATTCTGCGTTGCCAATACCATCACATCGCACAGTTGCATGATTGTCTGTGCTTCACGGGTAAATCCTGTAAAAATGATTCGATCCGCCAATCCCCGTCTCTCTACATCATTTCGAAGTGCAGATCCATACTCATCACTCATCGCATGCCCGACGATCAAAGCCCGTGCATCAATCCCCTGATGTATGAGCTTTTCGATAGCATCGATCACAACCCATTGCCCTTTCTGCGGCTCAATCCGCCCTATTATCCCGACCGTAAACGATTTGCCAAGACCGAAAGCCTCTCTTCGCTCTACTCTCTCTCCGTCTGAAATAATTTCGGGCTGATCCGCACCGATATAAAGCACCTCGATTTTCGGACAAATCCCGTGAGGAACAAATTTTTCGATCTGCGATTTAACCTGTGCCGTCACAGCGATCATCAGATCCATATTCTTATATAAGAAACGGTGGTAAAAATCGTCTTTGAAACGGGTCATCGTCATATGACGCGTCTGTACGACCTTGGGTTTACGTTGAGAAAGCAACTTCGCCATAATGGCCAATGGTAGATCTTTCGTCCAGTGGAGATGGAGAATATCGATCTCTTCTTTATCAATGATTCGTGCGAGTTCCAATGCACCGAGCCACGAAAAGAAAAACTTACGCCGTTTTAGTGTCGCATACCGATAAGAGGTATTTTCAAAATATCCCCTCAGCTTTCCAGTTTCATTTATTACGCTGATACACTGATCCCCTAGATAGCGAGATACACGCATCATATAGAGTTCTAGCCCACCTAAATCAGGAGAGAGCGATAATTCGCAGATTCTTTTCCCCACTATTACCCTTTCTTTCCACGTGATACATAAATAATTAATGAAACGAGAATAGCTATGCTTTCTTTCGTTAAGTTCCAATCTAAAAGCATAACAGTAACCAAAAAATGTTAAATAAATATGAAAATTAAATTATATTTCCCTATAATCTCGATCTATTCATAAACTTTAATGATTTTGACGCAAAGGTTTAACAAATGCATATTCTAGTGACGGGTGGAGCAGGATACATCGGTAGTCACGTTGTTAAACAACTACTCGAAGAAACCTGCCATGATGTAACCATTATCGACAATCTTTCAACCGGACATCAGACTACACTTAATACTTTGGAATCTATCGCCATAAATTCTAAAGGTGGAGATCTTCGTTTTTACCATACCGATTTATCGAACTTCGTAGAAATAGAAAAAATCTTTTTATCCAACCGTTTTGATGCTGTAATGCACTTTGCCGCTTCCATTGTCGTCCCTGAATCAGTCGAAAATCCTCTCAAATATTATATGAATAACACGGTCAATACTACCAATCTCATAAGAGTGTGTAATGAATACGGAATACAAAATTTTATATTTTCCTCTACTGCCGCCGTCTATGGAGAACCTAATATTGTCCCCGTAAGTGAGACGACCCCTGCCCTTCCGATTAACCCTTACGGAATGAGTAAACTCATGAGCGAACGGATATTGCAAGACACGGCTGATGCTAATTCTGATTTTAATTTTGTTATTTTACGCTACTTCAATGTCGCTGGAGCCGATATACACAATCGTATCGGACAAAGCTTCCCCAATGCAACCCATCTGATCAAAGTTGCCGCACAAACAGCTCTAGCTCAACGGGAAAAAATCTCCGTATTCGGAACCGATTATGAGACACCTGACGGTACATGTATCCGCGATTACATCCACGTCGATGATCTCGCTTCGGCGCATCTCATGGCTCTTGAATATCTATTAGAGAGAAATCAAAGCAATATATTTAATTGCGGCTACGGACATGGATTTAGTGTTTATGAGGTTATTGAAACGATGAAAAAAATCAGCACTATTGATTTCACCGTAGAAACTTCTCCACGCCGTTCAGGTGACCCTGCTATTCTCATCTCAGACAACACAAAAATCAAAAACATGCTTGGCTGGGAACCTCACTATGATGATTTGGCTCTAATTTGTAAAACAGCACTGGAATGGGAGAAACACGTATGACCAATATTATTTTATGCGGGGGTTCAGGAACACGATTATGGCCCATCAGCCGTACGCTAATGCCCAAACAGTTCGTTAAACTTTTTGAGAGCAAATCCCTATTTCAACTCACCGTTGAGCGCAATAGTGCCGTATGTGATACACAGCTCATCGTCTCTAATTCTGAACAATATTTTCTCGCCTTTAATCAACTTGAAGAGATTAATCAGGAAAATAATAGATATATCCTTGAACCCGTAGGACGTAATACCGCTCCTGCTATTGCATTGGCGTGTATGTCACTCGATCCTTCTGAGGTTGTCCTTGTAACTCCCTCCGATCATCTCATAAAAGATCAACACGCATATACAAAAGTGATTACCTATGCAAAAGAGTTGGCATCACAAGATTATTTAGTGACATTCGGTATTACCCCGACATTTCCCGAAACAGGATTTGGATACATTGAGGCTTCTGACCAAGATGTTAAAGCTTTTCATGAAAAACCAACGCTTGAGATCGCCAGAAACTATGTAGAAGCAGGTAATTATTATTGGAATAGCGGTATGTTTTGTTTCAAAGCAGGCTTTTTTTTAAATGAATTAGAAAAATTTAGCCCCGAAATTTTTAATGCCTCTATGGTTGCTTATAACAATGCCCTCAAAAGCGACATACTTAGAATAAATTTTGAAGATATGGAAGCCATTCCTGATAACAGTATCGATTACGCCGTTATGGAAAAAAGTAATCGCGTCAAGGTAATCCCCTCATCGATCGGGTGGAGTGACGTAGGGAGTTTTGATGCCCTCAGCGATGTAATGCCGAATGATGCAAATAATAATTTCATCCTCTCGAACAAACCGGTCAATCTTATTGATGTCAACGATCTCATTATCATCGATACCGAAGATGCCCTTTTAATCAGCCATAAAGGCTCAAGCCAAAAAGTAAAAGAGATCGTTCAACACTACAAACAAACCAATCCGGAACTCACACATATCCACCGAACAGCTCATCGTCCGTGGGGAACGTATACAGTATTGGAAGACACAGTCGGCTATAAGATTAAGCGTATTGTGGTTAAACCGGGTAAACGGCTCAGTCTCCAAAAGCATTTGCACCGCAACGAACATTGGATTGTCCTCAGCGGTACCGCTACCGTTACCGTAGGGGAAAAAACTTTTTCCGTCCACCCCAATGAATCTACCTATATCAAGGCCGGAGAACTCCATCGTTTGGCCAATTTGGGTAAAATACCTTTAACTATTATTGAAACACAGGTTGGTGAATATACCGGCGAAGATGATATTGTAAGAATCGAAGATGATTTTAATCGAGAAGGAAATAAATGAGTAACCCAAAGGTAGCTCTTATTACAGGTATCACAGGACAAGACGGCAGTTATTTGGCCGAGTTTTTGCTCAAAAAAGGGTACATTGTACATGGGGTCAAACGCCGCACATCTCTTTTTAATACCGATCGTATCGATCATCTTTACCAAGACCCTCATGTCGATAACCGAAATTTGTTTCTCCATTACGGTGATATGACCGACAGTATGAATCTTACCCGTATTATCCAAGAAGTACAGCCCGATGAAATTTACAATCTTGCAGCAATGAGCCATGTCCATGTCAGTTTTGAAACACCCGAATACGTTGCGAATGCGGATGGAACAGGAACCCTCCGTATCCTCGAAGCGGTTAAACTGTTAGGGCTCAGCAAAAAAACCAAAATTTATCAGGCATCTACGTCAGAACTTTACGGCAAAGTTCAAGAGACTCCCCAATCTGAAACCACCCCTTTCTACCCCCGTTCACCTTATGCCGTGGCTAAAATGTACGCCTACTGGATCACTGTCAACTACCGTGAAGCATACGGGATGTTTGCCTGTAACGGTATCCTCTTTAATCACGAATCTCCCGTACGCGGAGAGACGTTCGTCACCCGTAAAATCACCCGTGCCGCATCCAAAATCGCATTGGGACTTCAGGATAAACTTTATCTAGGGAACCTCGATGCCAAACGTGATTGGGGACATGCCAAAGATTATGTCCGTATGATGTGGATGATCCTCCAAGCCCCACAGCCTGAGGACTGGGTTATCGCGACAGGTACGACAACGACTGTACGTGATTTTGTCCGTATGGCATTTGCCTATACCGGAATCACGTTAGAGTTCCGAGGCGAGGGAGTTGATGAAAAAGGATACATCGCATCATGCACCAATCCCGATTACCAAGTTACAATCGGAAGCGAAGTAGTAGCGGTTGACCCACGTTATTTCCGCCCTACAGAAGTCGATCTTCTCCTTGGTGACCCGAGTAAAGCAGAACAAAAACTGGGATGGAAAAGAGAATATCAACTTCAACAACTTGTCGATGATATGATGAAATCCGATCTCAAACTGATGACCAAAGATGTCTACCTCCAAGAGGGCGGGTACAAAACAATGAGTTATTACGAGTAAAAGCATGGATAAAAACAGTAAAATTTATGTGGCAGGGCATCGAGGATTAGTAGGAAGTGCTATCGTCCAGAATCTCTTAGACAAAGGCTACACAAACCTTATTATCCGTACCCATACAGAACTTGATTTAACTGATCAAAAAGCTGTATCTGATTTTTTTTCATCAGAAAAACCAGAATATGTCTTTCTTGCAGCAGCAAAAGTCGGTGGCATTGTCGCTAACAATACCTATCGCGGTGAATTTATCTATGACAACCTGATGATACAAAACAATGTTATTCATCAGAGTTATCTTCACAAGGTCAAAAAGCTGATGTTTTTGGGCAGTACCTGCATTTATCCTAAAAATGCTCCCCAGCCGATGAGAGAAGAGTATCTCCTTACTGATACTTTGGAGTATACCAATGAACCCTATGCCATTGCTAAAATCGCCGGAATCAAAATGTGCGAGAGCTATAACCTTCAATACGGCACTAATTTTATTAGTGTTATGCCGACGAATCTTTATGGCCCGAATGATAACTTTGATCTTGAAACTTCTCATGTATTACCGGCCCTTTTACGTAAAATACATGAGGCCAAAATAGCCAATGCTCCACGTGTTGAAATTTGGGGAAGCGGCAGACCGATGCGTGAATTTCTCTGGTCTGAAGATATGGCAGACGCCTGCGTATTTCTGATGGAAAATCGTGATTTCAAAGATACGTTTAGTACATCTTACGAAATCCGCAACACCCATATCAACATCGGTAGCGGTATCGAAATAAGTATCCATGATCTAGCGTATCTCATTCGTGATATTGTCGGCTATAACGGCGAGCTTTATTTCAACTCCGATAAACCCGATGGAACGATGCGTAAACTCACCGATGTGAGTAAACTCCATTCACTTGGGTGGAAACATACGGTAGAATTGCAAAAAGGAATTGAACAAATGTATACATGGTATAAATCAAAAATATGAATGTTTGGTTTAATCGAATTACTTTAATTATTATCGACTTACTTACAATAGCATTTGCTATCATTGGAGCTTTTCTATTACGTCAAGCATGCAATTGTTTTGAACGTTCGGCTCCAAATGATCTAGACAGCTATCTTGGTTTTAGTTTGATCTATACCGTCATTCTTGTATTATTTTACATCGAGGGTATCTATACCAAACGCTACGATTTCTGGCAAGAGTTAGAGAGGTTGATAAAAGGGCTTTTCCTAGCTGCCATTATCATCCTTGCATTGCTCACGATGACTAAACAATCTGAAACCTATTCCCGCTTTATCCTCTCGATGGCATTTATACTTTTAGCACTGATTCTCCCTTTGCAAAAATTCTTCATCAAAAACTTACTTTTTAAACTTGGAACTTGGCAGCATAAAGCTGCCCTCATAGGAAATGACTCATTTTTCGAAGAACACGTTTTTACTAATACCTATCTGGGATATATCAAAACAGATAACTTAGAAGCAAAAACACTCTTCATAGCGTCTTCAAAAAGTAGTAAACGGCTCGAAATTATATTGCATGAAGCACTTCTCAGACGACAAGAAGTAATTTTTATTCCTCTCATCAAAAATTTTGATTTTTCTGATGCGCATATTATTCATTTATTTAATGCTAGAACCAACCTTATAATCGTCGAAAACAATCTTATGAGTAAAACTAACCGATTTATTAAACTGGTTATTGATTATATTCTAGCACTTCTTCTTTTGCCGCTATTAATCACCATTATTGGATTCATCGCCCTCTTAATTAAACGCGAAGAGCCCAATGGATCAGTATTTTTTAGTCAAAAGCGTATGGGGAAAAACGGCAAACCTTTCAATTGTTATAAATTTCGCTCAATGCGTGAAGAGAGTGATGCCATTTTAAAAAACTATCTTGAAAAGTACCCCGAAGAAATTAAAAATTATGAAATTTATCATAAGTATGAAAAAGACCCTCGAATCACAAAGGTAGGTGCATTCTTACGCAAAACTTCTTTAGATGAACTGCCGCAGATATTCAATGTACTCAATCTTCAAATGAGTCTCATCGGTCCACGTCCTTATATGCTTGATGAACGAGAAAAAATGGGTAATCATGTTGATATTGTACTCGCAGTCAAACCTGGAATCACAGGTTTGTGGCAAGTAAGCGGACGAAATGAACTTGATTTTATAAGTCGTGTTAACTTAGATGTATGGTATGTTCGAAATTGGAGTATCTGGAATGATATTATTATTCTGATTAAAACAATTCAAGTAGTTGCATTTGGTAGAGGAGCAAGTTAATTGCTCTATTTGAAATTTAGTGGATGCTACAGCCATTCTCCTACGGGGAGCTTGATTACACTTTTATAAAGAGTAGAAGGGGTGTTATCAAACTGCAGCAAAGCCATATGGGCATCTTCAGGAAAAAATACAGCTATATCACCTTTTTGTAATACAAGCCTGTTGCTTCCAAAACCGTCTTCGTATACTATTAGGTCTTTTTGTAGATCATACGGTGTTTTGGTAACAAGTTTAGAAATATCCAAGTGCTCTATTTCCTCTCTCCCCTCTACTATAATCTGAATATCAATATAGTGACGATGAGACTCCCAAAAACAATCTGAACGTGTTTTAGTAACCATCACATGCTCAAGGGCAAACAAATTTTTTGAGAAATAAAATTTTTCAAAAGAACCCAATGCTAATTCTAAAATTCTCATTCGATCGGCGGAATCGTTCCCGATTCTTTGCACATAATCCAAGACGACCTGATTATTACAATAACGGGATAATTGATCTATATTTGTAACTATTGCCACGTAATTTCCTTAATACGACTATTGTCTCTGATAATAGGTAATTCCCTCTTCAGTTGCCCCATCAAATACGATTTGTCCATTTTTTAAAACAATCACTCTATTGGCAATATTTTTGATGATTTGCATGTTATGGGAAACTAGAATTGTTGTCATATTGTCACACATTTCCCGAATCCGTTTTCCTGACTTTTCTCGAAACTTTTTATCTCCGGCAGCAAATACTTCATCCAAAATCAAAATGTCAGGTTTCATAGCACTTGAAATTGCAAAACCTAATTTAGATTTCATTCCTGAACTATAATTTTTAAAAGGCATATTAATTTGATTTTCCATTTCTGAAAACTCTATGATCTCTTTTACGGTTTGTTCCAACTCACTGGTAACTTTTCCTTGAATACCAAGCTTTAAATAAATATTGTCTAACCCAGTCAACTCTGGTTTAAAGCCGCTTGATAGCTCTAAAATCCCCCCTAATGTACCGTTAATATTGATCTCACCAGCATCAGGCATATAAATTCCATTAAGCATTTTTAATAATGTACTTTTACCTGATCCATTCGTCCCCAAAATGGCTATTTTTTCATTTTTTTGCACACTGAAATTTATATTTTTTAAGGCATATATCTGATTTTCTTTTAATATATCTTTGTTTTTATAACCGAAAATTGCCTCATAAACAATACTTTTTAGCTGTAATCTAGCCATTTTATAATTCGTAGGGAAAATCTTGGAAACGTTTTTTACTTCAATAGCAATTTGATTTTCCATATTACAGGTACTCTCTTACTTTATAATCAAAAATATACACCAATTTTAGTGACAAAATAAATAAAAACAAAGTAACCAATACCGTGTAGCCAAACAATGCAACATTCTGTACAGACCCGTAAAATACTATGTCACGTATTCCATTGATGTACGTATTAAAGATATTGAAATCACCGATAATACCCAATAACCCGCTATCAGGAAAAGGAAATATAACAGACGATACAAAAAGCCCATATCTCAGAAAAATATCTACCGCTTTTTCAATATCATGGGAAACCAAATTGACGATAGCTACGATTGCTCCTATTGCAAACGAAACAATAATAATTGGGACTAATGACAAAACAAAATATAGAATTGATAGGATTGAAATATCTATATTTAGCCACATAACGACTACAATAACTGCAAAAAGACGTATGAATGAATCAAAGAGTATTTCACCCATTTTTGAGACCATTACAACAAGCATCGAGAGGTTAGTAGACCTTAAAATATTTTTTTCTGCTTTAACGGATAACATGATTTTTTTAATGATACTCGACATTAATAGCCAAATAAACATACCGACAACAATATAAAAAACAAACGGCATCTCTTGTACCGTATTAAAAACCTTGATGCTTGCAAGAAAAATATATGCCAATATTGGAACTAGCGGCATAATCAATAACCATACTAGCCCAAAAATATCACGTTGATACGTAATCTTATTTTGATTTTTGATAAGTAATAAAATCAACCATCGGTTCTGTTGTATTTGTTTAAACGAATTTTTCAATACTTTAAGTAAATGATCATTCTGCCTAAAATTTGCGTAGTATTTAATCATGACTTTTATATTATTCCAACTTCGATTCAATTTTTAGTATTGACTGCAATCATTATACATTTACTAATATACGTTCCAGTTTTTTTTGTTCGTTTGAACGTTGATAGTGATAAAAAAGTTTTTCATCATAAATAAGCAAATGGGATTGAATCAATCTCGCAATGAACCTTGTATATTCCGCCGTATCGTTAGTCGCTTTATAGTTTAAGACAGCCTTAATGTCTTCAAACCGATCGCTTGAGAAATAGTTCATAGATGGAATTGAATAGGGAATTGTAAATCGACCAAAAACAAAAGTTTTTTTCTTATACATTAATGAGGTCATTATGACTTTAGAAGGGAGAGAAACAACCATATCCGAAAGAGACAATATATCATGGATATTCATACTGTTAACAAAATGAACTGTAGGGAAATCATTGTTATTCAACATGGCATTCCGATTGTTAGCATAGGTCATCGGATGATCTTTATAAATAATAATGTAATCCTTATCATAAAAAAAGTCTACCACTTTTCCTAACAGCACACTATTAGGGTTACGTCCAGAACCTTTTTTACCTTCTTCGCTAAAATATGCTCCGGACGCCATAAGCTCAATTCCGTTGACATAGACGATTTTCTGGCGTTTCTCTTCCTCTACTTTGAGGGCATTGTTATAGAAATATTTCAGTAAAAAAAACATATTAGAGCCGTAGGTCTTGATCGATATCTGATTGGTTTCTATAACTCTAAGAATATTTTCCGCATACTCTATATCTTCATTTTTCAATGGAAAATTACTAAATGAATCCCAATGAAGGGCTGGATCTGAATTCCCAAAAATACCGTGGCGGTTACACGAAATCGTCCCCGGTAGCTCACCGTATTCGGCAATATAATAAGGGATATTTTTTTTCTCAAGGAAATCTATAAGCAACAGTCGACTACTGTATTCCCGCCCCCACATGATAAAAAGATCGTTATCTCCTCTTCTAATCTTCTTTAATATGCCAAGAGCGTATTTGTACCCAATCAAAAATCGGATCCTAAAGAGCAGTAATGCCACACTCCTGTTGTCGGCGTCCAATTTTAGGAGTGATTTCGTGATGGAACCCAAGGCCCTGCCGTATCCTCTTTTATTAAAGTTTTGAGAGATTCTCAACGCATACGCGGCAAATTCAAAGACAAACAGAGCGCTATAAACAAGAAACAGCATCATTCCCATTTTTTTAGAGAATACATTTCTTCTACGATACGATGAGCAAAAATCTTTCAAATCCCTACGGTACATCTTCCGGGTAAGGCTATCGACTGTCACCCTCATTTTAAACAATTCAAGCGAATAGTTTTTATGGATGTCATACATCTTTTCTGGGAAATACGCTCCCTCTAGCACCCTTTCTAAATAATTAGTCCGACTACTTTCAAGAAAAAATTTACTTTTAGATTCAAACAAATCAGTAAATTTCATTTTGTTATCAATACCTAAAAAATACCCTACGAAAAAAATATTTTTATCAATCATTTTTCGCCCTGCCGTTAAAGACTCTTACTCTTTTGACAACTTTGTTTTTATATTTAAAAACAAGCTTCAAATTTTTATTTTTAGCTGAAACTTTATGTCGGAGATAAAAACTGTTACGAGGCTGTTGATATTGCGGATATGCTTTAGCGACGGTCAAATTTTTCTTTAACGTAACCGATGCCAGTACTTTTTTTCCCAGATGCAATTCAACTTTATCAACTTTATTGGAAAGCACCCATCCGCGTATAGACAATTTCCCATCACTGTAATCTTGTTTGAAGTCAAATCTAAACTTATAAGCATCAAGCAAAACATCAAGTTCTTTGGACAATGGATATTTACTATTCATTTTATCAAGTGTAGCGGTCAGCTTTTCCAAATCACTCAATGAATTAATCCGTCGATCACTTTTGATATAATCGAGAATCAATGAATTCATATCTGTATTATAATGGCGCATATCACGGTAGTTATTTAAATCATCTATATAAGGGAGATCATCCAAAATATATACTTTTAAATTATTATATTGTGTACTTGATTCCACCATATATTCCAATGTTTTTTTGTAGAGCTTATATTTGAGCGGATCATATTGCTGCCACAAACTGTACATAAATCTCGAATAAGGGGGGAAAACAATGTGAAATGAAACATCTGGATTATTTTTGACGAATCTTATTATCCCGCTGTCAATTAATTTGTATGTACGCTCTAATTTTTCTTGATACTCCCGTTCGTCTTTTATCGTTTTATTCAAATGTTTTTTTACACGGTCGTAATCTTTTTTTCCTCTCCCATTTTTTTGATATATCCAATTATCCATACCGGAAATTTCCCTATTTTTTTCATACACAACGGGGAAAGTTTTTGACGGTCGCATCAACTCTCTTTTAGGACCGAAACATTCGGTTGACGTCGAAAGAGTAACGGCACAAGGGAGAAATTTTTGATTCCAATACGCTTTTAAATCATTGACAGGGTTCTCATCATATAAAAATTCAAAATCTTTTAGAGGGAGTGTTCGATTATCGCCTAGGAGATTCAGATCCAATCCAGTATCTAAGCTATAGATTACATGCTTCAGCTTTTTTTTCTTTAACGCATATCCTAAAATAGCTCTTCTTTCATACAAGCTGCTACCGTCGGCAGAAAGATTGACAAACGTGCCACCCAGTTTTTCCGAAGCTTCCTCTTCTGAAGTTCCTTTCATCATACTGGTTCCCAGAATGATGGAATCGAAATTGTAATTATTAATAATACCTGCAGCTTGCAGTCTCATGTTCCCATGAAGTCTTGATTCTTTAGTAAACCAAGATTTGTGATAAATGTGCAACGGATCATATACAAACAACACTCCGGCAATTCCTATCAAAGCCATTAAACTGATTGCAAAAAATATTTTTACTGCATTTTTGTATGTCTTCACGCAACCCTCATTTAAAAATTAAAATATATAAATTCTGTATAAGTCTGCAGAGTCATAGCCACTAAACTGCCTAGAAATATCAACGAATACACAGTAAGTTTCAAAATTCCGATATTTTTTAACTCCAACAAGTGCGGGTATTTGATTTGCTGCATCGAATTTTTGAAAAATAGTGTCAACACAAATCCGATAAACAACCATACGACTATCTCTCCACCCGCATGTATATGTTTGGTAAATCCCCCGAATTCGACGCCGTATTGACTCAAAAAATGGAGATCTGACGCTAAAACTTCAGGAAGGACAATGTTATTTAAACTAAACATCGAACTCAAAATATCAATTGCATCTTTCCACTCTTCAGCTCTAAAAAATACCCACGTGACATTCACAAAATTGAAAGTTACGAACCAAGCGACCCACTTCCACAATCGAAAGCCCATGCTATGCCACATCCGGTGAATAACCAGTGCCGCACCGTGCAAAAATCCCCAAAATACAAATGTCCAGCCTGCACCATGCCAAATACCGCCCAACAAAAAAGTTACCATCAAATTGTTATAGGTTCTAAATTCCCCTTTTCGGTTACCGCCCAAGGGGATGTAAATATAATCCCTCAAGAAACGGCTAAGAGTCATATGCCATCTTCTCCAAAAATCCTGAATGTCAGTAGCTTTGTAGGGGCTGTTAAAGTTGATAGGAAGCTTTATGTTGAATAACAGGGCAAGCCCAATCGCCATATCTGTGTAGCCGCTAAAATCGAAATAGAGCTGAAAGGTGTACGATAACGATGTCGCCCAAGCCTCAAAAAAATTCAAAGCCGAAGCCTTATCAAATCCTGTTGTCGCCCATTGCGCAAACGTATCGGCGATGATGACTTTTTTGAATAATCCAACCGAAAACAAAAACAATCCCATTAGGATATTTTTGTAATTGACGACCTTACTCTTAAGTGAGTCAAACTGAGGCATCATCTCTTTATGATGGAGAATCGGTCCTGCAAGAAGATGAGGAAAAAACGTAACGAACAAAGTATAGTTGAGATAATCCATCTCTTTGACTTCGTTACGGTAGGCATCGACGAGATAAGCGATTTGGGTAAAGGTAAAAAAACTGATCCCCAAAGGAAGGATGATATGAAGAAGACCCATATCTGTCCCGAGCACCGTATTGGTGTTGGCAATAAAAAAGTCCATATACTTGAAATAGCCTAGTAAAAGGATATTTGATACAACACCGAAGACGAGAAGAGATTTTCGGGAGAGTCTTTTTTTGAGCGAAGACGCTGTATCGTCTCGCTTTGAGATAGTCGAACCGACGGCAAAGTTAAAAAGGATTGAGCCCAAAATCAGAGGAAGATAAATAATATTCCACCATGAATAAAAAAACAAAGAAGCAAAAACCAACCAAGCTTTAGACGCCTGAGTTAACCGCTTTTTACTGAGCCAAAAATAGAAGAAAAGAGTGATAGGTAAAAAGAAAAAAAGGAATTCAACTGAGTTAAATAGCACGCATAGACACCTTGTTTTAGGCTGTTCAGGTTGACAGTCCAATAAAATATATTTTAAATAATAATGTATATTGTACAGACTTAAACTAAGTAAAAAGCTTAATTAGCTTGTAGATCGAAGCTGTTGCAAGAGAATCTCTTCACTCAAGTGTTAGATTAAATTAAATTCATTATAATTATGCAAACTTTTGTTTTATTCCCGAAAAAAAGCTGTTATGCATGATAAATTTACTCAAAAAAATTGATATTGGTTTTCTCCTATATTTTGGCACACTCATCTATGCGATCTTTTTCGCCACACGATTTTTTGAAACCAATGATGATATGTTGATGATGTTGATTGCAAGCGGATTATTCACCGGAGAACCAAGCGAGTATATCGTTTTCCAAAACATAGTTGTGGGTTTATTTTTAAAACAGTTATATTTAATAAGTCCGGATATCCATTGGTACATGGTATTTCTGACGCTGGTACAGAGTTTAGCTTTTTCTGCTATATATTTTTTGACTTTGCCTTTTCTAAACAAGTTGACTCGAACTGCTTTGTTTGTTCTTCCTCTCTTATATTTTTTATTTGAATTTAATATATACCTCCAATTCACAAAGGTAGCATTTCTTTCATCTACCGTAGGTATCTTATATATTATCAAATACATGTCTGAACAAAAGAATACATATTTATTTTATTCTTTCGTGTTCTTACTTTTAGGTTTTTTGATTCGTGAGCATGCACTATATGGAACTTTCCTGACCGCTTTGCCAGTATTAATATTTTTTTATTTTAAATATAGACCTTCAATTAAGATAAATATAAAACATATTTCATTCATTTTACTCTTAATAGTGATTACATTTTTTTCAAAAACTTACGACAATACCTATTATTTAAATAACAGCAATAACGAATGGAAAAATTATAAAGAACTAATTATGACTAGAGGTGCTATTTATCGTGATAGAAGCATTACAAAAGAATGTTTTGAAACTAATGCCAAAGAATTTGGCCTTACACACAACGACATCGCTAGTTATTATAAATGGACCAATGATTCTAATGAGATTTATACAGTTAAAATGATTTCCCATGTTACTCAAAAATGCGCTAAACAAACTTCTGAAAAATACGAAAAAATCTTTCATGTAAATTACTGGAAGAATTTTTTTATGAAACTGCAATCATTTTCATCTGTATTTATATTGTTACTAAGTTTTTATTTGATTTTTCTCTTTGAAAAAAAATATCGTTACTTGCTAGTTCTCTATACACTCTTTTTCATATCCATTTTAATGTACTTATTTACAACAGCTTTTGATAATCGAGTAGTTTCGTCATTATTATTAGAATACTACATATTATTAATTTTTTCATATATGCATGTGAAGACGCAACAGATTAACGTTAAAACACCGGTTATTGTCTTGTTGATTATTATCGGTTTACTTATTTCTTATCTATATATTTTTGAAAAAACCATTGATAGAAAAAGCTCTTTTCCTATTGAAAAAGAGCTTTCAACACTTAAGGGAAATTATGTCATTGTAGCTAAAAGTAAAAATTTTTTCGAATCTTTAACTCTTGATACAGATTTTAAAACATTGTTTCATGATACAAAGTTTTACTATATAGGGTGGAATTTAGGAAGTCCTGATACAGCAAAAATACTTGATGAAAAGTCATCTAACTTTTATGAATTGCTTTTGAATAAACCCAATGTGATTCTTTATACAGACACTCATCGGATTCCCGTAATACAAACGTTTATACAGGAACATTATGGTAAAAAAGTAACATTTAAGAATATAAAAAATAATTATTACAAACTTGACTCGGTAGAGGATGTAAAAACGCCTTTGATCCGATAAAGTTTATTTCTGCGTTATAAAAAATTTTTGAATGCGCTGTACAATATACTCAATATCTTCTTTCTTTAGCCCATAGTACATTGGTAATCGTATAAGCCGTTCACTCTCTTTAGTCGTAAATAAATCAGCTCCCTCTAATCGCCCGAAAGTCAATCCTGCTACTGCACTGTGCAAGGGTACATAGTGAAAAACTGCATTAATTTCATGTTCAGTTAAATATTTTAATAGGCTCGTTCGCTCATCCAAATCTTTGACTTTTATATAGAACATATGGGCGTTATGTTGACAAGTTTCAGGAGTCTTTGGAAGGTTGATGAATTTTTGCCGTTCAAGCTCCGCTAGCGCTTCATAATAATCTTTCCAACTGTTTAGCCTATCATTATTAATACTATCAGCGTTTTCAAGTAGACCCCATAGATATGCGGCACTGATATCATTGAGCAAGTAACTGCTTCCGATATCAACCCAGCTGTATTTATCCACCATACCACGAAAGAACTGGCTTCTATTCGTCCCTTTTTCTCGAATGATCTCTGCACGATTGATGAAACGCTCATCATTTATAATAAGCAATCCCCCTTCTCCGGCACTGGTATAGTTTTTGGTCTCATGAAAACTGTACGCTCCCATGTGTCCTATCGTCCCTAGCGGTTTGCCTTTGTAGCTGCTCATCATCCCCTGAGCCGCATCCTCGATAACAAATAAATTATGACGTTGAGCAATTTCCATAATCGTATCCATCTCGCATGCCACACCGGCATAATGCACTGGAACAATAGCTTTTGTTTTAGGTGTGATCGCAGCTTCGATAAGGGTTTCATCAATGTTCATAGTATCTGGACGAATATCGACAAATACGATCTTAGCACCTCGCAGTGCAAATGCATTTGCGGTACTGACAAACGTATAGCTTGGCATGATTATTTCATCACCATGCTGTGTATCGATGAGGATTGCTGCCATCTCAAGCGCATGGGTACACGATGTTGTAAGAAGTACTTTATGGCAACCTAATTTTTCTTCAAACCATGTATGACACCGTTTGGTAAATTCTCCATCACCGGAAATTTTTGAGCTTTTCATTGACTCTAGAAGATATTTTTCTTCATTACCAGTTAATGGCGGCTTGTTAAACGGAATCATTTAATTCCCTTTTTTTGATGAATTTAGCGGGAACACCGGCAACTATTGTGTAAGGCAGGACATCTTTTGTAACAACAGATCCTGCACCGATGACGGCACCCTCTCCGATAGTAATCCCTTGTAAAATCGTGGAACGTCCTCCTATCCATACATACGAGTGAACAGTTATGGGTGCACCGCTATCGGGAAGATTAATATCTCCATAATCGTGTCCGGCAGCAAAGAATACAACATCAGGTCCTATTGCTACATGATCGTGTATAGTTATTGTGGCATTTTTTGCATGAAAGCCAGTATAAAATTGACATCCGCGATTAATACTGACGTGTGAACCAATTGAAATTTTCTTTGGAAAGCGGAAATAGGTTTTAAAATCAATGTGTACATCTCTTCCAAGTTTAGCAAACATGATTTTGTAAAGTGGATAGCGTACAATAAATGGTAAAAACTCTAAAAGAATATACCAAAGATTATACAAATGGCTGTAGGTACTTACGAGTAGCTTACGATAACTTAACATATTACAATATCCCTTTCATAAAAATAAAAACGCCTATGAGAACTAAAAGTGTTCCAAATATTTTTATACGCGTTAACCGTTCATCAAAAAAAATAGCGGCACCAAACATCACGGTAAGATAATTTAGGCTCATAATAAGGGTAAAATATTTTAGCTCTAGGTATTTCATTAAAAAATACGACACAAAAATTGTCATTGCAAAGAGGGTATATCCCAACCACAAGTATGCGTTGCGGGCTCCCCCGATAGCGGCGGCTTTTTTTAATAGCAATTGACCGATAGTATTAAATATGATCAAGCTAATTCCTATAAAAAAAATTTCCATTTATTGGCTCTTCGTGATAAGAAAAAGTCCGGCTAACATACAAGCAAGCCCAATAATATGGTGAATCATAATCTCTTCATGAAAAAGTATTGTGGCATATACAAGAATCAGCACTTGAACCAAAGAGGAAAAAGGGTACGCTTTTGAGAGAGATACAAATTTCAAAACAATTTGCCATACTAAAGCTCTTGCAAGAATGAAAAAAAAGGCAACTCCTAAATAGATCCACGTGTTGACTCCTTGAGTCATGGTTGCGTATTTGATGCCCAAAAAAGAAAATGACTGCAAAAAGATCGTAGTGGCGATAAGGCTTGATATCGTTATCTTATTAGGCATGTACAATATCATTTTTTGCAAATAAGTCTTTGACATACAGTTCATCTTCTGCATAGACTTTGGCGGCAAATAAGACCTCTGGCGAAAGAGTATCTTTAGGCTGTTTTTTACTCATAAAAGCACTGAGATTGTCATACGAACGACGAATAAAAATCACAAAGGAACGGGGCAATAAATTTAGTAGATTGATAAGCCATTGCTGGCGCAATAATGCTGCTAAAAAATGGATATGTCCCCGATTGCTTGCATTTATTTTTTTATTTTCAAAATTAGAAGAGGAAAAGTGGGGGGCGATTCCTAAAAAATTTTCAATTTCTTGTAAAAGTGTCAATGGATCGCGCTCAAACAGCTCAAAATTAACAATAAGTGCATTTCCTTTAAATGTTTCCATGACACTGGTTATAAGATATTTAATATCTCCATCGGTAATGTTATACGGAACTTCTTTGCCATCTTCAATTAAGACATAATCTCCTTGTAAAAAGTTTTCAAAGGGGATGATATTCTTATCGAAAGTTGCAATTTGCTTGTAAAAAGACCATGCCCACTCTCCGGGCTTTCTTACAAAAAGCATCACTTTGGCATCCGGATTAAACTGATGAATCTGTTCAAAGCTTTTCAGATGTTTATCTGCGAAATAAAGTGTTTCTGTATCAATACCGATTTGATTTTCGTGTATTTCTTTAAAATGGTTTAAAAACCATTCCTGTGGTTTATCTCGATGAAGGCTAAAATAGTTACTTTTTCGTCGAAAAGGGACATAGATTTGTGGATGTTTTTGTAAATTATGATAAAGGAACGTCGTTCCAGCCCTTGGCATCCCTAGAATATAGGCAATTTGACTTAGTTTAGGCATTGTTTTCCTCAAAAATAGCTAACCCAAAACCTTCTTTTCCGTATTGGTTACCGTTGTAGAGCATATATCGATCCCCTTTATGTTCAAACACAAACGGATAACAAATCATTTCACTATCCCAACCACTTGGGCTGACATCTATTCCAGAATCTTCTTTTCTATCCCAAGTAATTCCATCATAGCTATAAGCATAGCCTATACGGTATTTTGTGCCATTGCCTGAACGATAGGAAAACCACATATGATAACCAATTTCATCTTTAATCACTGTTGGTCTTGAAAATGCCTGTGCAACTCCTAATTCATAAGGAACAGCCAATCCATGTCTTTCCCATTCTTCGCCATCTTTTGAAGTTGCGTATTTAATAACATGTATCATCTCACCATTTTCACTATTCCAGTCAATAGTTGAGCCATACCACATTTTGTAGATACCGCCATCTTGCATAATCCAAGAATATGAAAGACTTACTTTATCTTCATTATCACAGCCAAGATACACTTCTTTAGGATCGAGTTCTAACCTATTAAAATTATCACTTATTCTGAGCCGTCCTATGTCTCCACGCCAATGCCCACCATCCTTGATCTGCCATGCCATAAACTGAATATAATTTTTATGATGAACTTGATAAAAATTGCCAATACTCACACCGTGAGAGTAAAAACTATTTTCTGTTCCATATTTAAAAATAACTTCTTTACTTACATTAGTAACTTCTTGCTTCACAATATCAATATCTACATATCCAACAGAAGATTTATTATTCTTATCTCTTCCGCTAAAGAACACTCTATATATATCATCTTTCAAATAAATCGCCAAAGGGTTAGAGGCATGAGATAAGAGATATTCATCAATAGGGTTACAATGATAAATTTGTCCTAATTTTTTCCATCTTTTCATATTTCAATTTCCATTCAATATTTATTAATAATGTGTAATTTAAGCTTTATCATATAACTGATTTGATTTGTTCTTAAAGTAAGTTCTTATTGGTTTTTCAAAATACTTAAGAGAAACAGTTGAAACTGCAATAGCAATCAATAACGCAAAAATACTTACACTAAAAGAATCTATACTATCAATTTTTGGTGCACGCCAATATACAACTCCATGAGTAAGTCCACTAATCAATTGATGATACATATACAAACCAAACGATATAGAGCCAAAGAAAGTTATTACTTTGTTTTCAAATAATAAACTAATAATATAATTTCTTTTTATTGCTAATATAGTAATAACTGACGCATAAAACATTGCCTTAAAAGTAAAACTATCTATTATTGGAATTACACGTGTTTGAGCTGCAAAATAAATAATAAATGGTAATAAATAAATTAGCTTTGATTTTGACAAGAAATAATAAATTTTGTAATTTCTTACTATAATGGCAACTGCTACTCCCATCGCTATTGAATCCATTCTCGCTGGGAAAAGCATATAGCCTCCATAAAATCCATAATTTGATATAGCCCAAGCTCTAACAAATGGAGCAATGAGTATAGCGACAAATATAGCTAAAAAAATACCTTTTCTAGCAAATATAATTGCAATGATGGGAAGAAAAATATAAAACTGTTCTTCTACAGATAAACTCCATGTTATCCCTACCCAACGAGGTCCAACGAGATTTTCCATCCCCTGAAAATAACTTTGCATGAATATAAAATACGGCCAAATTGGTAAAGGTTCGCATAATAAAAAATCATCAAAAAACCATTTATGATGAAAAAATAATATCGCAATTGAAAAAGATCCGACTAGTAAAAAATATACGGGGAAAATTCTTCCGATCCTGCGTAACATAAATTTTTTCCAAAAGAATTTATCTTTATACTCATCAATTATTATACCTCCGATTAAAAAACCACTAAGAACAAAAAATAAGTCAACACCAGAAACTGCAAAGAATCTAATTGACTCTGGTATTTCAAAATAACCACGACTTATCCCAAAAATCATATGATGAATTGCTACAAATAAAACAGCAAATCCACGTATCCCATCAAGTGAAACTATATGTTTATTTTTAAAAAAGTTATTCATTTTTTAATTACTATTTAAAACAATATTTTTTTCTAAATCTCGTTTATATAGAAGATTTTTAATCATTATATTCCTCGTAATCTATTACTTGGAACTTTTGACATTTCTGTAGCTGTTGCCATATATACCTTATTGTCTTCCGTATCTCCAAGAATCAATGCACCTGCACCAATAACATTAGATTTACCAATTTTTATATGATCACGAAGTGTTGCATTTACTCCGATAAAAGTGTTTTCACCAATATTGCACCCACCTGAAATAACTACATGGGATGTTATAAAACAGTTGTTTTCTACTATTGAATGATGACCTATATGATTTCCGCTCCATAGAGTAACATTATTCCCAATGCTTACAAAAGGTTGAATTGTATTGTCTTCGAGAATAAAACAATTTTCTCCAATTCTATCAGTAAATATCGAAGCCTTTGAACTTATGTAAGAAGCAATGCTGTAACCCTTTTCTTTACAAGCCAGATATTTTTCCGTTCGTAACTTATTTACTTTGTTATAACCTATAGCAATAAAAAATTCATATTCTTTATTTGAATATTTTTCTTCAATTGATTCAAATTCTAAAATAGGTAAATCAAATAAATTTTCTTTATTTATAAATTCTTTATCAACAGTAAAAGCCACTACTTCATAGGCACTCTCATTTTTAAAATAATAATAAGCCATTTCTGCTTGTTCACCAATACCAAAAATTATTAACTTTTTCATATCAATTCTCCTGTTTATAAATCTTTTTTATAATAGTTAATGGCCTATTTTTTACTTCCATAAATATTTCAGCTAGATAAATGCCAGTTATACCTAAAAAAAAGATAATAATCCCACCAAAAAAAGATATAGATACCATAACCGAAGTCCAACCGTCAATTACTATGTTAAATACAAATTTTCTATATATTAAATATACTATATAGAATAATGAACTTGCAGTGACAATTAGTCCAAAATTAAATGCAAGCCATAATGGCTTAGATGACGATGCAGTAATTATTTTGAACAATAACTTTAATTTGATTATGAAAGTATAAGTAGTTGGGCTATTACTCAGTTTTTTTACTGACAATTCTTTTGTCTTAAATCCTGTTAATACAGTTAAAATGCTAAATACAACTTCTTTTTCTTGGAAGCTAACTAGATTTGACACATAAGCTTGTGTCATAAGTCTTACGGTTAAAAAGTTTTTTGGAATTTTTATACCACTAAAAAAATTAAAAGCTTTATAAAATACATTACCACTCCACTGTTCAAACCAACCACCTTTACGACTCTCTTGGACTCCATAAACTACATCTAAATCTTTTTCTTTGTGTAATTCTTCCCAAAATTGTGTTAAAAGCTCAGGTTCTTCTTCAAGATCACTATCAATAAGAAATACAAATTCACCTTTGGCATGTGCAAGCCCAGTCATGATAGCTTTATGATGGCCAAAGTTTCGTGAAAGTTCTATCACTTTCACTTTGCTATCTTTTTCATAAAGACTTACTACCTTGTTCAAACTGTCATCAGGGCTTCCATCATCTACAAATATTATTTCATAATCATCTGTAATTTTTTTGGCTTCCGCAGATATGCGAGTATAAAATTCATCTATATATGGCGCTGATTTATAAAGTGTCGTTACAATAGATAACACCATTAGTTTGAACCCCCGAAACTTTTCATAAAGCGACTTGCATTTGGTCCTTCATTAAAAATAAGATCGAGTACGCTCACCCCATGCTCAAATGGTGGATAGAGTTGATGGTATTCCCTATAACCCGAATAGTCCATCCAGCTAACATCAATATTGGCTTCTTGAAACAATGATTCATCTAAATAGTCTTTAGCCGCTGGACCACTGACGTATTCTGTAGCGTTACAATCTTGACAAATACCGAGTAAGCGCTCACTTTTGCCTTCTAACAAATCAAAGTCACTTGACCAACGGATAGGTGTTTTAATCCCTAGAATGGCATTAATCGTCTTTAAGAAAGCATAATTAATCTCGCTTAAATACTCTGTGGTAGTTTCTAGATAAAGAGATTCAAATTGTTCCTGATAGTCTTGAAAATAGGGGGCTTTTGAATAGTTAAGACGAATACTTTGCCAGTGTTTTTTACCCCAATCAGCTTCACTGATTTTAGTCTCTTTTATAGCTTGAAAATATTTTCCTTTGACTTCCACGGGGATAGAAAGCCATTGTAATCCTTGAGAGGTTTTTATTTTATTACGATTACGCCAGTCACGTCTGGTATATTGCATATCATCATACAAGATAAATTCATCGACCATATTAATAAGATCAAAATACCCTTTCCAAGGTATATAATTTGATTGTAATATAGCTATCTTTTTGGACATCTATCGCTATCCCTCTCTTATTTGTTGAAAAGTTTACAGCCTATCTTACTACAAACCAAGGATTTAAAAGTTCTTTTTTATTATACTTTACAGCAATATTACTTTGATACTGATAAACGGTCTTTCCCGCACCCTGCACGATTGCATCGGCTGCTGCCGTATCCCATTCCATGGTAGGGGCAAGTCTCGGATAGATATCGGCACTCCCTTCTGCCACCATACATAATTTTAAAGAGCTCCCTTTTGAGACAAATATCAACGATTCACTAGAGGCTTTTACGTTATCGATAAAGTTCACGGTTTCATCGGATAGATGAGATTTTGAGGCTACGACGGTTACTGATTTTTCAGGTGCGTTATTCGTCTTTAAAGGAAGCCGTACTTTATTCTTAAATGCCCCCTCACCTTGTTTTGACCAATACATCTCACCCAGTGCCGGAGCATAAACGACCCCTAGAATCGGAGTATTTTTATGGATAAGTGCAATATTGACGGTAAATTCACCGTTTTTTTTGATGAACTCTTTTGTTCCGTCCAACGGATCGACCATCCAGAAGTATTCCCAGTTTTTACGTTCGTCGTAAGGGATCGTTTTTCCCTCTTCGGAGAGGATCGGAAACGATACCGCCAGAGCGCTTAATCCTTCGACAATCACAGCATTAGCCTTTGTATCCGCTTCGGTTAAAGGGCTCTTATCGTCTTTATATTCAACAGTAAAATCTTTAGTATAGATTTCCATAATGACATTTCCGGCTTTTTGTGCAATGGCGATAATATCGTCAATATTGATGTGTTCAAGCATGCAAATACCCTTTTTGCAACAAGTATTCGATAATAACGGCTACTGATTCTTCGACGCTTTGGTGTGCGGTACGGATATGAATATCAGACTCTTCCGGTTGCTCATAAGGTGAACTGATTCCGGTAAATGAGGGGATTTCTCCTTGACGCGCTTTTACATACAACCCTTTTGGATCGCGCTGTTCGCAAATCTCCAGCGGCGTATCGATAAACACTTCGATAAATTCCCCTGCCTCAACCAAATTTCGTACTATTTTTCGGTCTGTCCGAAAAGGGGAGATAAATGCCGTAATGACAATCAGTCCGGCATCAACAAAAAGTTTACTCACTTCGCCGATACGACGGATATTTTCGATGCGCTCCTCATTACTGAACCCTAAATCTTTGTTCAACCCATGGCGGACATTGTCTCCATCAAGGAGATAGGTATGTTTTTCCATCTGATAGAGCTTTGTTTCCAATGCATTGGCTATTGTCGATTTTCCGGATCCGCTGAGTCCCGTGAACCATAGAATACACGGTTTTTGTCCTTTCGGAATGGAATGCTCTTCTTTGGTAACGTGGTGGTTGTGCCAAACAATATTATCTTTCATTATGTATCCTTTAGCCGATAACCGATAGCCAGAGTTTGATTCCGATAGCGCTCAAGACAACGGCAAGTATCCCTCGCAGCAGCCCCTGAGGAAGACGCGATGAGAGAATGGCTCCGATTATGACGGCAGGAATCGATCCGATCAAGAGCATTCCCAGTAGCCCAAAATCAACATTGCCGATCATTAAATGTCCAAGACCTGCAAAGATAGCCAGCGGAATAGCATGGGCAATATCGGTAGCGATCAGACGTGCAGGAGTGAGTCTCAAAGGATACAAGTACGCTAAAAATACAGCCCCTAATGCTCCGGCACCGACCGAGGTTAACGAAACTAAGAATCCAAGCAAGACCCCTGCTAAAATAGTCAACGGAGCTTGAAAGCTTTTAAACTTTTCGGCTTCTGTTGTGCGAAATCTTTTTCCGAGAGCATGCAACGGTTTTTGGAAGAGCATCCCCACCGCAGTAATTAAAACGGCAATAGCAATGGCTGTTTTGAGCAATTCAACGGATGAGTTATCGATTGGATAGAATTTCATCCATACAATGGTAAGTGCTGAAGCGCTCAAACTTCCGATCCATAACCGCTTTACAATCTGCCAGTCTATTAACCCTTGTCCATGATGGACACGGGTAGCAAATAGTTTCGTAATAGCGGCAAACCACAAATCGGTCCCGACTGCTGCCATAGGGGCTATGCCGAAGACAAGCAGGAGCAGAGGAGTCATCAGTGCGCCCCCTCCTACACCGCTAAGCCCGACAAGAAAACCTGTTAATGCACCCGCTAGGACTAACATCCCGTCCATAGGTTATCTTTTACTGCTAAAGGGCATTGATATCACTGCAGCCCCATTCTGGATAATGCTTACGGATAAAAGTGTTAAGCTCGATTTCTGCTTCGGTATAGCGACGTTCGTGTGTTGAGTTTTCATAATCTCTACGACTTACATCGACGATCATACCTGCCCCTACCGTGCTATTTGTGATACGATCGATCACGATAAAACTTCCTGTCGAACGGTTCAAACGATATGGATCTGCCGCGATGGGACGATTTAAAACGAGTTTGCATGAGGCGATATCGTTAAGTTGAAGTTCTTCAACCACAGCTTTTTCATAGGTATTAACATCGATTTTATAATTGATGTGATGGAAACTCCCCCCTAAAACGGTGGTCGCTGATTTGATGTGATAATTTTTACCGACAACCATAGGCTCATCTGCCATCCATACCATCATGACTTTCAGGCTATTGGAAATTCTCGGAAGATGTTCTGAATGGACAACCATATCACCACGACTGATATCGATTTCTTCTTCGGTGGTGAGGGTCACTGCCATCGGTGCATACGCTTCGTCTAGGGTACAGATCGTCCCGTTATCACCTGAAGCAGAAAGGTTATTCTGTGCAAAGGGGGGGATGATCGATTTTATACGTGTTGTTTTTCCGGAGGGAAGGACGGTGATTTCATCTCCTACTTTGACGCTGCCGGATGCGATTGTTCCGGCGAATCCCCGAAAGTTTAGATTCGGACGGTTCACCCACTGTACCGGAAAACGAAACGGCTTGGCATCGCTTTTGTCTGAGATGTCGATCGTATCGAGGATCTCCATCAGACATTCGCCGGTGTACCACGGCGAATATTCACTGACATTGACGACATTATCCCCATTGAGTGCCGACATCGGAACGAAGATAGGATTTTCGATTCCTAACTCTTTGGATAAAGCGGCATACTCATCTCGAATTTCGTTGAAACGTACTTCGCTAAAATCGACGAGATCCATTTTATTGATCGCTACGATGATATGTTTTATTCCTAAAAGGTTGACGATGTAGGAGTGTCTGCGTGTCTGTGTCTGAACGCCGTAACGTGCATCGATGAGGATAATCGCTAAATCAGCCATGGATGCGCCTGTGGCCATATTGCGGGTGTATTGTTCATGTCCCGGAGTATCGGCGATAATAAATTTCCGCTTATCGGTCGAAAAAAATCGATAGGCCACGTCGATAGTAATCCCTTGCTCCCGTTCGCTCTGCAAACCGTCTACCAATAGAGCAAGATCGAGTTCACCGCCTTGCGTACCCACTTTTTTAGAGTCTTTTTCGATGGCGGAGAGCTGATCTTCAAAAATCATTTTAGAATCATAGAGCAGTCTTCCGATGAGGGTACTTTTTCCATCATCGACACTGCCGCATGTAATGAGACGCATCAGCCCTTTATTTTCGTGTGCTTTGAGATACTCTTCGATATTTGTTGCGATCAAATCGCCTTGATGCGCCATCAGAAATACCCCTCAATTTTTTTCTTCTCCATCGATCCGGACGAGTCGCTGTCAATAAGTCGTCCTTGACGTTCAGAAGTGGTTGTGAGGAGCATCTCTTGGATAATCTCCGGTAATGTCGTCGCAGAGGATTCAACGGCTCCCGTCAACGGATAGCATCCCAGTGTACGAAAACGAACCATCTCTTTTTTAGCAGTACGACGCAAATTTTCCGGCATCCGATCATCATCTACCATAATCAGAGTGCCACCCATCTCTACTACTTCACGCTCTGCAGCAAAATAGAGTGACGGGATAGGGATCTGCTCGAGATAAATGTATTGCCAGATATCGAGCTCCGTCCAGTTGGAAAGGGGAAATACCCGAATGCTCTCCCCTTTATGATGACGGCCATTGTAGATGTTCCATAACTCGGGACGCTGATTTTTTGGATCCCAGCGATGATATTTGTCACGAAAGGAGTAAATCCGCTCTTTTGCACGGCTTTTTTCCTCATCACGACGCGCCCCTCCGAATACGGCATCAAATTTATAGATGTCCAGCATCTGTTTGAGCCCTTCGGTTTTCATAATATCGGTGTGAAGGGCTGACCCATGCTCGAAAGGACTGATATTCATTTCAGACCCTTGCGGGTTGGTATAGACGATTAGATCCATCCCTACCTCTTTGGCACGTTGATCACGAAACTCGATCATCTCTTTAAATTTCCACATCGTATCGACATGGACAAGGGGAAAGGGAGGCGGTGCGGGATAAAATGCTTTTTGGGCAAGATGGAGCATTACCGAGGAGTCTTTTCCTACACTGTACAGCATCGCCGGATTCTCAAACTCAGCAACTACTTCACGTAGAATGTGGATTGATTCAGCTTCGAGTTGTTTGAGATGGGTTAGATTGGATGAGTTAAGTGTCGTATACATATTAGGATTGTATTCTTATTTTGATTTAAAAGGTTTTAAATTGAGTAGATCATCATGTTTGGTTGATTCTTCATATTCATCAATTTGTTTTTTAAGCAAAATTATATGGTTGTCTATAGTGTTTTTGGTGATGAATTTTCCAAAATCATCAGGGACGCTGATAGTTGAATCATGAAAGATTCTAGCGGCGATTAAATTTCCCACTAACGGTCTGTAATGGCTCGTTTCATAATAATTGCAATCATTTGTGGTGACAGTGTTATATCCACTAAAATCATAATAATTAGTTATAACTGCTATTTGTTGTAAAAAATTAAAATAATCCTCAAGGACGAATCTATCCATCATATGTTGGTTATGTGGAGTAATAAATACAATAAGATTGATTTGGTTTTCATCACAGAGTTTTTTGATAGTTTTCAGAGACAGAATAGACTGAGAAAGAGTGATACCTCGGATATTACGAGAATATTTTCGCTGGAAAGAAGGTTGTGTTTGGCGATATTTCTGACAATTTTTTTGAATGGCTTTCTCTAAGTAAGTTTTGATGTGATACCCTTTGTCCCAATTGTAAGTAGAATGGTTTTGATCTTCAAAGTTAGCAAGAAATTTACCTTTGATATTGATCCACGACGGATGGGTAAGATAATCAACATAAAACTTCCATTTTTTTTCTCCTATAACATACGGGTGCATTTTCAGAAGATAAGCGTCATCGGGGTGTCCATAATGGGCAAAATTATCAAGATCAATTTGGAGATATATATTCTTAATGGGATATTTTTCTTTTATAAAGTAGTTCAAATGAGCTAAATAATCGGAAAAATTTCCACTAGACACAGCTAGATTGTAAAATTTAGAGTGAGGAATATATTTTTCGATAATCATGGGATCTGTATTGACCACTCTAGAACTCCCAAAAAGATAGGAATCGAATTTTGTATGGTTTTTTTGTAAATGTTCAATCTTTATAAATCGTTCATTGATTTGAAAGGGGTGCTTGAGAAGAGAGACCTTAAAAATACTAAACGGATCAATCAGTAAATTGGCAATCAAAATGGTAGATACCAATAATAATATTGATATAAAAAAGAAGTGACTAAAGCGACGAGAAGTCATGGGCACCTTTCAGGAGAGCATACTTTTTGTCATAGAGCTTTCCGAGAGTGGCCCAGATTAAATATACATCTATTATTTACGAATAATATTTGATTTCGATATCATCACTTGACATGTGTCTTGCTTTTATCAATTGTTCTGCCATCAAGAAATCCTCTTCATAACTGATTTTAACCGTTTTGATAGGATCGATTTTCCACAATCCGAGTTTACCGTTAAAAGCAGCATAGCCTTTTTCTTCGTAGGCTTTGATAAAGGTCTCTTTTTTCCAGATCGAAATGGTCCAAGTACATATCTGTACCGGTTCAATATCCTGTGTCGCCGGTAGCAGCGCATTTGTATCAAAATTCAACGGTTCATTGCAGTAAAAAGAGTGTAATTGCTCATTTTTCACTGTTATCAAACTATCAAAACCGTTTTCCTCAAAATATTCGATCGCATTGTCAATATCATCGGCTTCGATCAATGGTGCTACAGGGTTGACCATGACTACAGCGTCGCACTCAACTTTCAACAAAAAGTCGTAGTTAAACTCATCTTGTTTTATATCATCTTTCGCCAATCGCGGGTCTCTTTTAAAATACTCCACACCGTAATCCGTGCCTACTTTTCCTATCGTATCGCTGTCCGTGTTGACATAGATTTTATCGATTTTGCAGGAATTTTTACATGCTTCGATACTGTAAGCAATCATCGGTTTGCCGTTGATCAGTCTTAAGTTTTTCTGTTTGACCCGCTGACTTCCTATTCTGGCAGGTATTTCAGCAACATATCTGTATTTCTTCATCGTTGTCCTCTGTTCTTCAAGCACCGTTAAATCTTTTTTCTAGCATCGTGATACGTTTTTCGTCTTCAGATTTGATAAGACCATAGTATCGTCGCTTACTCTTAAGCCAAAGAAGTTCGAATTCTACACCGGCCAGAATTCCTGCGTCAATGCTGCTGACGGCATCTTTATCATAAACGATTTTTCTCGTTTCATATTTGTCTATCAAATTCTGAGATACAAGCGATTTGATAAATTCCGCTGAATTGGTTGAAATGGCTCCGCCCAAAGCACATTTCAAACCTTTTGCTCTCGATTTTTGAAAAATCTCCGTACAATATTTCAGCATCTCATCACTGTCTACAAAGCCGCGATCTTTGTCCATTGATGCCGTGAAATCAACTCTTCCGATGGTGATCCCATGCAGTAGATTCAAATTTGCAAGACTCAAAATTTCATCTATGTTTTTATATGACGTAATTGTTTCGATGTTAATTGCGAAATCAATCTCATCTCGGTTGTCTTCTGCGACAAACGTATCGATGGCATTGAGGAACTTACTGACTGCAAATTTCGTTTCCGCCATAGGAGCAATGATCCCTTTGACTCCCAATGTCAGTGAATTGTAGATATCGGTAATGGCTTCCACCCCTCCAATTTTAATGATGATAGGGAGGTCGACGACGCCGGAAACATCTTTAAGCCGCATCAGCTCATCTTGGCGGCTCCCCTCATTTTCATACTCAGCTTTAATTTCAATGACACCGAAATCATTTTTAAGTCTTTTCAAAACTTCAACCATCTGTTTTTCAATATTGTTCATACGCTCGTCTCCTCATTCTTTAGGCAAATTTGCTTTAGTTGTGTCAGCGTTTCACGGAACTCGTCATCGCTTACATCGTCAACTTTGATCATTTTGAATTCCGTATCAGGAATAATGACGGTAAGATACTTTCCGACTCTCTTTTTATCATTTTTCATCGATTCAAGAAGTACCTTCTCATCGAAATCCTGCAACCGCAATTTTAAAGGTATGTTTGGCAGTAAAATATGCGTATTAACATAATCAGCTTCTCTTTCATTCACCAATCCGCGGTTCATGGACAAAAGGTCTGCAAAAATCATTCCAATATTGACGGCAATTCCATGCGGTACATAATAATCTGATGATGTTTCGAGCGCGTGGCCGAAACAATGCCCATAGTTGAGCATGTTTCTTCTCCCTAAATCAAATTCATCTCCAGCCATATAGCCAAGCTTGATCCGCATATTGTCTTGGATGATCTCAAGCCGTGCTTCCGGGTCATTAACTGCACGTTTTATTGTCTCGGAGACAGCAGAAAAATCTTTAGGATATTCCTCTTTCATAAGCTGAAACTTAATGGTTTCACCGATCCCGCTATAAAAATCAAGTTCTTTTAAAGTTGCTAAAAAATCGGTATTGATGTGTATTTTCTGAGGAGGATAAAACGTCCCGATCAGATTTTTGTATTTCTCATAATTTAACGATGTTTTGCTCCCTATGCAACTGTCCGTGATCGCTAAAAAAGTCGTGGGTACAAAGATCCAATTAACCCCTCGGTACAACGTCGAGGCAACAAATCCTGTAATGTCTTGGGTAATTCCACCGCCGATTGAAATAATCGTAAGGTTCCTCTTGACGGCTTTGGAAATCAGAAAGTCATAAATCACTTTAACGTAATCAAATGTTTTGTTCTCTTCGACGGCATCAAACAAAAAAATGTTTTCCGGTTCACTGAATTTGAATTGCTCTTTGTAAAGCTCGTATACATTCCGATCTATAATCAATACGGAGTTTTCAATATTTTTGAAATCCTCTAAAAAATCCAGTGTTTTTTCAAAAATTACGTCATAATCTCGAATATTTGACTCAATCCTGAGCGTCATGCTAAAAATCCTCCATCTATAGTTATAGTTTCCCCTGTAATGTACGTATTGCTGTCCGAAAGTAAAAATTCAACCAATTTTGCCACTTCGGAGGGTTCTGCAAATCTTTTCAGCGGTATCTCCTTTTTCAATTGTTCCTGATCTTGTATGGAAACGTTTGTTTGGGTCATTTCTGTGTTGACATACCCCGGTGCTATAGAATTCACTAAAATATTGTATTCTCCGAGTTCCCGTGCCAAAGACTTGGTCAATCCGTTAAGACCGAATTTTGTCATGGAATAAAGACTTCTTTGCTCTTTAGAACGAACGCCCCAGATTGAACTGATGTTGATGATTTTCCCTTGACGTCTGTTCTTCATTCCTACGGCAACATGCTGTATAAGTTTCAAAGGGGCAATCAGGTTAATATTAACCATTTGGCTGATTTTCTGGTCGTCCAACGAGTCGATCATGCCGATAATATTGATCCCGGCATTATTAACCAACCCGTCTATAGATATATCTAGATTCGCAAGAAAAGCGGAGATACTCTTTTCATCATTCAAATCCAGATCTTCATGAGTTGGAGTGATACAGTTGTAGCCTCGGTTTTCGAGTTCTTGCTTAATGGCTTTGCCTATTCCCCTGCTAGTTCCGGTAATAAGTATATTTTTCATTTGTGATTCTTTCTAATTTTGAAGTAATATCCTACATAACTATGCAAATGCTAAGACAAAACACTCTAAAAAATTAATATTCGCATAGATTCTAACATTAAATAGTTTAATTTTTTTAGAATTACGTGTATCATTTATCATATCTTAAATACGTTATTATGTCATATATAAATACAACTCAACAAATTTCACATTTTCAAAGAAGGTGTCTCTTCAATGCATGAAGTAAAAAAAATCTTATCCTATTTATGCAAACCTGACTTCGTAGCTAAAGCATTGTTTCAACAATATAGCCGCTATAAAAGAATTAAAAATGATAAAGAGTATTGGATAAGTATTAGAAATAAGCACTATGGGCAAGCCGGTATCGTCGTGGGCAACGGCCCTAGCTTGCAAATAGAAGATTTAACAAAAATATCTAAAAAAAAAATCGTTACTATTGCTTCAAATAAAATTTATCTTGCTTTTGCTCATACTGATTGGAGACCGGACTATTATACTGTAGCCGATCCGCTCGTATGGGAGAAAGTCAAAAACAATATTCATGATGATATTAAAGTAGTATATATCCCTGATTATTTAGATCCTGCCGATTGCATACAAACAGTAAAAACTTGGAAATCATTAAAAAATAATTTCCAAGAGAATTTGACAAACATATCAAATGATATTTCACAAGGAGCCAAGGCTGGATACACTATCACTTATGAAAACATACAACTTGCAATTCATTTAGGTCTGAATCCGATATATTTGATTGGATGTGATCACTTTTATGAAGGAGAAACAAAAGTTGATAAGGATGTTAAAATTGTTCAGACAAGTGATAAAACCCATTTTATAAACAACTATAGAGAAATTGGCGAGGTTGTATATCCTGCACCCATTGAAATTATGACAAAAGCATATAAAATTGCAAAACTATATTCGGATAAAACGGATACAAAAATATTGAATGCGACAAGAGGCGGATATTTAGAAGTATTCGAAAAAATTAATTTGGATAAAGTCTTATCAAATGAATAACGATTATAAATCAATACATCCGTTTTTTACCATTATTACCGTTGTCTATAATTCAAATGATTATATTAGACCAACGGTAACGTCGATTATTGAACAATCAATCAATAATATCGAATATATTATTATCGATGGTGCCTCTACTGACGGTACTGTTGATTTCTTGCAAAATCTTAAAGACGATACTGTATCTATTGTTTTAGTCTCTGAAAAAGATAACGGAATCTATGATGCAATGAATAAAGGGATAGATCTGGCTCGAGGAGATTATATTATTTTTATGAATGCAGGAGACTGCTTCACAGATCGGGATACACTCTCGCTAATCCATGAACACATAACATCAACGGATTACCCCGATTTCATCTACGGTGATGCTATCGAAATCAATACTTCGGGAGAGCGCTACTACCGCCCCGCAAGGTCTGAGAATAGAAAACAAATCGGTATGTTTACCCATCACCAATCAATGCTCTATAAGCGAGGGATTATTGAACAGCATAAACTTCATTATGATACTTCCTACAAAATCGCGGCCGATTATAAATTCACGTGTGAGTTTCTTAACCATACGTCAACACTTCACTACATTTCGAATCCCTTATCGCTTTTTTTGCAAGGAGGAGTTTCCCAGCGGCAGTGGATACAAAGCATGAGCGAACAAATCCCTATCAAACGGGAAGTTCTAAACATGCCCGCTTGGAAAGTCTATCTTGTCTATGCCGCACAGATCGCATGGCATGGAATCAAAGAGTATCTTCCGTGGTTTTATCGTGCAATTCGCTTTCGAAAGAACACTCATGCCTAAAAGCCGGATATTGAATATCGAGATTGACAATCTTACCCTCTCAAAGTCTCTCCAAGAGTTTGATAAAGGGGTTCTTTTTACCCCGAATGTAGACCATTTTATCAATCTACAAAAGGATCGTGAGTTTTACGACAACTATCAAAAAGCCGATTGGATTGTCTGCGACAGTAAAATCGTCCAGTATGCATCAAGGTTTCTAGGCAATCCTATCGTCGAAAAAATATCGGGTTCAGACTTTTTTCCGGCTTTTTATACCTACCATCGAGATAATCCTGCGATTCGAATATTTTTGCTGGGGACTGCCTCTAGCAAGATCGTTGACGCCGCAAAAGAAAACATCAATAATGATTGCGGCAGGGATATTGTCATTGAATCACATGCACCCTCTTTCGGTTTTGAAAACGACGAAGAGGAAAACAGCTGGATTTGCAATCGAATCAACCAATCCGGAGCAACGGTGCTGGCACTGGGAGTCGGTTCTCCGAAACAGGAAAAATGGATAATGAAATACAAAGATCAAATACCCGGTGTCACTATTTTTATGGGCATAGGGGCGACAATCGATTTCGAAGCGGGTCATGTCAAACGTGCGCCAAAGTGGATGAGCGATGCCGGAGTTGAGTGGCTCTATCGGGTATTCAAAGAGCCGCACAGACTTTGGAAACGTTATTTGATTGACGACATGCCGTTTTTTTGGCTGATTTTAAAACAAAAGCTTGGAATGTATAAAAATCCGTGGAAAAATTAAGCCTCAACCGTTAAAAAATATTTCTAAATCATTTGAAATTTCGGTTTTTTTCTTCACGGTTCATCTCATAGAGCTTAATGTATTTGTAAAAATTAGTCGCCATATGTGAAAAAGCGATAATCAATCCCGCATAGCCGTCCATAAACCCACGTTTTAGAATATACGTACGAAAAAAAGAGTACAAACCGTTAAAAAACGCTTTAGCGGGTGAAGAGGACTTTTTACCGACATTATCGGTCGCAAATAGGGTTGAGTAGCGGTCCAATTTCACAATAAAATCAGAGATACTCATATAGCTATAATGTTTCATATTTCCCGCAATGGGGAGTTTTTTCATCCCCTCGTCGATGATGTTTTCATGGACAAAGTTATCATTAAATTTGGTAACGGTTTTGTTATACAGGCGACGGATCTTTTGGTTATTCCAGCCGCAATGACGGATCGGAATCTCTTTATAATACGCGAGAAAATTGACACTGTAAATAGTTTGCGGATCAAGTGCTTTGGTTTGAAGGGCGAAAAGCAGCTCCTCATCGACCACCTCATCGCTGTCAATGATCAATACCCAATCATGCTTAGCATAACTTGCCGCACGGTTTTTTGTCGTACCGAATCCATCAAACTCCCCCTCAATAAGACGAACATTGGAAAATTCAGCTGCAATACGCTGAGTTTCATCGCTAGAACCGTTGTCGTAGACGATAACATCATCAAATGGACTCAAACTTTCCAATGATCTTCGGATCGTCCGTGCTCCGTTTTTGACAATCATTACCGCTGATACATTCATCGTGATCCTTTTACCATTTTAATCAGTGTTTTGCACCAAAAACCTAACTGTTTGAGAGGTTTAAAAAGTTCACTCGGTGTGTTTAACCCATCTCCTTTAATCCGATAAATCAATCCGCCAATCCCTTCCCACGAAGGATTTAGGGCATTTCCGATCCGAAATACGTAGGAGTAGTGTTCATGGGCCAATGCCACTGCCGTTTCGTTGTATTTACCGTACGGTAAGACAAACGAATCAACCCTAAGTCCGAGGTTTTCTTCGAGCGCAACTTTAGAACCGAAAATCTCCTCTTCTAAATCGACACCGTCTTCGCTTAAATTCACATGATTCATCGAATGGGAAGCAACTATTACATGACCGCTTTGTACCATCTCGCGTAACTCAATATAGGTACAAAACGGCGCATACGTTTTATAATTTTCCCCTTCATAAATCTCATGATGCTTAAGGGACAATCTGCGCTCAGATTCGATCTCGGTCTCTTCTAAAATATAGGCGGAGGGAACAGCAAGGAGAGCTTTGAGATTGTATTGTTTCAATAGCGGAAATACATAATAATAAAAATCGTAGTAGGCGTCATCAAAAGTGAGACAAATGGAAGAACTTTGAGATTCTTCCCCCGGAAAAACACTGACGTAACGTTCACTAATCAAACGCAGATGAGACTCCATCATCGAGTCTGAATTCGACAGGGGCAAATCATCGCTGTTGATATGATGATACATTACGACTGGAAGCATTCACATCCTCTTGAAGTGTTTCAGGAATAATAAAGTATCATACCACACCCTCACTTACTCAAAGGTCATTATGAATTTTAAATGCGATTTTCCGCCTAAATACGGCTATTTGCAAAAAACATTTAAGAATATTCGATCCATTTTTTCTCAAGATGATCGCAGTATCCATAAAGCCCGTAACGAGCTAAAAATTATTGAACTGGAGGGGATTAAAACGGTCGTTAAATCGTTTAAAGTTCCCCATTTACTCAACCGTGTGGTTTATACTTTTTTTCGACGCAGTAAAGCGTACAAATCGTATCACAATGCCCTTCGTTTACAAGAACTCGACATTTCAACCCCTCAGCCGATTGCCCTCATCGAGTTCTTTGAATCGGGGCTGTTAGCGGAGAGCTATTTTATCAGCGAATTTTTCGACTACGATTTTACGATCCGTACACCACTCCTCGAACCGCTCGAAGATCGAAAAGCGATCTTTACCGCCTTTGCCGCCTACACGTATGGTTTGCACCAAGCAGGTGTATGGCATTTGGATTACTCCCCCGGAAATATTTTGATTAAACGAATGCAAGTGGGTTATCAATTCTCCATCGTCGATATTAACCGGATGGTGTTTCGAGACATTTCCCCACTAGAGGGGTGTGAAAACTTTAATAAGTTATGGGCGTTTGATGAAGAGCTGGAGATTATGGGGCGTGAGTATGCAAGACTCAGCGGATTGGATGAAGCAACCACTATCGCTGAGATGAAACGACATAACGATGCCAACAAACGGATCAAAAACGCTAAAAAGAGTCTCAAGAGAGTGTTAAAAGGCGATTTTTCAACTCCTGCTTGACCTTCTCAAACATCGCCGCCCTCCCTGCGCTATCTAAGGGGATCATAAAATGGCGCTGTTGTTCTCCGATACTTTTCCAACGCGCCGCTGAGGCAAAAAGGGTATCGGCGAAAAAAGTGAATGTTTCACACCCTACCGCACTCGCCAAATGATACGTCCCCGTCGAGGTACTTATAAACAGTTTAAAACTGCTCAAAAGCTTCGCAAAATCGACGACACTCCCGCGTGAGGGGTACAAAATCACTCGACTCTCTCCCAAAAGTTCTTTCGCTTCATCGTAGAGTTTTTCCTCATCGGGACCAAACGTCATTACCACATCAAACCGCTCGTCCGCTTCGGCGAGACGTACCAAAAGAGTGTATTCACTAAGTGTCCAGTTGGCATCCGAAGATCCGCCGAAACCTGGGTGAAACGCAACTACAGGTTTGCTAATCCCATACTCGGTACAAAATGCACTATACGCTTCCTCACTTCCCTCTAACTGCAACAACGGCTTTGGAAAATCGAGCAAGATATCAGGGAAAAGTGCTTTCGTAAGCTTTAAGTTATACTCAAACTCCGCCATCTCCACGCGACTTCGACGCTGTCTGATTCGACGATTGTAAAAAATCTGGGCTATTTTTGTCGCGGGGGCGATACGTATCGGAATGCGAGCAATCCATTGTGCCAATGCCACACGGGTATTGGAAAAAAGGGTGATGGATGCATCGATTCGGGCTTGTTTTATTTTAAAAGCGAGTTCGAGGATATCAGGACTCTCATCGACAATCACCTCATCGATAAAATCGCACGACTCTGCCAATTTTCGGTTTAAAGGGGCGACAAGAGCAATGATTCGGTTTGAGGGGTTATGGTGTTTTAAGACATAAAAAGTCGGCAAAGCGGTTATAAAATCACCCAGTTTATCGTTACGCACTACCAAAATATTCATGTGTTACCCTTGTTTTAATGGGGTTATTTTACCCAATATCGCTATAATCTCACCATGAAACAACCGTTTGCTTGGGATCACTACTCTGATCAGCCCGCCATTATCCGAGACCGTGCACTTAAGCGGCAAATGCGCAGAAGTGCCCTCCCCTCACTCATTAAAACCTTTTTGATCGCACTCGTTACACTGCCGTTAGCCTTGGTGCTGATGCCGTTTATACCGCGACGTACCATTAGCGGCGAGCACTTTTTCGGGTTGGGGGTCAATCTGGACAAAGAACCCAACACCACTCCGTATCTCCTCGATGAACTGGGGGTCAAAAAACTTCTTATCCGTATTCCGCTTTGGGAGATGGATCGTTTGAGTGAGTATGTTACCTTTATCCGCTCATTTACAGAAAAAGAGATCACCGTTGCGCTGCTGCAAGATCGCGAACATATCACCAGTCCCGATATGAGCAGGGATCATTTCATTCAGATTTTTGAAGCGCTAGAAGGGGTTTGCTCTACCTATATTATTGGCTCTACCATCAATCGTGCCAAATGGGGATTTTTCAGCGTTAACGAGTATCTCGATTTTTACGGCGTCGCATATGATCTGAAGAAAACACGCTTTCCCCATCTCAAGCTCATCGGCTCTAATGTCATCGATTTTGAGTACCACTTCAGTGCCCATACACTCTTCAATCTCACACGCATACGCTTCGATGCAGTGGGGAGCCTCCTCTATGTCGATCGTCGCGGAGCACCCGAAAATACCCAAATGGGATTTGCTCTCTTGGGAAAAATAAAACTTTTAAATGCCCTCATCTCCCTCAGTCCAAAAACGGCCAATGAGCTTATCATCACCGAAACAAACTGGCCGATTAAAAACACCGCCCCTTTCGCTCCCACCAGTGAACATGAATGCGTTAGCGAAGAGGATTATGCCGCTTTCATGGTGCGCTATCATCTCCTTAGCTTTGCATCTCAGCGTGTAAGCTCTGTTTACTGGCATCAGCTAATCGCACCGGGATATGGGCTGATCGATAACCGTGAGGGAATCCGAAAACGAAGCGCTTTTGAAGCATATCGAGTGATGCTCTCTCATCTTGGTGATGCAGAGTTTATGAGCTTCTCTCACAGTGTCGATGAATATCAGCTCATTTGCTCAACCCCTAGAGGGAAATTACACGTCACATGGGCCCTCACTTCAGCACCTACCTATACCTACAAGGCTCAATCGTGAAAATACTCGTCATTCTCCCCAACTGGCTCGGCGATGCGGTGATGGCGACTCCCGCACTCGAAGCTCTTTGTACCCTCTATCCCGACGCTGAATTGACACTGGTCGGCTCCTATGTCAGTATCGAAGCGCTTAAATACCATCCTCAATGCAAACGTCATTATGTCGATGAGACGAAAAAAGAGGGGAATCGATTTGTCAATACCTATCGATTTGCGAAAGTGTTGGGGCAACATGATCTGGCGATTACCTTTCGTAATCAACTCCACTCATCATTGCTCCTCTTTTGGAGCGGATCTGCAATCACTGCGGGGCGTAAAAGCTGGCACTCAGCCCTTTTACTCAAATATCCCATCAAACCCTCACACCCCTCTCATCTGGTAGAGCAATACCGCGATATCGCCCAAAGTCTAAGTTCACAGCCGCTCGTGATCGGAAATCTACAACTCCATATCCCGCCTCATCGATACACGCGTCCCACTCTCGGAATCAATCCGGGCGCAACGTATGGAAGTGCCAAACGGTGGTATCCCGAAAAATTTGCCGAAGTGGCACGGGCATTCAGCGACCGCTACGAGATCATCCTCTTTGGCGGACCAAACGAAGTGGGAATGGCGAACGATATTGCATCCCGTTTAAACGGCCTCAACGTCACCAATCTAGCAGGGAAAACATCCATTCAAGAGCTGTGCAGTTTTATCGGAGGACTGGATATCTTCATCACCAATGACAGCGGTCCGATGCATGTTGCGGCAGCGTATAGTGTTCCGACCGTTGCTATATTCGGTCCGACACGCCACCTCGAGACATCCCAATGGATGAATGAAAAAAGCACTATTGTACGACATGATATGGAGTGTGCACCATGTATGAAGCGCGAATGCCCGCTAGGACATCATGAGTGTATGACAAGCATCACCCCTGATGAGGTGATTGAAGCAGTAAAAAAGTTAAAAGTCTAGTCGCATCCCGAAATACCACGCATCGTTATAGGTCACATCGCGCGTTTTCAGATCAGTCTCAATGCTGCGGTATCCGACACCGATTCGAGCATTTTCAATCGGTTCAATATCCAAACCGATCCGAGTTTCCATATAACCGTCCCCCTCTTTCAAACAGAGGCTAGAGGGAGCATAGTAAAACGCTCCGTTCACATAAAACGGAAACGGCGTATTAATCGGTAATTGCAACTCCGCTTCAACGCCCAAAGGTACTGCCGCGTAGCGCTGTCCGTCAATCTCGGTATACTCGGCTTTGATCCCCAGTCCTACTTTCAACCCCGGCACTCCACGCACCGGCTGCATCACCATAAAAGATACTTCCACCAGAGGGTCAGGATCAGCTATCGTTGTGCTGTTATTGTTATCCCCATTCAGAAAACGGGCACCGATATAGGCATTGCTCATCGCATTTCCCATACGACCCACATCCAAACGGATCTCGCCGCCCACCTCTTTGTCATTAACATTCACACCTATTTGATGTGCCGCAAATGCTGATGTAGCCATAAGGAGAGTGATAATTATTTTTTTCAACATGGGGTTCCTTCATTAATTCGTGCTATCGTAGCGGTCGTACTTTTTCCGTCCACAAACTGCACCAGTCGCAATTCTTTGGCAAACTCCGCGCCAACGACGCTTTTACCCTCGTAATCGCCCCCTTTGACTAAAATATCGGGTCCGATATTTTTGATCAACTCGTGCGGCGTATCTTCACTAAACAATACGACATAATCGACCGATTCCAGCGCAGCTAAAATGTATGCACGATCTTCCTGAACATTAACAGGGCGAGTAGGCCCTTTCAGCTCTCGAACCGAGCTGTCCGAATTGAGCCCTACGATCAACACATCCCCGTAACTTTTGGCCTCTTGAAGATATTTAACATGGCCGACATGGAGAATATCAAAACACCCGTTGGTGAAAACGACTTTTTTACCCTCTTTTTTAAGGCGATCGGAGAGAGCGAAAATCTCTTCATGACTCTTGATATGCATATCGGAGGTACTCTGATGCAAACTCGACTCGTATTCCTCAATCTCTCCGAGTGTTACCGTTGCCGAACCGATTTTGCCGACAACAACGGCGGCGGCATGGTTGGCAAACGGAGCGGCTTGATCAATCGTATATCCGCAACTAAGAGCAAATGAGAGGGAAGCGATCACCGTATCCCCTGCCCCCGTCACATCAAAGACCTCTTTCGCCACCGTCGGGAAACGACGCATCGTTTCATCATAAATGGCAATACCGTCTTCCGAGAGGGTGATCATAGAACACTCTAAATCGCACGTCTCTTTAAGACTCAAGAGGGCTTTTTTCAGACTCGCTTCGTCATGGATCACAATCCCTGTCGCTTCGGAGGCCTCTTTTTTATTGGGAGTCAAAAGATAGGCTCCCCGATATTTATGATAATCTTTCCCTTTGGGATCGACCAGTACTTTTTTTCCCGCTCGCTTCGCCGCCGTAATAACCCCGAGTGCAACCGCGTCGGTAATCACCCCTTTTCCATAATCGGAGAGAATAACGATATCACATCTATCGAGGACACTTTCCACATAAGCCGTAATAGCCATTTCACTGGTGATATCGATAGAGTCTTTCGACTCTTTGTCGTAGCGAAGAATCTGTTGATTAGAGGCAATAATACGACTCTTTTTCGATGTTTTTCGCCCTTTTTGAGTAATCAAACCCTCACTGGATGCCCCGATCGTAGAGAGCATAGCACGCAGTTCTGCTCCGTTTTCATCATCACCGATAACCCCTGAGACACTCACCCGTGCACCCAAGGTAACCAAATTGTTGATCACGTTACCCGCACCGCCGAGAACCGTCGTTTCACGGGCAATATCGACCACCTGCACGGGAGCTTCGGGAGAGATCCGCTCGCACCCTCCCCACAAATAATGGTCAATCATCAAATCCCCAATAACAAGGATATGGGGATGAGCGTTTTGGAGCGTTCTCATGAGAGTTCCTGCTCGAAAAGACGTTTGATTTCCGGAACATATGCCGCAATCCCCTGTTCAAATTCAAAACGGGGTTCATACCCCAAAGCACTCTTCGTCGATTCGATATCCGCCTCGGTGTGAAACTGATAACGCCCCACATACGGGTTAGCCATATATTCGCACGCAAAGGATGTCCCCAACTCGCTCTGGAGAATATCAACCATCGATTGAAACGATCGTGCCTTCCCTGTTCCGACATTAAACACACCGTTTTCTTTGGGGTGCATTGCGAGAATGTTCGCCTGAACAATATCCTCAATGTAGATGAAATCGCGCAAGATTTGATCAGAGTTTTCAAAAAGCTTCGGATTTTTTCCTGCTAACAGCTGATGTCCGAATTGCACTACCATCGATGCAGTTTTATTTTTGAAAAATTCTCTCGGACCGTAGACATTAAAATAGCGCAATCCTACGATGCTGATATGGTCATGTTTTTGAGAATATTGACGCGCCAAATGATCCATCATCAATTTTGAGAAGCCATAAACGTTCTGAGGCGCTTCGCGTCCCACACGTTGAGGCGAAGGAGCGTCACCGTACGTCGCACCCGATGAGGCATAAATCATGTTGGCACCGTGCTCTACCGCAATATCGAGGAGATCTTTAAAGGCATTGACGTTGGTTTGGATCATCAAATCCTGCTCCAGCACTGTCGTGTCCGAAATCGCCGCTTCATGAAAAATGTAATCAAATTTATAGTTTTTTTGCAGTGTGCCGAGCAACGCTTTATCGTTGATATCGCCGCTGATCACTTCGCCGCTAAATCCGAGGAGATTTTTAAAATGACCGAAACTTTTGAGATTACCGTTGGAGAGGGTCAAATTCGAGCGGAAAAGATCCAACACGACGACATGAGCTTGCGGATAATGCTCCTGAAAATAAAACGCGAGGTTGGAGCCGATGAAACCTGCCCCTCCCGTTATCAAAATCGTTTTATGGTTTAAATTAACATCACTGTAACGCATGGATAATCCTTCTTAAAGGTAGTATCATATTGTAACAAACTCTTTATTAAAGGTTAAACAGTTAGAGTGATTTAAGATAGATAGGAATATAATAGCGGCGAAATTTTATACGGAGAAAACAAATGAAAAAAATTGCTCTTGCAATGTTATTTGCTGGTGTATCTTTAATGGCTGCTGATGGAAAAGCTCTTTCAGCTAAATGTGCTGCTTGTCACGGTGCTTCTTTCGAAAAAGCGGCTCTTGGTAAATCAGCGATCGTAAAAGGTCAATCAGCTGGTACTATCGAAGCTTCTCTTAAAGGTTACAAAGCTGGTACTTTGAACAAAGCGGGTATGGGTGCATTGATGAAAGGTCAAGTTGCTGCAATGTCTGATGCTGACATGAAAGCTCTTGCTTCTTACATCGCAGGAATTAAGTAATCATTTAATTCTAAACGCCAAGGGATAAACTCCTTTGGCGACACAAACAATAAACCGCACTTCATTATCTCAATACACGCTAATAAAAATCCTATTGTTTTTTTGTTTTCCAAAATATTGCATTGTATTAATTTTACTCCACTATAATGCTTAGACTCGATTATGCATTATTTTGATTATAATCATAAAAAATTAAATAAAGAGGTTTCTTGGAATCGGATTTACGATCCGCTGCAATGGTTATTGCAGCACTATTTTTAGTCTTACTCAACGGTTTTTTCGTCCTTTCAGAGTTTGCTATCGTCAAAGTTAGGCGGAGCAAGCTAGAAGAGATGGTAAAACTTGGCAAGCCAAACGCTTCTTTAGCGCTCAAGATGTCAAATTCTCTTGACACCTATCTCAGTGCGACTCAATTAGGAATTACCCTCTCATCTCTTGCTTTGGGATGGATCGGGGAACCTGCATTGGCAAAACTCATTGAACCTACTTTTACCTATTTCTTTGGAGATAACCCCGTATTACTACACACCGTTAGCTTTACGATTGCGTTTACTGTCATTACCTTCTTACACGTTGTTTTTGGAGAGTTGATTCCTAAATCGGTGGCAATCGCCAAAGCAGAAACAATGGCATTGGTTATCGCGAGACCTTTATATCTGTTTTGGCTTTTGTTTTATCCCCTTATCCGCTTTTTTGATATTGTTGCCGCTTTCTTTCTTAAAAGAATGGGTATTACACCCGCATCCGAACATGAGTTAGCTCACTCAGAAGAAGAGATTCGAATCATTGTCAATGAAAGTTTCAAAGGGGGATACATCGACTCCGTAGAGAGCGAAATCATTAAAAATGCCGTTGACTTCTCTGAAACCGTCGCAAGAGAGATTATGACTCCGAGAAAAGATATGGTGTGTATCAATTCAGAAAAATCATTTGATGAAAATGTCTTGCTAATCACGACGACACGCTATACCCGATATCCCTATTGCCATGGTGGAAAAGATAATATTAGCGGAATGATTCATACTCGTGACTTGCTAAATAGCGCTTTGAACCATCAGATCGTGGATATGGCACAGTTTGTCCGACCGATTATCATGGTTCCTGAAAACGCTTCAATCTCCAATATCTTGACAAAAATGAACAAAGAACGTATCCATATTGCTTTGGTCGTAGATGAATACGGCGGCACGTCGGGATTGCTGACGATGGAGGACATCCTCGAAGAAATTGTTGGCGACACGAGCGATGAACACGATAGCAACAATGAAATGATCCGTAAAATCGATGAAAATACGTACGAATTTGACGGTATGGTCAATCTTGAAAAAGTGGAAGAGATTATGGATCTCATTTTTGATGAATCAGAACAATCGGTGACGATTGGAGGAAGAGTCTTTAATCTGATCGGTCGATTGCCTGAAGTGGGTGATATTACGGATGACGGGATTTGCAGTTATGAGATTTTAGAGATCAATCACAAACGGGTTAAAAAGCTTTTATGCAAAAAGGTTAGTCAATAATGTCAAAAAGCGTCAAGGCGGCATTAATTGCCAACGGAATAATCGCTATGGCCAAAGGGGTCGCGGCATTTTTTACGGGGTCAGCGTCGATGATGGCGGAAGCGATTCACAGTACGGCCGATTGCGGAAATCAGGCACTCGTCCTCGTAGGACAAAGACAAGCGGCACGAGGGAGATCGGAAGCCCACTCATTCGGTCAAGGGAAAGCCAACTTTTTTTGGTCGTTTGTCGTTGCCGTTGTTTTATTTTTGCTGGGCGGATTGTTTTCGGTGTACGAGGGGATTCATAAAATCATGCACCCCGAAGAGATCCAAAATCCATGGATCATCGTGGGGATTATTATTCTCGCCGTCACGTTAGAGGGTGGAGCGCTTAAAATCGCCCTCAAAGAAAGCGGTACCAAACTCAAAGATATCTTCAAAACTATCAAAAAAAGCTCTTCATCCCATATTCTCGTAGTTCTTATCGAAGATTCGGGGGCATTGCTAGGACTTTTTATTCTCTCAGTAGGTCTTGTTCTCTCTTTGTATGTCGATCCGATTTTTGACGGTATCGCCGCTTTGATGATCGGTATTTTACTCCTCTCCCTCTCGACAGTTTTATTTATCGAGCTAAAAAAACTGATTATCGGCGAGAGTCTGGATAGAGAGACGATCCGAGAGATCAAAAATCTCGTCAAAGAAGAATCCAATGTAATGGTTCATATTAACTCTGTTCGCAGTATGTTTATCGGTTCCGAAGAGGTGTTGCTCGTTATATCGATGAATGTAAAAGATGACAAACTAGGGTATGAGATTGAGCAGGACATTAAAGAACTAAAACACAAGCTCCAAAAGAGATTTAAAGAGCATAAACTTCACATCTATATTGACGTTTTTGAGTTTTAGAAATAGAATAATCTACAAAGAGTAGAAACTTTTTATTCCGGCCGATACTCTTCTTTTTTATTCACTGACTCTTTTTTACGTTGCTGATTAGCCGCATCGTTCAGTTCACGCTCATCATCATACTGTACTTGATTCATCATTTTTTTCTCATCATCAAACTGACCATTTTTGATTCCCCACAAAAATGCAACCAAGGCTATACCGCCTAAAAAAAGCGATGCACCCAGCATCATCGCGATTACCCAAGAATCCATAATTACCTACCTTTTATTTATACATCCAGCGAACCCGCATCGAGTTTCCGACGACGAGGAGCGAACTAAACGACATTGAAATCGCGGCAATCAACGGAATAACATATCCCATCATCGCCAGTGGAATCGTAATCGAATTATAGACGAGTGAAATCCCAAGATTTTGTTTAATAAGGCCATACGTTTTACGGCTGATAGCAAACGCTTCAGCGAGCGACGTCAACGAATCGTTCATCAACACCACATCACTCACCTCGATTGCGATATCGCTCCCGTTCCCCATTGCAATCGCGATATCCGAAGCTGCTAATGCCAAAAGATCATTGACCCCATCCCCTGCCATCACAACGATATGCCCCTCACTATGCGCCTGCTCAATAAACGCCGCTTTACCCTCAGGGGTTAGATGCGCATACACTTCATCGATTCCTACTTCTTTGGCTACTCTCAGTGCCGCAGCTTCATGGTCTCCCGTCAACATGACGACACGAAGATTCAATTTTTTCAACCCCTCAATCGATTCGTGCGCTCTCTCTTTCGGAAGATCACGTAGCTCATACACAGCAACCAGTTGATTTGCCACTGCATAATAAAAAATACTCTTATCGCTTGAAGAGCCCACTTCAATCCCAAGCTCTTGCATCAGCAATCCATTCCCCCCTGCGATCATAACCCCCTCGGAGCGTCCAACCATACCGCGAGCAGGAATCTCACGTGCCTCTTCGATAGTGCCGGATTCAATAATCTCTTCCGTCCGTTCCAGATATTCCAATACCCCTCGACTGATCGGATGCTTAGAAGAGGAGACAAGAGTATGCAGCGCACTCAGATCAAAAGGGTGATGAATCGTAGCGTACACGACTTCGGGTCTGCCTTGGGTAATTGTCCCCGTTTTATCGAGAACTACCATAGTTGCTTTTGCCATCGTCTCGATCTGCGCCGCCGATTTAAAGAGTATCCCCCGCTTTGCTCCCAATGCTAATCCCACTAACGTCGCCACCGGAGTCGCAAGAGCCAGCGCACACGGACAGGCGATGATGATCACCGAGATCCCAACCATCAGTGAGCGATCAAAACTGTGCGGCCAAAAATACCAACCCCAAAAGGTTGCAATCGCCAAAAATAGAATCGTTGATGAAAAATGCTGAGATAATCGATTCGCCAACTGCTCAATCGAAGGCTTCTGTGCCATCGCATTCTCAAGCAAGTTGACAAGATTGGAGAGGGTCGAATGGGCGAAATCTTTCGTAGAACGATAATGGATCAGGGCATCGATACTCGTCGTTCCGCTGATGATCCGATCACCGACACGTTTAAAAATCGGCTCCGATTCTCCCGTGAGGTTGGACTCGTCAAAACTCCCCTCCCCTGAGATCACTTCACCGTCAATTGCGGAACGTTCTCCGCTTCGGATCACGATCACATCTCCGACTTTGACTTCGTTGACATCGACGGAGCGGATAGATTCCCCCTCTAGGATACTCACTTCGCGAGGAATGTGTTTACCGATGATATCGAGGGTATCGGCGGCGTTTTTACGGCTAAGCACCTCGAGAAATTTCCCAAAAAGGACAAACGTGATAATCATCGCCACCGAATCGAAATAGGCTTCCCCTTTTTCAAACACCGTGATATAGATAGAATAGAGATATGCCAGACTCGAACCCGTAACGACGAGTAAGTCCATCGTCACTGCACGATTGCGCAACCCGTAATAGGCTCCGCGATAAAAAACCCATCCGCTGTAAAAGAGTACGGGAGTCGCTAATACCCACTCGGCAACATTCAAAATGGTTTTAATATCCTGCGTAATTCCGGTGAAATACCCCGCGTATTGAGCCACAGCAATCCACATCATATTCATCGTCGCGAAGGTCGCTACCGCCATACGCAGATAATACTCTTTACGCTCTTTATTGGCACGTACTTCTTGAAGTGAGGAATCGTATGGGAATGCGTTGTATCCGATGGCGCGGATCATATCAATGATGGCAGAGAGCTTGACGTCCGCTGGGTTCCACGTAATACGAGCTTTATTGTTCGTATAGTTGATATGCGCCTCGATAACCCCTTCCATCTTGTGAAGTGCCTTTTCATTGAGCCATACACACG
>Ga0208246_1000113_pt1 | contig 76941 bp, 74 predicted proteins | sample RifOxyD2_FD_184039 | JGI IMG/M metagenome (GOLD analysis project Ga0208246, IMG submission 184039) | Soil microbial communities from Rifle, Colorado - Rifle Oxygen_injection D2 (SPAdes) | ecosystem: Environmental > Terrestrial > Deep subsurface > Rock core/Sediment | place: Rifle, Colorado... | reverse complement strand
AAAGATTAATGAAAAAGCGATTTCGTCTCGATGTAAAGAATAATGGGCTAACTTGCGAGTGGAGAACCGGTCCAGCCAAACCACTTTAGGATAGGTTTTCATCTCTGGAAAATAAAGTTGTTGCGTACGGATCATCCGCTCGGTCAGGTCTTGAAAGATCCCATGCCCCTGGCCGCCTAACCTTTGGTAACCGGATTTAAAGTCAGGGCGCAGGATCTCGACCCGCTCGATAAACTCAAACGCAAAACGGTCGGGCGGGGCTAATTTTAGATTTCTTAACCGAAACCGGGCCAGATAGGTTTGGTTGGCTTGGTGCAAATCTAAAAGCTTTTCGATTGGCTGCCCTTTTAAGAGGGCCTTGCGTAATCGGGCGGCGTACGCTTGCAGCGATGGGGCTTTGACAATTTGGTTCATACCCCTAAGATAGGTGGGTCCACTCAGGAGGTCAAGATGGAGCAAATTTGGCGGGGTCAATTAGGTTCTGAGGAGCAGCAAACCGAGGTTTGGCTTGAGATATACCGCTTGGGCCCCGATTATCTGGCGGTCTTGGGTGGGGGGTTGGTTCATCTAGGGGCCTTTGCTTGGGCCGGGCCTTTAGCAGGAGGAACCCAATCGCTAGGAATCCACAAGGAGGGGCCAATTGCAGAGGAATTGGCCCAGATTTTATGTCAAGGTCAACCGGGTCAGTGGATGGTATTGGCGGGAATCCATTATGATCATATCCGCCCAGAGGCCATCCAGAAGATATTAGAAGCAGCCCGGCAATTGGGCCAAGCCTTTATAAGGGATTTTCCGACTCGATCATAAGGCAATCGAGTCCCAACTCCTCCTCAAGCCAGTTTTCTAAAGCCAAGATCCCTAAACGCTCGGTTGCATAATGTCCGGCGGCGATGTAGTGCGCCCCTAATTCTTGGGCTTCAGCGTAATTTTGTTCAGAAGCCTCACCCGTTAAAAAGGCATCCGCTCCGGCCTGGACCACTTTAATAAAAGACTTCTGGGCTCCTCCAGAAACTATGGCCAGCCGTTTGATCACCTGCGGCCCAAAGGCCAGTACCTGTGGAGTGCGCCCCAAGGCTTTTTCGATTTGACTAGATAGTTTTTCAATCCCCCCTTGGCGGGGGCGCCCCATGACCCCGATATGGTAGTCGGCCTTGGGCAAAATAAATTCGATTTCTTCCAACCCCAAAAGGCGCGCAAGACCAATGTTATTGCCAAGTTCAGGATGAAAATCTAGGGGTAAGTGATAACTGGCGGCCGCCATTCCGTTGGCTAAGAGCAGCTTTAGTTTTTTAGCGAAAGGCCCCTGAATCCGTGGGTCTTGCCCATCCCACAAAATGCCGTGATGGGTGATAATCAAATCTGCCCGATTTTGTGCGGCAACCTCGATTAATTCCAAGCTTAAGGACACCCCTAAAGCCACCTGCTTCACCTCGCGCCCGTCGCCCTCGACCTGCAAACCGTTGGGCCCGTAGTCGGCAAACCGTTCGATTTCCAACTTTTGATCGAGTGCCTCAATCACCTCAATTTGTTTCATAGGGTATCCTTAACACAACGCCATCCTAAGTAGCTGGCTTTATAGTTGGCCGGACTGCGGGCAAAGGCTTGGTTTTCAAGCTGTTCGATCCGGCTCCCGTAACTTCCGCCTTTGATCACTAGGTCCTGGCTGTTTTCCAGCGCAGTTTGGTCTTTGCCCCTAAAGATCAAGGTTTCACCAGTCTCGGCGATGGTACTGGTCCATTCCCAAAGGTTCCCGGCTAAGTCAAAGACTCCTTCAGGGGTCGCCCCCTCTACAAAACGACCGACCGGCGAACTGCGCTCAAAACCGTCTTGTTCTCGCCACAGGTTCCAGGGGGATTTGCAGCTTTTATCACAAAAATTACCGCGCTTGGCGTTGGGGGGTTCGTCGCCCCAGGGGTATTTGCGATGGACCCCGGCGGCCAACTCCCACTCTAAGGCGGTGGGCAAGCGTTTTCCTAAGACCTCGCAAAAATGGGCGGCCTCATACCAAGGGGCGAGGTTGGCTGGTTTGGCAGGGTCAGGGGCTTCTTTTGCTTGAAACTCATCTACCCGTTTGTAAATCTGTTTTTTTTTAAAGCTAACCTGCTCACCCAAGGTGACTTCAAACTGGTCTATGTAAAAGGGTTTAACCCCTTGGTATTTGGGAGGTAGATTAGGGGTTTTGGCAGGGTCAATCAAGACCATTCCACCAGCCCAAAGTTGGGGGGCCAAAAAGCTAAACCACAGTATCCAAAAGCCTTTCAATTTCATCTAAACTCGCTTGCCAGGCGTGACCTGCCAGCCCATTGAGGGCCTCTAGTCCAGCCAAGGCTTGTTGTTGATTCGGGCCCGCTAGCACCCAGCGGGCCAAGGCTTCTGCATCATCGACCACCACCAGCCCCCCGGCCTCGCAGAGCCTAGCGACCGGTTCTTTGAAGTTTGCGGTTAAGGGCCCAGTGGCGGTGGGCTTGCCTAGACCTATCGGTTCCATCATATTTTGCCCACCCCGAAGGACCCAACTCCCCCCTACAAAAACCCAGTCCGCTAGGCTGTAAAGGCTTAATAGCAGCCCCGTTTGATCCAAAATATAAAACCCCGAACCTGGCCAGGGCCCATCGCTGGCGAAAAACCCTTCTAGGTGATGTATTTTTATTTGTTCCTTAAATTCGGCTTTTTTCTCGGCGTGCCGAGGAACCATAATCAGGCGCACTTCGGGTCTTGTTTCCCCTATAATCTTCATTGCCAATCCCAAGGGTCCCACCTCTTCGGGCTGGATAGAACCGGCGACTAACAGGGGTTCCCCACCCAGTCCGCAGAGGCTGCGCAGGCTTGCTAGCTGCTCTGGTTGGGGTGCCGGTGGCAATCGGTATTTCAGGTTGCCCGGTGTGCTGACCTCTTGGGCTCCTAGCTCCAAAAAGCGGCTAGCTGAAATCACATCCCCCGCCAAAATCCGGTCCAACCGCGACACCAAAGGACCAACTAAAAAGCGGAACCGTTGGTAATTATCAAAATGCCCGTCTGATAATCGCCCGTTAAGTAGCAGAATGGGTCCCTTAAATTGCCCAATGAGATTAGGCCACAACTCAGTCTCCATCAAGACCAAGAGGTCAGGCTCTAATCGGTGGATCAAGCGCCGCATGAGCCAGCTAAAATCGAAGGGTTTGTACCAAATCTGCACCCCCCGCTCCTGCCCTCGCAAGAGTGCTGGTTCGCGGTTGGTGCTAAACACCACCTCCAGTTTAGGTCGGCGGGCCTGTAGTTGGGCGGCTAAATCGAGCGCCAAACCGAGTTCACCTAAGCTAGCCCCATGAAACCACACCCGCCCCGCTTTAGCCGGGGCCAGTTGGGGGGGCATCCTAAAAAATAAACGTATCAGCCGCCGCCGCACTTGGGGCATACCCAACCCCAATACCAACAGGCAGGGTGAGCAAAGCACCAGGGGGATTAGGTATAGCAGATCGGCGAGGCTCATAGGGCCTTAGCGTACCGAAAATTCCTTGACCGCTGCTACCATAGCCTTGAGGTGTTCGGGATTTACGTCTTTATCGATTCCATGGCCTAGGTTAAAGATATGACCCGAGTCTTTGCCCCACTTGTCCAAAATCTCCTTGACCCGGCTGCGGATCACGTCGGGGCTGGCAAAAAGGACGTTCGGGTCAAGGTTGCCTTGCAGGGCCACTTGGTGCCCTATTCGGGCTTTGACGGTGCCTAAATCACTCATCCAATCAAGCCCAACTACGTCAGCACCTGTCTGGGCCATGCGTTCGAGCAAATGCGCTCCACCGTTAATATAGTAACAACGAGGCACTAGGCCCTGGCCCTTAAGCCCGGCAAACACCTTGGCCACCCAGGGGAAGACGTAACGGTCATAGTCGTCAGGACAAAGGCTACCAGCCCAGGTGTCAAAGATCTGAACCATCTGTGCGCCCGAATCAATCTGGTAGTTAAGGTAGCTGATGGTCATATCCGTCAGCTTATCCATTAACTTAAAAGCCAATTTGGGTTGATCGAAAAAAAGGGATTTGGTTTTGGAAAAAAGCTTTGACCCTCCGCCTTCGACTGCGTAACAAGCCAAGGTAAAGGGCGCCCCGGCAAACCCAATAACCGGCACGCGGTCCCTGACCTCAACCCGCAATTTTTTTAAAATCGCCCCTACATAAGGCACCCCTTCCGCTGGATCGGGAACCCTCAAGTTGTCAATGTCGGCCTCGCTTTTAAGGGGATTGGCAAAAACCGGAGAGGGATTAAAGCTAAGCTCCAAACCCATAGGTTCCAGGGGGGTCAAGATGTCTGAAAACAAAATCACCCCATCTACCCCAATGATATCTAACGGTTGCAAGGTCACCTCGACCGCCAAATCGACATTTTTACACAGCCCTAAAAAGTCCCCAGCCTTGGCCCGAGTCGCCCGGTATTCGGGCAGGTAGCGGCCTGCTTGGCGCATTACCCAGACCGGGGTGCGGGCAATTGGCTTTTTAAAGGCAGCTTGTAAAAGCAGGTGCTCGGTCATGTTTCTTCCTTAAAGTGATGGGCTTGATAGGTATAAAGTTGCATCGCCCCTTCCCGCCAATAATCTGCCGGGAGTGCCGCTTTGCGGCAGAGGCTTGAGATAAATTCTTTTTTCGAGCTTAGTTGCTCCCACACTTGGGGCAAAAAGGTTGCCCTACGTCCTTGAGCCTCTAAGATCACCCCGTCCACCAAGGGCCGCAGTCGCTCTAAGAGTTGATCAATCGTTCCGGGCCCCATTGCTTGGGGTGGGGTCAAGACCGAGATTTCGATCACAATCTGACCCAATTCGTCCCCCTGGACCGGGGCAAAGCGCCGATCTTGCAGCGCCGATTCCACCGCCAAAACAGGCACCAACCGCCCCAGGGGCTCATCCGATTCTAATTGGCCGATACACCCCCGCAGTTCTCCTGCTTTATAAAGAGTCACAAAGCAACCTCGCGGGGCCAAAAAGGCGGGGTCTGAAAAGGCCTTTTGGTTGTATTTCTTCCCTAAAAGTTTTTCCTCTAATTCCTTTCGAGCCAATAGCAAAAGCGCCTTTTTTTGCTCGTCTGAATAATAGTTAGGCCCCAAACTGGATCTCCTCACCTTGAGCAAAAATACTCAAGTGGTTCGCCCCCGAAGAGGCTTCTAACCGCCCGGTCTCTTGCGCCAGGATTCCCAAACTTTTTGATAAAGCGATCACCGGGGCCACCATGTCCGCCGACACCACCGCCTCCAAACGCTGGCCCATGTTATATACAGGCAACATTTCGGCTAGACTATAACCGTTGTTTTCTTGAATCCGTTTAAATATGGGGGGCGGTTCAATAAGGTTGTCTTTGATCCAATGAATCCCCTGACCAAATTTAACACACTTAGTTTGCCCACCCCCGCTACAGTGGATCAACCCTTTGATTTCCCCGCCAAACTCCTTGATCATGCTCTTGATCAATGGCAAATAGGTGCGAGTTGGCGAGAGTAAGGCTTGACCAACGGACAAGGGGGTTCCTGCCAAAGGATCGGTGATCTTGTTTTTTCCTAAATAAACTAGATTCTCAGGGATTTCGGGCGCGAAAGACTCGGGATAATATTGGGCGTAATCATGGACCAAGCCATCATGGCGGGCGGCCGTCAGGCCGTTGGAGCCAATCCCCGAATTATATTCAGTCTCCCAGCGGGCTTGGCCAAAGCTGGCGAAACCCACCAGTTTCATTCCTGGTTTCACCTGCCCAAGGTCGATAACCGCTTTTCGTTTCATCCGCACCGCCACGGTTGAATCGACAATCAAGGTGCGCACCAAGTCGCCCAGGTCGGCGGTCTCGCCTCCAGCCATATGGATCTCGATCCCCTCTTTTGCTAAGCGGGCTGCCACTTCACTATAACCTTCGATCACCGCTTGGATTACCTCGCCAGGGATCAAAAACTTGTTACGGCCAATGGTGTTAGAAAGTACAAACCCGGTTACCGCCCCCACGCAACCCAAGTCGTCCAGGTTCATCACCAGCGAGTCTTGGGCGATGCCTTTAAAAACATTGAGATCCCCCGTTTCTTTCCAATACAAATAGGCCAGCGAAGATTTGGTCCCCGCCCCGTCGGCGTGCATTAAAAGGCAGGCCTCTGGGTCACCAGAGAGATGATCAGGGAGCACTTGTGCGAAAGCGCCTGGAAAAAGCCCTTTGTCTCGGGAGCCAATGGCCTTGTGCACTTCGCTTTTAGAAGAGGAAACCCCGCGATGTAAATATAAATCAGATTCGCTCATGATACCAATGATAAGGCGCGTTGGGTAAATTCACTTGGGCTTTGGCTTTCCATCAGCTCCCTTCGAGCAACTTTCGCGTCCCTGAACCCAGAGACATAACCGCCTAAGTGTTTGCGAAATTCAATTAAAGCTTTGTGCTCGGGCTGGTAACTAAGGAGCGCCTGTAGATGCTCGATCATCACTTCAATTTTATCCCGCAAGGTCACTTCCGCTCGTTTTTCTTCAGACCAAAAGACCCAGGGGTTGCCCAAACTAGCGCGGCCAATCATAAAGCCGTCCAGGTTTTTAAGCTGTCCTTTTCCCTGGTCACCACCTCTTAAATCCCCGTTCCCTAAAACCGGGATCGACAGGGCCTTTTTTAATTCGTAGATCGGCTCCCAGTCAGCCTCCCCCCGATAACCCATCTTGGCGGTGCGTCCATGAATGGTGATCAACTGCGCCCCCGCTGACTCTAAACTTTTGGCAAAAGGGATCAGATTTTCAGCGTCACTCCAGCCAAGACGGGTTTTTACGGTCACCGGCAAATGGGTGGCTTTGGCTGTGGCTTCAACAATCTGGCAGGCTAGGTCGGGCTCTTTGATTAGAGCGGCGCCGTTGCCGTTTTGCACGATTCGTTTCGAAGGACAGCCTAGGTTTATATCAATCCCACTAATCCCTTGGTCCGAAATCTCTTGAGCTATCTTGGCAAACAAGGCGGGCTCACGGCCAAAGAGTTGAACCAAATAGGGCAACTCCATGTTTTCGAACCGGAGCCGCTCCCTCACCTGCCCTGAATGTTCGATCCCGTTGATCGAGGTAAACTCGGAATATAATAACACCTCTGGATTTAAACGGCGGACCACCTGACGAAAGGCCCGGTCTGTGACGCCGTCCATGGGGGCCAAAGCGACAATCGGACGTTTGAACAGGGTCCAGGGGTTTTCAGGGCTCAACCAACTTACCTTGTAGATAGGCTTCCCATTCGACGGGTAGCAGATATTTTTTCTGGTTGTTACATTCCTTGCAACAAGGCACCACATTTTGTTTGACCGACTTTCCACCCCGCGAGAGGGGGACTAAATGATCCATGGTCAACTCCAAAGCCGGAAAACGCCGTTTACAATAATAGCACTGCCCTCGCCCTCTTAAATTTTTCCACCACTGGCTGTGGCGTAGTTCTCGCGCTTTGGCTTTTTCTCGTTTGAGTTGATCTGGGTCAACTGGATAAAAATCACATTCTAGTTTCATCAACCCGCCTAGTTGCACTGTCCTACCGAACCTAAGGCGCAAATCCTACCATCGATCCAAACAGCTTCAGAAAGTTGGACCTTTTCAAAGTTGGCCTTATCGATTTTGGCCCCTTCCAAATTGGCTTTTCGCAGATCGGCCCCTTTTAAGTTACTGCCCTTTAGGCTCGCATGTCCCAAACGAGCGCCACTAAAATCGGTTTCCGTTAGGTCGGATTGTTCGATAAAAGCATTTTCGAGATTCGCGTTTACCAACCTAGACTCGTGCAGATTAACCCCTAAAAACTTAGCCAATTGAAGCTGGGCCCCCGACAGATCCACCCGGGTCAGATCGGCGTAACTAAACTCAACCTTGGGAGCAATAATGCCAATCATTTTTGCTTGATTCATCCGGGCCGTGCCAAAATCGGCCCCGGCCAAATGGGCGCCTGACAAATTCGCCTGTTCTAGATTGGCCCAACGGAAGTTGCTTTTGTCTAGGATGGCTTCGGAAAGATCGGCCCCTTCGAGGTCAGCCCACTCGGCTTGGGCCCCTTTCATCAAGGCTCCGGCGAGTTTCGCCCCTTTGATTTCCACTCCCGATAAGGGAACGTTGGAAAGCTGGCACCCTGGGCAAGACCTCTCGGCAACCAGTTGGTCAAGATGCTCAGGGTAGTGCGCCCAAGCGACCAAAGGGAACAGGTAAACACCTAGCAATACAAATCGAAACTTTGAGCCCATAGTTTATGCAGAATAGTTTCTCCATTCTCCACGTTTTAGACTCCGGCGGCAACCCCTAAAAGGTCAGGTCCAACTTGGCCCCACCTTTGAAATAGAGTTTGGACTGATTTTTAGAGGTGTCTTGTTGGCCATAGGCGCTTTGCGCCGATTCGCCGGACAAAAATCCGGTAACCCGCAAATCCAAAGGCAACTCTTGAGCCACCCACAGAGCTAAAATATGGGTTTGTTGAACTAGGCGGCTGGCGGCTTCGGTTTGGCTGGCATCGCGGGTATAGTCCACCTTGCGCCCGATGTAACTAATCTCAGGCGAGAAGGGGAGAAGTTTTTTAAGGTCCAGGTTGATGCGGTAGTGGCGTATATCAGTTAAGTAGTCCGCTGCGGAAGCGATTTCTTTTTTTAAACGCTCCTTTTGCGCGATCATCTCTGGGCTATCGGCCTCGGAAAATACAATGTTATCCACCTTGCCATCTACCGCAAAACCATAATGAAATTCGGTCATAAAGCTGCGATTTTGAAAACGCAAAGCAAGCTGGTTTAAGTCCACCCGGTTTTTGAAAAATCTATTTTCTACGTTCACCCCATACTGGATGGGGGTCCAGGCATATTCGGCGGACCAGTGGCCATAATCATAACCTGCCGAAATATGTTGGAGTTCGTTTAACCTAAAATCCACTGGGCCTAGGTCCAATTTCGACCACTTAAATCGCTCCTCGCCCAAAAGGAGCCGGTCAAAGTCATACATGATCGAAAAATGCACATAGTCCGCTTTGAGCCGGTAGTAAAACTGGCTTTGGGGCTCTTCGTGCAGGCTATAAGGCATGGGCGCGGTCCCGGTGACTAAGATGCGCTGGAATCCATAGGGGCCTTCAGAAAGCTCTGAAACAAAACTAGGGATAAAGCTATTAACCCGGTTTCGGCTGGAGCCATAACGGCTCCCCGATACCATCCAGAGGCCCAAACTATTGTGATTTGAATAGACTTGGGGCACTGGGTAAAAAACCTTGTTTTCTTGATACCCGTGGATCACCTTATCTTCGGTTTCTAAGCGGTCAAACTCCCTTTTTATCATAAAGGGATCGGCCAAGAGTTGTTGGGGATATATTTTTTTGCCCGTGGCGTGCCCGTTGCAATGCGCGAAAGGGTAAGGGTGTACAAAGTCTAGTGGTTCGGTTTTTTGCGCTTGGAATTTGAGCTCCTGATCCAAAGTGAGCTCCTCAATATCCCAGATCGAGTCCCGCTGAATTATTATTTCTCGGCCTTCTAGGGTAAGAAAGGATATCTCTGCTTCCGAAAAGTCGATCGCCCAACCCTCCGCTAAGGTTTGCAACTCATTTTGATGAATGGTACTGATTCTTAAGGGATTAGTTAAGGGGCGCTCGGTTTTTTCTAAGGGCAACTGGCCAACCGGATAATAAGCCGCATATACCACTTCAAACCGCCGAATTTCCTGGAAATGCCCCTCTAAATCCAAGAGGGTTAAACGCTCGTCACCAACCTCTAAAATCACCCCTAAACTACGCTTGCAAGCCCCTTGATAAAGCGCGGTTAAGTTCAGCGCTTGAGCCGTCCAGGGGAGCCAGCATAAAACCCCAATTAATATAGCTTTATATGATAAATTCAATGGAACCTATCAGGGAGTATTGCTGTTCGCTAAAGCGGCTGGTTTTGCCAAAATAGACTAAATCAAACTGCCGCCAGAAAAGGTTTACTTGCCCTCGCAGTTCAACGTAAGAACCAAATTTTTGTTTAACAAAAGCCCGCGAAATCCAGTTTCGCGCCTGATAATTCTGATCCCAACCTTGATAGGTTTCCGAGTAGTCCACCTCGACCCTGATTGCGTCCACTCCATACTGGACTTGATCATTTAATTCCTGATCAACCCCGAGCCTCAAATAGCGGGCGTTTAAATCAAAGCGGGTTAAATCAGTTATCAATACGGCCTCTTGGGCGGTAACCAAACCGCTCCCAGCCAGTTCGTCCATCGTAGCAAGCCTTAAGTCAAGTTTGGTGGGGCTGCCACTGCTATAATTACTGGCTGACCAAATCGCTTTAAACCTCCAGCGAGCTTGTTGATACAGTAACCTAGCCATGGGGCTTGCCCTGGTTGGCAACACCTCGCGGAACAATCCCCCCGCGCCCACTCCGTATATTGGGTAATAAGCCCCACCCGCCACCGACCAGGGCCCGTAATCAATCCCACTCATGGCGTAGTAGTTAAAAGACGGGGTCAGGCTAGCTTCTTTGGTTGCCACCTTTTTAACATAATCGGCCACAAAGGTGCGGCTGGCCACTAGATAGTTAGACCCCGCCGAAAGGGCCAACGGGTTGCCCCCAAAACTCGCGTTAAAAAAGTGGGACTTCAGATCGGTTTGCATCACAAAGATGGGCTCCACCTGGGGCAACCACTCATTGGGTTTGGTCCCTAAGACGGTTAAGCCCTGGTGCGAGTAAGGCCGTCCTGCAGACCACTGGAAATAAAAGGGGAACTGTCCAGGTATCTCTTGTTCTCGCCCTGGCGCCATCAAAGGCAGGCCCAGTTTGGTTTCGCGGTCGAAAACAAAGGGTTTGGCGTAAAACCTAGTGCGCGACTGAAACCGGGAGAGCCGCTCGAAACCCTTTTGGTAAGTCGAAAAAAATTGGGAAATACGGATTTGGTCGCTAATGGTGCGGGTTGGATAAAGCCCCGGCCTGGGCGCTTCAGTACATTGGGCCAGAGCGTTGCCCAAAATCAACTCGGTTTTTTCCCCCTGCTGGGTCAACTCCACCTCCCCCAAGGGTACCGGGGAGGCACTGATTTTGACGATTTTATCAATCGCGAGCAGACTAGTTTTGCCTTCTAAATCAAAAAAGATAACCAAGTCCTCCACAAACTTGATCGGCCACCCGGTCAGCCCCTCCCTTCCGTCATAGTCGAGTTGAATCTCGCGCAACCGCGCGCCTAGAGCTCCGTTTAGGTTGATCTTGGTTATTGGCGTTTCGAGAGAGTTGTAGATTAAAATATGCTCGACCTGGGCCCGTTCGACCCGCTTAATCTCGCCTTCCAAACTTAAGATCTCAACCCCTTCTTGGTCGGCGTTGATAATCAAGCCCGCGTCCCCTTGGCAATCTTTACCAAGCAAGCGGTAAAGCTCCAAACCTTGGGCTGGCAAGGCCCAGAGGCAGAGCCATAAAATTATTAAGGCGTTGCGGGAGGACATATATTGATCACATATCTGGAATAGAGGAGATCGACCATGGGCAGTAAGGTCTCCGACAAAGGCAACTCCGCCTTTTGCAGGGTCTCTTGTAATAGTCCAGGCGTCAAGGCTTTCAAGGCGGGGATGGATAACTCTTTTAGGCTTAAATGCCAAGGCTCGGGGGCTACTCCACCTAGGTCTTCTTTATAGGGCTGAAAAAAACCGAAGCGGGCGGCGTTCTGCTCTATCCAAGTATTCAAATGCCCGAATATTCCACCCTGCGCATATTCGTGAGGTAGTAATTCGACCCTATAGCCTGGAGGCATCGCCCGTTGATCGATCAGGTCAATCTCACTGCCCCAATGGTGACGACTGGCTCCAGGTAAGGCGGACCAACGCAGTATCGCGTGAATTAAGGCTTCTGGGGATAGGCTGGCATAAGGGATCGGTTGCCCTTGGGTGTTGTATAGCGGTCGCTCGCCGGCGGCTTTAAGCCGCCAAATTCGCACCTGCGTGTCGAAATCGCGGAACCCTGAAAACACGGCTAGCTCAATCCCGGCGCTCCGCGCCTCCTCCTGCATCTCAAAAAAAGCCTTGGCCGCCAAGGGATGCAGGGCAAACCGAGGTTCTTGAAATTGAACAATATGTTCTCTAATCTGGCCGGTTAAGGTTTGTGGGCTAAAGATCATTTCCGCTCCAAGATTTCGTCTAGGCTTAAATGAGGAAGTTTGGCCAGTTCCCCAAAGAGTTGTCGCACTTGGAACTGAGCGGCCTCTAGGCTGTGGTTGTTGTCGATCACGTGATCGGCGAGGGCTAACTTTTGATCAAGGGGCATCTGGGCGGTGATCCGGCGCAAGGCGTCTTGCGGGTCCATCCCTCGGCTTTCGATCAGCCGAGCGATCTGAATCTCTGGGTCCACCTCCACTAACACGGTTGTCTGAAATTGCGAACCCATTGCTTTTTCAAATAAAAGGGGCACCAAGTAAACTACTTTGGCTTCTGGGTCCTTTTCCCATAAAGCCTTAAGTGCCGCTTGCTTTAAAAGGGCAATCTCTTGATGGGTAATTTTTTCTAAGGCGGCTAGTAGCTTTGGATCAGTAAATACCAACCGGGCAAGGTAGGCGCGATTTAAAAAGCCTTCTGGAGTAAGGGCTTTAGGGCCAAAAAGTTCGGCGATTTTTTGCAAGGCTAGGGTGCCCGGTGCCACGGCGAGGCGCGCTAATTCGTCAGCGTCAATGATTGCCCAACCCATCGCATCCAGGGTTGGGCCCAGGCTCGATTTGCCTGCACCAATCCCACCGGTCAAACCGATCCAAATCACCGACCCTCCTTAAATTGTTGGGGGTGTTGGTTAAGGGGTTAGTTTTCCCGTAGGTAAGCGATCACCCTTTTAAACCAACGGGTCAACCAGAGATAATAGCGTACCAAAATCAAGGTTGGAAAAAACCAAACCATCAATTCATGGGCCAGCTTGATCTCGGCCAGATCGGGCCAAGCATGCCAACCTAAACGGGTTTTTAGATGCAACAAAAGCCCAACAACCGCGATCAAACCCAGCCCGGTAAAAAAGCCGATATCAACCCACTCACTTGGGGTCGCATTTTTAAAATCAGGTTTTAACGGCCGACCTGATTGCACCCGGTCATAGGTTAATACCAACAACAAACCTACCAACAATATGCCAAAAGCCCGATGCAAGCTCACCAATTCCACCCGCTCAAAAGCCATAGACACCCCAAAATGCCGCAGCCCTAATGCGGTGCCATAGCCGAGCAGCAACAAAAGGGTTAGGCCCCAGCGGCTCAACTGGCGAACCGAGGAGCGGTAAGCCACCAAAACCAAAGCTTGGCGCATCATTGGGTTCCATCCAACGCTTGGGCGTAATAGCTATGTAGTACGCGGCTGGCGGAAAGCTTGGTTAGGGTCTTTGATTTATCCAAACGGTTGAGTTCAGCCTCAACCAACCCGGTGTGTCCAAATTCATCGCGGCTAGAGAGCAACCAGTTGGCTGGACTGACGATGCGGTACCCGCGAATCCGTCCACCTTCGATATAAATCTCATGTAACAGCCCTCCAGTCGGGCTTTCTACTAATGCCGAACCAGAACCACGCCCAGAAAAATCAAAGGGACGGTTTTGGTTAAGAGGCAGACTGGAATCCAGACCCATCAGGGCCCCAAACAGACTAGAAATCAAATAGCGGCCTTCAAAGGCCAGGGCGAAAATTCGTGCTGCTGGGCAATTGGCTCGCTCTGGGTTGAGCCCCAAGTCCCCAATCCAAGAGGAAATGGAATCGGAAATCTGCACATTGCCGCCCCCATAGTGAGTGACCAACATTCTGGCCAAGGCCCCAGTTTGCATCACCTCGGTCTCGTAGCGCGCCGCCTTAATCCAAGTGCGGGCGTTTTTTTTGTTGAGGTCGTAGATCAGGTCGTTGCTAAGGCTTTTGTTATCCGCTGTGCGGTAAAAAGTATCTACGTAAGATTCGGTAATCTTATTTTGTTGTAGCGGTTCCAGTTTGCCGTCTAGGTACACCCCAGAGGAATAATAGGCAGGATCGTCTTTGCCTCCCTCAATTGGCAAAGAGCCAAAGCACAACATCCGCTGCTCTTCGCCCCCGCCTTGAGCCAGACTGGGTAGAGCCCCAACCAAAAGTTTAACATCTCCTGGCCAGAGAACTTCGATCTGCCTTTTGATCCCGTCAAGCAGGCGGATCAGATCCATCACCAAGGCGGCATTTAGATTAAAATTAGTTACCCCGCCAGGGATCAGGTTCATGGCGACTGGATACTTCCCCCCCAGCATCGCCAGTCCCCGCTGTAACTCACCTAAGGTCCGCTCGATTTGAGGGAAGTGGCTTAAAATTTCTCGTCCTACTGCAAGGTCTAAATCCAGGTCGTCCGGCGAGCGCAGGTCCATAACCCCAAAGTGGGTTCGGTGGAGCAACCCTTCAAAATGGGTTTTGTTTAGGTAATCAGGAAAGAGTTCGTAATAAAAATGATGTATATGGGAATGTAGGGTCGAGAGCCCCAGCATAATCTGGCGGACCTTTTGGCCAGTGAAGGTGGGTTGAATCTTTAGATAACTTTCTAAGGCGGAAACCGCCGCAATCCCATGGGCTATGCCCCCCTTGGCCGAAAGGCTTTGGGTTAAGGTGACCGCTTCTAAAGGATATTTGGAAAATAGGCGGCCCTCAATATGCAAAGTCCGGCCACTCATCAAAAAATATCGTTCTCCTCCCGCCTCATTCACAGAAGCTATCTGAATCAGCCCCTCAATATTAGGGATGCGTTCGACCACTAGGTTCATGACTCCTCCGAATCATCGACCTGATATTGGCCTAGGCTATGTTTGGTGAATCCGTGAATCGCCAGTCCAACAGCGGTCACCCCTAAGGCGGTGTATGCCAGGGATTCAGAATGGCGAATCCAGCCGGTCCGCACCCCGGCAGCGCGGTGCGAAAGTTGCCCATACATGCCAAGCCCGTGGTGGGTGGGAAAGAGAGGTTCGCTGCAACCCGTGCAGGGCGAGCCCACCCCCACACACCAAGTATTAGACCCATTCCAATGGTGGGTTGCGCAGTCATTGCGGGTCACTGGCCCCTTACATCCAAGCAGATATAAACAACCCTCTTTTTGGCCAAAATGCTTTACAAAATCCCCCGATTCAAAAGCCCCCCGGTACGCGCAACGGTCACAGATCAGATTTTCAAAAAACAGGGTAGGTCGCCTGAATTCATCCATGTCCGGCAGGCCGTAAAGTAACAAGTGATTAAGCACCCCTAAAAGATGCCGAGGTTGAGCGGGCAAACCGGGAATACGAATAATCGGAAGGGGGTTGTCACCTAGGATTTCGGCCTCTAGGTCCAGATAACCTTCAGGCCGGTCGTTACCATAAGCGGCCTCATTGCCCAAAAGGATCACCACCCTTGCCCCAGAAACCCAAGAATTCAAGGTTTGGTGTACCTTGAGTAAAGCGTCGTCTGAAAAACTACCTTCTAAAATTAAGATCGGATGTCCGGCCAAAGCTTCAGAGGTGGGCTCATTTCCCAAGGAGCGGAAAAAACGCGACATAAAGGCGGGGTAACCGGAAGCACTAAAGAGAGGGGCAGAATGGATTCCCGAATGGTGCCCTTTTAGCCAGACCAAAGGTTCTGCTTGGGTGGGGTCACCTTGGGCCAAAAGTTCTTCTAAACCAACGGACAACAAAGGCAGGCTAAGCGCACCCGTGCGCATTAGCTTAAGAAATTCTCTTCTGGTGACTGGTAAAGGCATGTTTACGGGGAGAGATTATTTCCTCCTTTGATACCGATAAAGAGGCGCTCCGTAAAGGTCAAAAAATTCCACTTCTAATAGGTCCTTTTGGGCTTGGACCCACATAAAACCGGGTTGGGTACTCAAAAACAGGCTGTTTTCTTTGGGTTTAGCAGGAACACTCCCCCCATAGGTTTGGCCCCCGCCACCGCTGATTAAATAGTCAGTTTGGCTGTTTGGGTTTTTAAGATGCTCTAGCTGGTGTTCGTGACCACTAATCACTAAATCCACCTGATTGCCAAAACGGGCTTCAAAGAAAGCGCGAAGGGGCCAAGAGGCGTTGCCATGCGCCCCGGAGCTGTAAAAATTATGGTGTTGAAAAACCACCTGCCACGGTTCCCCGGCCTGCCCCAACCAGTCATACAGTCTGGACCAAGCGGCCAAAGAGCAATTAGAATTAAGCCCATAAAACTCCACCGGCCCCGCCTTGAAATGGTAGTTAAAATCAGGCATTTTCCACTTATTACTGATTAAGCTATAATACTTTTGCGCCTCGGGCGAGCCCTTGATATCATGGTTTCCTAAAACCACCAAAAAGGGGAGGTCTAGGTCTTTATAAGGGATTTCAAACTGGTTTTGGAATTGAGGGTCATTAACCGAGGTGACCCCGCGCGGATAGTGGTTATCCCCCAAAAGAAGAACAAAATCGCAGCCCTTGGCTTGGCAGGTTTGGGCCATGGCTTGGGCGACTTGTAATTGGGCAGATTCCCCGGTACCGGCATCACCTATCGCAACAAAACGAATCTCTTGGCGGCCTTCCCAATCGTTAAGCTCGACCAGCGGCACAGGCTCTTGTTTGCAGCCCAAAGTTTGGTAACGCTTTGACCAATTCCATCCGCCCCAAAGGCCCAAGACCAACCCCACCAAGGACCAACTCGCTAGTTTTTTTAAGCGATGGTTGCCCTTTCGTTTGTTCATAAATTAAGCGGGAAAGTCGCGGAACATTTGCTCTAACTGGGCCTCGGTCTCGACCATCGAGACCCGCTGTTCCACAGGCTGGCGAAGAAACTGATTGACCTGACCAATCTTGGTTACGGCGTAGTCAATCATTCGGTTCGAACCTTTGACATAGGCACCAATGTTAATCAAGTCCTCGGCCTCTTTATAAGTGGCCAAGGTTTGCAAGAGGCGGTTCGCGTTGGATTGCAGGCTTTTACTGGTAACATCCACCATTACCCGAGACTTAGAACGAAGAATGTCAATGGCCGGGTAATGCCCCTGAGCGGCAATGTCGCGGTTAAGCAAGATGTGACCGTCAACAATCGAGCGGACCGCGTCGCCAATGGGCTCGTTAGGGTCATCACCCTCGATCAATACCGTATAAAAAGCGGTTAAGGAGCCTAGCGAATCCGAATTGCCCGCCCGCTCTAAAAGCTTGGGGAGCAACGCATAAACCGAAGGGGGGTACCCTTTGGTAGTCGGAGGCTCGCCCACAGAAAGTCCAATCTCCCGCTGGGCCATGGCAAAACGGGTGATCGAATCCATCATTAGATTTACTTGTTTGCCTTTTTCTCGAAAATGCTCGGCAATAGCGGTGGCCAAATAGGCCCCGTGAATACGGACTAAGGGCGACTGGTCACTGGTTGCCGCGATCACCACACTGCGCTTAAGACCCTCTGGGCCTAAGTCCCGCTCAATAAATTCTAAAACCTCACGGCCCCGCTCGCCGATTAGGGCAATTACGTTGATATCAGCGGTGGTGTTTCGGGCCATCATGCCCAAAAGCACGGACTTGCCCACCCCCGAGCCCGCTAGAATCGCCATCCGCTGCCCCATGCCCGGGGTTAGCATGCCATTAATTGCCTTTACTCCTACATCCAAGCTACGGTCAATTCTACGGCGCTTGAGTGGGTTGATAGGGTCCCGATACAGGGGCGCTCGCTCTTTGCAATGGATAGGTCCAAGTCCGTCGATGGGTTGCCCGGTACCATCTATACAACGCCCCAAAAGTTCTGGACCCACATAGATCTGTGTATGTTCTTCAGTCGGTTGGACCACGGAATCAGGACCAATCCCGCGAATGTCACCCAGGGGCATGACCAAGACCGAACGGCCTTTAAAACCCACCGCCTCGCCTTGTACGGAATCGCCTGTTTTGCGGTTATGAATAATACAACGCCCGCCCACTCGCATTCGAGGGTTAAAGGCCTTAATCAAAAAGCCCACTACCTCTTCCACCTTCCCCTCGGTAGGGTCGGCTTTGGCCCGCTCAATCACCTTGCCATAAGGGGCTAATGAAAACATAGGCTAGGTTTCCTCGTTAGGGGAGTCTTCTGGATTGGCGTCTTCACTGTCTGCGCTGGCCTCTTGGGCCTTTTTGGAGGAGGCGTCTTCAAAAGCCATCCGGTCAGCCACCGCTTTTTGTAAGAGTGCTTGATGAGCTTCCTCTTCGGCCAATTTCCCAGCGGCAATTTGACCCGCAACCGCCGCCTTTTCCGATTCGCGCTCAACGCGGAACCTAGGATCAAACAAGGACCTTCGGTCTTCGCCACATTCGGCTAAAGCGATTTCAATCAATTTGAATTGACGATTGAGGTCGAGTTCGACCAAGGAAAAGTCCGACTCGATTAGAGGCTCTGAACAGGCGATGTTATTATCTTTTTTTAATACCAAAGGTTGGCCAGGCTCTAAATACCCCTCTAGTTCGCGTTGGTGTTTGGCGATAAAGTCGTATTCGATTGGGTTAAGACTAATCCTGATTTTACCTTCCCCTTCAAAACGGGCAATGGCCCCTTTTAGTTCGCTTAAAATAAATTCGGGCTTAGTGGTTAACTCGCCATGAACCACCTTTTTGGCCATCAAAAGAGCCTGCCTAACAATCTCGGACTCGTGCTGGCGCATCAAGGATTGGCGTAAGTCTTTAAGCTCTGCGAGCAGGTCTAACACATGGCTGGTTAATAACCGATTATCTACCACCGATTGTTCCAAGCCTGCTTTAAAACCCTCCGAAAACCCCTCTTCAGTTGCCCGACGTTTGATCTCGTCTGCTGCAGTGTTGGTCTCGGCGTAGAGTCGCTCGCACTCCTTTTCGGTCTCGTGAAGGAGCTTGTCCGCTTTGGCTACTTCCTCTTCAGCCACCGAACGCGCCAACTCGGCTTGCAGGCGAATCTGCCCTGCTTGCCGTTCGGCCTCTTTGCGGATGCGTTTGGAATATTCCTCTACGTTGGTAAGTAGGGTCCCTTCGGCAACAAACTGGGTACTGGAAAACTTGGAGATGTCCACCTTGTCGAGCGAAAGCCCACTTTTGGGCTTGTCGTAAAAGGAGATAGGAGTAAAGACGTCGGCGTTGGTGCCCGGGACCTTTGCTGGTTTGGCCCCTGGCTTTTGGCCAGGGGTCCAGTCTTCGAACTTCGGAGCTGAATAGTCTTGTTTCATCGTTAGTTAGGCCGCCAGGGCTAGTTGGGTCCCTTCTTTTCCTTGAGCCAAGTCCGTACCAAAGATGCGGTCTTGAGGGGATCCTGCTTGGCGATTTCGATAATCTTGTCGCGAGGCGGAATTCCGGTTTCTTTCTCGGTCGGAATCTCGAGTTCTTCGCCTTCGAGTTCGCCAATGGTAGTTGGCAAGCCCATGAGTAGGTCGAGGTCCTCGGGTTTGGCCGAGAGTTTCATTACCATCGGGCGAATCACCATGAAGATCAGCACGATGATGATCAGGCCAACTAACACGTAGCGAACCAAGTCAATGATAAACTTGCGGGTTGCTTCCCGCTTTTGTTGTTTTAAGCGCTCTTGCTCAACCAAAGGCTTGGTAAAGCGAATGTTTTGCACCGTGATCGTGTCGCCGCGGGTGCCGCTGAAACCAACCGTCTGGCGAGCGATTTGGTCCATCGTTTCAATTTCTTTTGGCGACCAGGGTTTGTAAACTGGTGCGCCTACAATGTCTCCGGCGTCGTCGCGGACATACTCATATTGCCCGTCTAAAAGCACGGCAACACTCATACGCTTAATTTCACCAGGAGCCTTCTTGCGGACCACATGGCGGGTCGAGTTGACGTAGTTGGTGCGCTTAACCCGTTTGTCTGAATCAGAGACGTTGGCGATTTCACTGGCCCCAGCCCGGACTTCAGGGCTGTTTGAGGTAACGCCAGGGACACCAATAGGAATCGAACGGCTGCCGGTCGCTTTTTCACTAGTTGACTCTTCGCTTAAAACCCCAGTTAAGTCGGGGTCCACCAAGTCTTCGGTAATTTCAGAGGTGTTAAAATCCATCTCCACCGAAACCCGCACCTCGACCCGGTTTTTGCCGGTCACTTTTTCTAGTTGAGAAAGTAGCTTTTCTTCTAAACGCTGCTCAACCACTTGCTGATAACTAAAGTTTTTATCACGCGCTTCGTTACCGTTGTCGTCCATCGAGGCTTTGGTCAGTAATTTACCGGTGGTATCCGATACCCCTACCGATTCTTGGCTCAAGCCTGGTACTGCCCCTGCTACCAAATTGATAATGGTTTTTACCCCTCTTTCACTCAATTGCGCCCCGTTGGCCATCTCGACTACAACCGAAGCGGTAGGCCGCTGTTCATCGTCAATAAAGAGGCTTTTTTCAGGCAAAGCGACGGAAACCTTGGCGTTTTCAATGATGTCGATCTGGGTGATTAATCTAGCAAGCTCCCCTTCTAACGCCCTTTTATACTGAACCTTTTGTTGAAATTCAGTGGCGCCGAAGTTGTTTTTGTCAAAGATCTCGAACCCAACCAAGCCGCCCAACTGTAAACCGGCAGAAGCGATGTTAAGGCGCACCTTGTCCACCTCGCTCGCCTGTACTAAGACGGTGCCGCCGCCGGGTTGAAGAACGTATTTGACGTTCATCTCGTCCAGTTTGGCCACAATCTTTGAGGCGTCCGCTTGTTTAAGGCCAGTTGCCAAGGGGGCAAAGGTAACCTGTTGGGAGAAAAAGACAAAGGCGACCAAACCTAAGACGATGCCGCCAAGGCTGGAAAAGAGAAATATCTTTTTGCCTGTGGTCAGGCCCTGGAAGAAGTTCTGAAACTGTGATTGAAAATCTTCAACCATTCCAGCGGTTTGTTCGGCCATCTCTAGCTCAGAGGGTATGGTTCACTAGGTTTATTATAAACCCAGATCTGGCATGGCGACCACCCCATTCCTTGCGGTGTCGTTTCTGGCTTTACTAACCGCCGAGTCCATCCTTGGGTGGCGGGAGTATCGAGGGAGGCCTTCCTACCTTGGAAGACCTAACTTATAAACTGAAAGTGCAACATACAGGCCAAACAAGAAAGCTTAAACTTGCATCCGCATCATGTCTTCGTAAGCACTGACCACTTTATTTCGGACAGCCATTAGTAATTTCAAGCTAGTATCCGCCTTTTCCATGGCAATCATAGCGCCAGGAATATCTCGATTTTTCCCGGTGACCATGGAGGCGATCTTTTGATCGGCCTGCAATTGGTCTTGGTTCACCTCATCAAAAATCTTGGCAAATTGATCTACCGTGGCTTTCGCGGTGGACTTGGCCGAGCTCCGATTAGCTTGGGCAACCTGGGCTGAACCTTGAATTTCCTTAATCATCCTATACTCCTGTTTGGGGCCTTAACCCTTGGCGTTGGGGTCCATTTTTTCGTAGCGGCTGGTTACCAGCTTAGCCGGGGTGTGGACCTTCTCGCCCGCATCTGGGGAAAGATTTTCCATAATCCCGGCGACACTCTGGATAGTTTTGCCGATTTCGTTTACCTGTGCGTCCATGTTGCCCGCTTGGGCACCTTGAAGCATCTTGTCAATCGCCTGATCCACCGCTTGGGCAGACTTAAATAATTGCTCTGCAAAAGCGCCTTCCGAGGCTTCTTTGTGGGTCTTTTTTACCTCGATCCCTTTGCCCACCAAGGGTCCGATTTTGGTAATCTCACTCATCGCTTACCCCCTTAACCGCGCCCACCAATCTCCAACGACCGGGAGATCATGTTTTTGGTAGCGTTGATAGCAGCAATGTTGGCTTCATAGCTGCGCTTGGTGACCATCATGTTGGTCATCTCCTCGACTATGTCCACGTTAGGCAGCGCAACATAGCCCTCCTCATTGGCGTCAGGGTGACTAGGGTCATATTTCATCTTGGGGGGTCTTGAATCCTCGACAATTCCCAAAACCTTCACCTGGCGCATGCCCGTGTTTTCTTCTTGTCCTTTGAGTTCTTCCATAAAACTTTTTTGGCTCGGAAGGGCTCCAAAGATCACCTCGCGCCGCCGATAAGGGCCGCCGCCGGGGGTCCTTGTGGTGTTGATGTTGGCGATGTTGGAGCTGATCACTTTCAGCCTTGTGCGTTGGGCCGATAGGCCCGAGCTGCTGATCTCTAAACTAGAAAATAAGGACATTATCTACCTCCTTCCGTGATGGCGCTTTTTAGCATTCGAAACTTCCAGTTCACCGCCTTGGTCACCGCTTGGAACATCAATTGGTTTTCGGCTAATTTTGCCATTTCCTTATCCAAGTTGACCGTGTTCCCATCCATCCCTGGATCGGGGTTAAAGCTGTTGATCTGTTGTCCTTCAACTGTTTCGAGTGGTTCTCTTTGGGCCCCGTCAAAGTGGCGCGAATGGGAGGTTTTTAAGGGTCCGGGCTGGTCTGAATTTAAGGCTCGGTCCAACTGATCCTCAAACACCAAGTCCTGAGCCCGGAAGCCAGGGGTCTCCTGGTTCGCCAAGTTCGACGAAATCATGGCGTTTCGTTTAACGCTAAGATCCATGCTCCTTTGCAAGAGCAATAAGTTTTTGTCGAACAGCCCAATAGACATGGTTTTCTCCTATCTCGCCCCTAATAGAGGGGGGTTCAAGGTTAGAAATGCAACCTTCGGGCCAGATTATTTTTGTTTGTGGAGGGGGAATTTAGTGCGCCGACGAGGCTAAAGAAGAGATGCAAGCGCGGGGCCGGGGGTAAGGCGGTAAGGCTTAAATTTTAACTCGGCTCGATTGGGCATAATTCTGATCATTACTTAGGTCATAATATTGAACAATATATTATTCACAATAGTGATTATTATTCTTGCTATTTTGTTGGTTGGTGGGGTATAAGTAAATCTAACGGGTATAAACTTGGTCGTCAGCCCTGCAATTTTGGCGACTTCCTCCGCAAACCCGCGCATTTGCGCAAAAAATATGATCGAATCCCAATAGGTAACTATGAAACACGTAACTGTCTCCGCCACCGAAGCCAAAAGGCAACTGGGTAGTTTCTTGATGGCCAATGAGGTAGAGATTATCGAAAAAAATGGGGAACCTGTGAAGGTCCTCGTTCCCGTATCAGAATATCGGATTTTATTGCAAAACTTCCGCATCCAAAGTGCGATGAATGCACAGCAAGAAATGATCAAGTATCAGCAAAATCCATCGACATTTGAGTTAACGTCCTTGGAGGACGTGGAAAAAGAATTATTCAGTAACGACTCTGAATAAAACGGTTGCGTGACTAGGCTTTTTTCCGAAGAATTGAACCATCGCAATTTTTGTTATTCACTGGCTATAAGAGCCTTCCTGTTCAACCTTTGATCAAATAAATTATGAAAGTCTCAAAAGTTCACCTTCGGCCTGTAGCAAAAGCCTATTTAGCTGAATTAAAAAAAGAAGGAAAACTAGACGATGGCAAGTTTATCGTTAATTTTTTAAACGCCCTAACCTTCCCTACTTCTCGATGGGCTAGCTACTTCGATCTCATTTTGAGAACCCCCGACATTTTTCAGGCCATTATTCCCAGTCGAGAATTTTCCAAAATCGAAGGCTCACTTTTAATTACTGCGAGCATTGATGGTGATAGGCTATTGATTATTGAAATCAAGGAATTGCCTGATATCCTGATAACCTAGACAGAATTAGTGTGATCTTGCAATTCGGTCTAGGAACCACAGTTGTAGCCGCTAAACGATTGTGCCGCTTCGCAGAAAGGGAGGGGGGGGCTTTGAGGTCTGAAGGTAAAGGCCTGTACCTGAAAAGAAGGCCAGGAGACAAAGCCCCGTGAAGGGGCTTTTTTTTGCCTAGAATTTTGATTGACCGCGTTTGGCGGTGGGAAGATGCAGCTGGGCCGCGCCGAGACTAAAAATAGGCCAACCGCTTATCGGCAAGGTCCCGCATGGCGACCCTGCCGACCCTAATTCCCCTATTCCTGCTCACCAAGCCAGCGTTCGGTGTCGATGGCGGCTTGGCAGCCCATGCCGGCGGCGGTGATCGCTTGGCGGTAGTGGGCATCGGCGACGTCGCCAGCGACAAAGACGCCGGGGACGTTGGTTTTAGTGGTACGGCCTTGGGGCAGCAGGTAGCCGGCGCCGTCCATGTCGAGCTGGCCCTTAAAAACCTTGGTATTGGGCGTGTGGCCAATGGCGACAAACATCCCGGTCACGCCTAGCTCTTTTTTCTCGCCAGTTTTGATGTTTCTAACCCGCAGGTCGGTCATGCCTTTGTCGTCGCCTAAAACCTCGTCAGGGACCGAGTTTAAAACCAACTCAATCTTCGGATTGGCCTTGACCCGGTCCTGCATCGCCTTAGAAGCTCTAAACTCCTCGCGGCGGTGGATCAAAAAGACCCTTTCACACATCTGCGAGAGGTAACCAGCCTCCTCTAAGGCCGTATCCCCTCCCCCAACTACCGCAACCTTTTGGCCACGGAAGAAAAAGCCGTCACAAGTGGCGCAGGCAGAGACCCCCCGGTTTTTGTATTTGGTTTCCGATTCTAAGCCCATGTAGCGGGCGCTGGCCCCGGTAGCGATAATCAAGGCGTCACAGGTATAAGTCGTGTCGTCGGTTTTTAGGGTGAAGGGGCGCTTGGAAAGATCGCATTCCACCACCTCGCCATAGGCAATCACCGTCTCGAAGCGGGCGGCCTGGGCTTCCATCTGGTTCATCAACTCGTTGCCATCGATCCCATCTTTAAAGCCCGGGAAGTTTTCCACTTCGGTGGTGGTGGTCAATTGTCCGCCTTTTTGGGGGCCTGCCAAAATCATCGGCTGAAGGTTGGCGCGGGCAGCGTAGATGGCGGCGGTGTATCCAGCAGGGCCAGAGCCTAGGACAATCACTCGTTTATGAAGGGTTTTCATTTTGGTCTCTTCGCGGTTCAGTAACGGATCGAGTTTGCCTTGGGCGTCAAGCGCGAACAGATCGTCACAGCCGCCGACGTGGGTCTCGCCGATAAAGATTTGCGGTACCGTTCTGGCTCCCCCCGCCCGCTCGATCATCACATCACGTAGTTCGGGGTGAAGATCAATGCGGATTTCGTTAAATTCGGCCCCTTTGAGTTTAAGCAGGCCTTTGGCGCGGTCGCAATAGGGGCAGGTTTCTTTGGAATAAACGTCGATTTTCATAAGCTGTAAAGTCGCTGAATGTTTATGTAATCTTAGCCATTCCCAAGGGCTGGTGCAACGCTTAATTGCCCGCTCTAGGGCCTAACAAAAAGTTCACCGAAGCTCTGGGCAAAGTAGCAATTATTGCCTAAAGTAGCGGTAACCGATGCTACGAGTTTACCATGGATAAACCTTTAGACCTTTCCTCCCTAGGCCTTGCCGAGAAGCAACTCATCTCGCAGGCGTTCGAGACCTTTAACAAGGCTATCGAAAAGCTGCGCGGGCATCAAGCAAAGCTCCAGCATCAAGTGGAGGAACTAAACCACCAGATCACCTTAAAAAACCAGGAGTTGACCAACGTTCTTTTGTCGATGAAGTCGGGACTGATTGTTACCGATCTTTTAGGCAAGGTGAAGACCTTTAACCGAGCAGCCAGCGCCATTACCGGGATTGCCCGTGACCAAGCGTTGGACCAGGAAATCAATCAACTCTTGGGCCTTGACCTGCTACCTAGCCCCCTAGATCCAGCCAAGTTAGAAGGGCTTAATCAAGGCGGTGCCAGATTGTTTAGCTTTCTTGGAGAAGGCGACGAGATTTTATTAGAGGTGACCACCACCTTGATCGAATCCGAAGAAAAGGAGCTGCAAGGGATTATTCTTAACCTAGAGGACGTGACCCTGCTCAAACGGCTCCAGCAAGAGGCGGAGCGGAAAAACCGGCTGGCCGCCATGGGGCAAATTGCCATGCAAGTGGCCCATGAGGTGAGGAATCCCTTGGGTTCGATTGAGTTGTTTGTCTCGATGATGAAAAAGGATTTTGCGCCAGATTCGACCGAAATGGAGTTGATGCAACATATCACCTCGGCTCTGCATTCGATTAACCATATTATTAGCAACCTGCTCGAATACTCCCGCCCCAAGCCGGTCCCCCGCGACCGGCTTGATCTGGGGCCAGTGCTTTTAGAATTTGTGGAGTTTGTTAAACATACCGCTGAACAACAATCGGTCGAGATTCATTTAGCCGAACCAAGCCTGGGGCTTTGGGTGACCGGCAACGAACAGTTGATCAAGCAAACGCTGCTTAACCTGTTTATGAACGCCTGCCAAGCGATGGAAGAAGGCGGGGACCTATATCTGGAAGCCGCTAGCGAGGAGGTCACCGATTCGGTGGTTTTAGAGCGGTTCCAGAAACAAACCTCACGAGCCCGAGACCAACTAGAGGTCATTCGCCTGACCATTAAAGACACAGGCCGAGGGATGGATGAAGAGACCCAAAAACGGTTGTTCGACCCATTCTTTACCACTCGCGAGCAGGGCACCGGGTTAGGGATGTCGATTGTCCACAAAACCATGGCCAGCCATGGGGGGGCCATTTTGGTGCAAAGCAAACAAGACCAAGGCACCCAGATCGACCTCTTGTTTCCAGCGATTAACCTCCCATGAAACGATTCGGGCGGTTTTGGTCCCTAATGGGGCTTTTTTTGCTGCTGCACCACAACCTCTTTGCTCAAGCCCCGCCAAAAACGCAAACCCTTCATTTAACCCAGTCCCAATATAAGACACTTTTGACCCAAGTCCAGGCCGAAGCGCAACAAGGACGGGCCGAGCTGCTGCTGGTGACACAAGTTGGTGAAGACCCAGAAAAAGACCAACTGCCCCCCGAATCCTACCCAGAGGAGACCTACCGCCCCCAACCGGCCTTTACTCCCCCCTCCCTCCCCTTAGATCTTAGCCTCCGCGTTGGAATTCATGGCGGTGGCAACCTGGACGACGCTTTGTTGATTTTGGTGGTCGTGGGATTGGTGATCGTCGCCGCCTTTTTGATTTATTCGGTCGCTTATCTGTATGGCCGCTTGACCTATCAAGGTCAGCAGTCTCGTTGGCTAGAGACGGGTATAGGATTCGCTGGCTTTTATAACGGCAAAGAGCAAGGCGGGCTTTCGGGGCTGCGTTTGGCCATGGGGCTAAAAGAGCGGGGCTTCGATTGGGGACTGGCTGGCGAATTGGGGCGGATCGACGCTCGCTTGGGCGTAGCCCAATCCACCGAGACCCTCCACCTTACCGGCCTCTATGGGGCCGCCGGGCCGCTTTTGCTTTACAACAGTTCCGCGCGCCAGCGGTTTTATTTGGAACTCTTAGCGGGGACCACCCAACATAAAGAGGTGCATATCTTGGCCAAAGCGGGGGCCGGGATTCGCAGACAAGTTAGCGAACACCTAAGCCTAGGGGCCGAAGTGGGCAGCCTGATGGTTAGCCTCAAGCCCGCCATGGGCCTAGTCCGCGAGAAAAACGACTTCAACCTGATCCTAGGCCTAGATTTGGCTTGGCGGTTTTAATAGGGTTAAAGAAAGGCTTTGGCCCATATCTTTTTAATAAACTATGCCCTATCCAGCCGAATACCAACGTGCATCCGACGATTTTCAAAATTTTCTAACAAAACTGAAAGCCCCCGCGAATTTAGGAAGTAGCCACCAAGTGTACACGATGGTGCAAGGTGTACTGTTGAGTTTTCGTTGTCGCTTGGCACCAAACCAAATCTTAGAGTTCGCCGGTCTCCTGCCCGCAGTTTTAAGAGCGATTTTTGTTGCCGATTGGCAGGAGGAACCAATAGAAGCCGGTGGTAACCCGGCCCAATGGAAGAAAGAGATTCAAGGCTTAAGAGCCAGCCACAATTTTGCGCCTGATGACGCCAGGGTTTTGACCACCCAGGCGCTGAGGGTTTTGATGGAAGCAGGTCGCTTAGACGCGATTTTGAAAAAAATCGGCCCCTGGGCGGTCGAGTTTTGGTCTTAATCGTAATTGGCTAAAAAGCCCCTTACCGATTCTCCAAATCCTGATAGACCCTAGACCCGGTGGCTTTGCGTTGGCCTTGGTATTTGCCGTTGTAGGGATTGAGGGTCGGCTGGTCCATCTCGGCGATCACCAACTGGCAAATGCGCCTTCCGGCGCGCAGCAGAATAGGTAAGTGGTTGGCGTTATAAAGTTCTAAGGTAATCTCCCCTTCAAACCCTGGGTCCACCCAACCCGCGTTTTGGATAAACAGCCCCATCCGCCCAATCGAACTCCGGCCCTCAACAAAGGCGGTGAGGTTGTTGGGTAGGGCTATATACTCCATGGTGGTTGCCAAAATAAAGCTGTGTGGTGGCAGGATCAACTCCTCTTGCTCCACCTCTTCATATTCAGCCGGGTTTTCGAGATCCAAGTGGGTCAGGTTATTTTCAGCTACCTTTAAAAAATGGCGGCCAAGCTTTAAATCAACCGAGGCAGGTTGCACCTGTTCGGGGCTTATGGGATCAATCCGCAGTTCGCCCGAAGCAAGCAATTGGTTAATCTTGCGATCTGAAAGTATCATCTTTACAAAACCAGGAAAAAAGAGAAGATTAAAGTCCCACCTGGATATAGTAATTCGGCCCAAAAGGCAAGACATCCGATGAATCAGCCCCTAACATTCGACCTACTCAAAACTGATCCCTCTGGCGCTAGGCGCGGGCGGATGACCACCGCCCATGGGGTGATTGAAACCCCGATTTTTATGCCTGTGGGCACCGCCGCCGCCATGAAGGCACTGACCCCAGCCCAGGTAGGGGAGGCCGGGGCGCAGATTATTCTTTCCAATGCTTATCACTTGGAAAATCAGCCCGGTAGCGAATTAATTGAAAAACTGGGCGGAATCCACAAATTTATGAATTGGAACGGACCGATCTTGACCGATTCAGGGGGATATCAGGTCTTTTCGCTCGATAAAAAAACAGTCCACGAAGACGGGGTCACCTTCCGCTATTCTAAAGGTGGCCAGGAGGTCAAGCTCAACCCCGAATTAAGTATGGCTATCCAAAACCGCCTGGGTGCCGATATTATCATGGCTTTTGACGAATGTGTGGAATTCCCTACCACCCACACCTACGCCCGCGAATCACTAGAACGCACCCTACGTTGGGCCAAACGCTGCAAGGCGGCACACCAAAACCCGAATCAAGCCCTCTTTGGTATCAGCCAGGGCGCGTTATACGAAGACCTACGCAAACGCAGCTTCGAAGGCCTGATCGAACTCGACTTCCCTGGCTACGCCATCGGTGGGCTTTCGGTGGGCGAGGGTTTAGAGCATATGAAACGGGCGTTGGACTTCACCACCCCCCTCATGCCGGTGGAGAAACCTCGCTACCTGATGGGGATTGGCCTGCCCGAAGATATTATCGAGGCGATTGAGCGCGGAATCGACATGATGGACTGCGTGATCCCCACCAAGTTTGCCCGTTCCGGGGTTTTGTTTACCCATGTGGGCCGGATTCGGGTCACCGACACCAAATTCCGCCGGGATAAATTCCCGGTGGATACTAATTGCGATTGTTATTGCTGCAAAAACTACTCTCGTGCCTATTTGCACCACCTCTTTGCAGGCAACGAGATCTTGGGGGCCACCTTGACCTCGATTCATAACGTGCATTTTTATATGAATCTGACCGCCAAGATTCGGGACGCGATCGAGCAGGGTGAGTTCCTCAAATTTAAGGGGGAGTTTTTAGAAACCTATCAGCGCGCAGAAGGCAAAAAACAAAAATCCTCGAGGCCTCGGTGAAGGTTGACGCAGCCAATGTGATCCTGGTTTTAAGAGAACGGAAGATTGGGTTTAACTCTAAAGAACTGCTGACCAAACTACACCAAAAAGCCTCCCAAAAAGCCCATTTGCGAAAGGTATTGCGGGCCCTGGCTCAAGAAGGCTATGTCCTTAAAAACGATAGCCGATATTACCTGACCGAAAAGGGGCAAGAGATTTTAATCAAAGGCAGCCCAAAGCCCCAAGCCCCCCTGTTTAATAACCAACCAACACCAAAACCCCAAAACAAAGTAAAAAGCTCGCTTGATCTGGCCCGCCAGGGTTTTTTTGTTGCCGATCCCCCTCGTATTCTGGTCCAGGGTGAGGGTGTTGAGCTTCCCTTGAGCGAGGATTCGGAAAGGGATTTTCTACCAGGAGACCTTTTAGGTTTTGAGCCCGTTGGTCCATCTAAAACCGCTCGTATTACCCATTTTGTATCCCGCAACATTGAGGTGGTCACTGGCTGGACCCGGGTTGAGGAAAACGCGGTATATATAAGGCCAATCCCGCAGGGGTTCGATAAGGATTTCAAACTGACCGGCCTGACCCCCAAAGCAGAGCTAGACCATAAAATGGGGCTGGCAAGAATTATTAGTTATCCAGACCCACGGGCCTCGCTTTATAATTTGATTGATGTTGCGGGGGAAGAGCGGCGGGCTATTCGGGCAATTTTAGAACGAAATGAGGTCCCCCCACATTTCACTAAGGGCGCTCAAGCAGAGGCCGAATCCTTTGGAACCGAGGTCACCCCTCCCCAAGATTATACCGACCTTCGCGACCTGGGTTTTGTTACCATCGACGGGGCCGACGCCAAGGACTTTGACGACGCCATCTATCTTGAAACCCATCCTCAGGGGATGAGGCTTTTGGTATCGATTGCTGATGTTAGTCATTATGTTAGGGCCAGTTCCCCCCTAGATAAAGAAGCCCAGCGCCGGGGAACCAGTGTGTACCTCCCAGGGCGCTGCATTCCGATGCTGCCCGAGGCCTTGTCCAACGAGCTTTGCAGTCTAAAGGCCGCTCAAGACCGACTCACCTTAACCGCAGAGATGCTTTTTGATTCCAAGGGCAACAGCTTGGGGTTTAAGGTTTATCCATCGGTGATCAAGGTTAGGGCGCGCTTAACCTATGAGCAGGTCGAAATTTTTTTCCAAACCGGCCAAAATCCAGTTTTTGACCCTGCGACTTGTGATCTATTAACCCTAAGCCGGGGCTTTGCCCAGGTTTTGCGGGAGAAACGCAACAAACGAGGGGCGATTGATTTCAGTCTGCCAGAGCCCCGCTTTGAGTGGGACAAAAATGGGGTGTTGATCGGGATTCATCAGTCCTTCCAAAGTGAAGCGATGAAACTGATCGAACAGTTTATGTTAGAAGCAAACGAGCAAGTCGGGCTTTTTTGTACCGAGCAAAAACTACCGGTCCTTTGGCGGAACCACCCGCCGCCCCTTCCCGCCAAAAAGGAAGCCCTAAAACAATTGATTTGGAACCTAAATCTCAAGCCCCCACCGCTAGAAACCGGGATGGATTACAACCTGCTTTTGGCGCAGGTCCAGGGCCAGGAGATGCAACCCTTTATACAAATCGCCTTGTTGCGCAGTATGTCGCTGGCTAAATATGGCAACCGGCGGACTGGACACTTTGGCTTGGCTGCTGAATATTATCTACATTTTACCAGCCCTATCCGCCGTTACCCAGACCTTTTGGTCCACCGGGCGCTACACGACCATTGGGCCAACCGCCCAGCAGCCAAACTAGGTGCGCAATTGGGCGATGACGCCAGTGATCGAGAAGCAGCCGCCAAGATCTGCGAACGCGAGACCAACCGGCTTTTACAATGTAATTTTATGACCGCCTATTTGGGCCAAGCCTTTAAGGCGCATATCAGTGGCTTTAACCGGGCCGGGATCTACGTAGAAATCGCCGAACCCTATGTAGAGGGTTTTATGCCCTTTAGCGCGGTGCCCAACGAACGGTTTTTTTTCGATGACCAGAGCAATCAGGTTATCGCCAAAAGGAGCAACCGTAAATTACGCCTTGGCGAGAAAGTGCAGGTCATTTTAACCAAATTGGACCAGGAACGAAACGAGCTAAACTTTTCTTGGGTCGCCTGGGACCGGTAACCACCCCCTAAAGTCATGGAACCTAATTTTTGGTTAGAACGCTGGCAAGAAAATCAGATTGGCTTTCACCAAAACCAAGTTACAGCACATTTGAGCGAATATTGGCCCCGCTTGGGGCTCAAGGCGGGGGCGAGGGTTTTAGTGCCATTGTGTGGCAAGAGTTTAGATATGTTGTGGCTTCTTAGCCAGGGGTTAGAAGTAATAGGGGTGGAGCTTAGTCCTTTAGCAGCGAGCCAGTTCTTCGCAGAAAACCGGTTAGTCTTTACGACTTCAAATCAAGAAAACTTCACTCAATACCACTTTGACCAATTGACCTTGATGGTTGGAGACTTTTTTGCCCTGACCAAAGCCCAAGCAGGGCGTATAGACGCCGTATTTGAGCGGGCTAGTTTGATCGCGCTGCCCCCGACCATGCGCCCGGCCTACGCTAAACATATGGAGACCTTATGCCCCCAAGCGAAACATCTCCTGGTGACCATGGAATATGACACGACCCAAATGTCGGGTCCTCCTTTTAGTGTGGGGCAAAAAGAGGTGGAGGCCTTGTACCCTGGCCTAATTCCCTTGGGTAGGGTAGATACGCTAGATTCTTATAGCCAGTTTAAAGCCCGAGGCCTAACACATCTGGCTGAGCGAATTTATGGCCGCCTTTAACCCCACTTTTATAGACAAAAGTTTTTTTGCTCTAGTGGCTGTAGCCTATAAATAAAGGATAAAAATGGTCCAATACACACCTAAGCTCTAATTCTGCAAATAGCCAAGGCCCAGATTCCCAATTTTGGGCAAAAAAAAGCCGGGACAAGCCCGGCCTATTTAGGAAACGGAAATACCTCTTCCTGAATCCTTACTTGGACACAGCGTCTTTAAGTGCTTTGCCAGGTTTGAACTTAGGTGCGGTTGAAGCTGGAATCTTGAGCTTTTCGCCGGTTTTTGGATTGCGGCCTTCGCGAGCAGCTTTGTTTACGGTGGTGAAGGTACCAAAACCAACCAAAGTAACGTCATCGCCTTTAGAAAGAGCGTCGGTAATCGAGCCAATTACAGCGTTAATTGCGGCTTCAGCAGCCGATTTGCTTTGGCCGGTAGAACCGGCAACGGTAGCGATAAGATCTTTTTTAGTGATGTTTGCCATCTGTTTTCCCTGGAAAAGTGGTCAAGTGTAAGGTTTGCAGCGTTTCTACCGCAACCTTTGATTGGGTGCTAGGGCTTTTTCGGTCAAAATCGGACAACTTCGCGCTGGGCCGTTCACCTGGAGCCTGTTTATTAGCTTTCGCTAAGCCCTTATATATCTGGGAAAAAGTTGTCTTGGCAAGAGGCTAAAAGCTTCTTTTGCCTTAATCTACTGGGCCATAGGCTTAAAATGGTTATAAATCCGCTATGAATGGGCAATCCGTATGGGCGAAGGGGATCAAATAGTCTTTCTCCAATCGGTTAAACTCTAGTGCCAAGACGCAAAAGATCAGACATGGCTCTAGGTGAGCCTAGGATATCTGCCAGACTGTAACCATCTAACACCTCAAAAAAGGCGTCGTTGGCTTTTGCCAAGGCGGGTTTAAGCTGGCAAATCCGATCGATCTTACATTGTCCGACCTGAATAAAACATTCGGCCAATTCATTTTGCTCTCCCACTTTACGTAAGACTTGGCCAATTTTAATCTGCTCTGCCGGTTGGCCTAAGCGAATCCCCCCTTTGTTCCCCCTTTGGGTTTTAACAAAGCCAGACTGACGAAGGCTTTGGACCACTTTCATCAAATGATTTTGAGAGATACCAAAACTTTGGGCAATTTCTTTTATGGTGGTGGAATCTCCCTGAACGGTTGCTAAGTACATCAGCACTCGAAGGGCGTAATCCGATTGTTTTTTAAAACGCATAGCAAGTTTCGAATCAAAGTTTAATAGGTGACACCGCAATTTTTTCCTAAGAAGAATAGCCTTATCAGCCCGCCTTCACAAGGGCTAACCACAAAGTTGCCTATAGTGGTATTTTATATATTGCTTTGCATTCCGTTTTCCTTTACAAAGCTATATATTAAATTCCACTTTGATCTTTTGCGTCCAAGCGCGATCAAAGCTTTTCCCTGAAGGACTCCAGTCCCGATGGATATCTGTTAAACATCCCGAGGTTATTTTATGGCATGGTACGCAGGTCTCATCACCCTGGTGGGCACGCTGATCATTTTTGCAGTCACCAAGTGGCTGATCAGTTCCACCCACAATAGCGCCCCCCTAGAGACGGTGGCCCCCAAAATCTACGGCATGCGCAAGGTTTATTTTTTTGCGCTGTCTTTGTTTATCGTGGTTTCCTTGTTTGGTAGCCTACACGGCCTACCTTACTTCCCCCCGAACCAAGAATCGGCAGACTATAACGTAAAGGTAGTAGGCAGCATGTGGGCTTGGGAGGTTCAGCCTGCCATTGATTTAAAAGAAAACGCCCCCGTAGAGGCGATTTTGACTGGCAAATTGGTCGAGTTCGAAGTGAGCGCCACCGACGTCAACCACGGGATTGGCATTTATAATGAAGCCGGTCAGATCTTGACCCAAACCCAAGCTATGCCAGGATACGCTTCCAAGATCTATTACCGATTTGACCAACCAGGAACCTACCAAATTCTCTGTATGGAATATTGCGGCTCTGGTCACCCGGTGATGAATACCGATTTCACTGTCACCCAATCCCTTTAAGAGACGAACATGATCGAAAATAAATTAGGGGCCAAACGAATGGCCATCGTCTATGCCATCACGGGGCTTGTGGTTTTCCTCATTTTGGTTTTGTTAGGACTGGTAATGCGGGTTGCGCAAGCTGGTATGTTAGGCTTACCGCCTGATCTTTTTTACGCAGTGATGACCCTGCATGGTTTAGGAATGGTTGGGGTCATGTATGTGGGCGCTTACGTAGGCGTCTGGTACCTCACCGCGCAGCATGCCAAGCCCAGCTTGGGGCTTTTCAAGTTTAACTATGTACTCACCCTACTCGGCGTGGTTGGATTGATTGTAGCCACCTTGATTGGCCGTTTTGGTGCAGGTTGGTATGTACTTTATCCACTACCCTTTATGGGTGGTTGGCCCTCTTGGGCGGCTGGCGCCGCGGTAATTTCGCTGATCCTTTTAGGGGTGTCCTGGCTTTTGGGCCAATTAGACATCATCCGAGCGATTGCCAGCCGCTACGGCTTTACTAACGGTCTAGGCTGGAATTACATCGCTGGAAACACCCCAAAAGAGGAAATGCCTCCGATGATGGTTATCCTGATGGTAGCCATGCTGGCCGGGGCTTTAACCACGGTAGTTGGTGCTGCTATGTTGATGTTGTATCTAGCCAAGTGGCTAAGTCCTGAACTGGCCCTAGACCCCCTTTTGATGAAAAACATGGTGTTCCTCTTTGGCCACACCTTGGTGAACATCACCTTGTACTTTGGGGTTGCGGCGGTGTACGAGATGTTGCCGATTTTCTCAGGGCGCCCTTGGAAGATGAACCGGATTGTGGCTATCTCTTGGAACCTCGCCTTTTTCTTGGTGCTTTTTGCTTACTTCCACCATCTCTACTTCGACTTTGGCCAACCCAACGCCGTTCAGTACTTAGGACAGATTGCCTCTTACCTAAGCACCGTCCCGGCTACGGTGGTCACGGTCTTTGGTATTTTCGCTCAGGTTTACCGCTCCAATATTAAATGGAGCTTTGTGCCCCTGGCGTTTGTATTAGGTATTTGTGGTTGGATTGTCGGCGGCCTCGCTGCCGTAGTGGATTCAACCATCCGCTTTAACCTTTACCTACACAATACCATGTGGGTTCCAGGCCATTTCCACACCTATTTCCTTTTAGGGGTGGTCTTTATGTTTATTGGCGTGGTCTATTTCCTCATGGGCCCCAAAGAAGACAAATTGGCCCGCTTTGGTCTTTGGACCATAGCGATTGGGGGTTATGGGTTTGTGACCTCGTTTTTTGTTGGGGGCTTAATGGCGGTTCCTCGCCGGATGTCCAATTACGACTCACTGCCCGTGGCGGCGGTCGCCCAAGCAGGCCAATCTACCGCCTCGATTGCGGTGATCTTTATTCTGTTAATCGCGGTAGGGGCCTTGGCTTACTATGCTGCGGTCTTTTCAGGTGTTAAAAAGGCTTGGGCTGAGTAATGATTAGTCTAGGTCGGGCGGCCTTTCCTGGATTGGCAGCCCTGTTTTTTGTATGGATGGTGTTTTATGGTTGGACCTTGGGTTTTAAGGCGTTTACTAGCTACGCTTATGTAGTAGCGTCAGCCGCGCCCATGCCCAAGGTTCCGCCTAAACTCGCCCTGACCGATCAATCAGGGGGTACTTGGTCTTTGGATCAACTCAAAGGCCAGTACCACTTGATCACTTTTGGTTACCTCAATTGCACTGGGACCTGCCCTATCTCTCAAGCAGAACTCAATCAACTAAACGACCAACTTTTGCTAAGGGGCCAAACCCACTTTAATTTGTGGACCTTAACCCTAGACCCCGAAGGGGACCGGTTAGAGTTACTTAAACACACTTGGGATTTTAAAGGCGCTCCCCAAAACTGGCGTATGGCCAGCCCAACCCCAATGGGGCGGGAAGCATACTTTGAGATACTTCGGAATATGGGAATGTGGGTGGACGAGGACCGATTCGGAAACCCAATCCATGATAATCTAAGCTTTTTGATCAACCCACAAGGCCTGCTGGTCCGCTCGTATCAAGGGATACCCGAGCTTAACCGGCTATTGGCTGACACCGCTGAGGGTCAATGAAAAAATATAGGCTTTTAGTGGTTTTGGGTCTGATCGCTCTGATTTCGTTGCCCCCTTTGGACCCCTATTTTGACCAGTTTATGAGCGCCCAGCTATTAGGACAGGTGCCCCTATTAATTGGCTTGGGAGCACTTTTATCTATAGGTTTTAAGGGTTATAAGCTCCAAACGTCCATGGCTTTGGCTTGGGTGGTATTAAGTTTTGGGGGGGTGTTGTTTTGGATGGTACCCCGATCATTGGACCTTGCGGTGGACAGTAACCTAATTGACGGGTTGATGCATTTGACCCTGGTGGTTTGCGGAATTGGGCTGGGCCTTAGCCTGCCCGCTATAGGGCCCATAGGCCAGATTGCTGCGGGGATTTATGCGGTTGCCATGTGGAGCAGTATGGGACTGATCCTACGCTTCTCCCAGGCTCAAATCTGCGCCCGTTTCACCCTAGACCAACAGCAATCCGCTGGGTTAGCTATGTTATGGGCAGGCTCGGGGCTTTTGTTGGTTCATCTCTTAGTAAGCATTACCCTTTTGGTTCGCACTGGCCCTAGAACCCCGGCCAAACCTACTCACGGTTAAAATCTATGATCAAAGCATATTTTGCCAAAATGGCCGGCAAGGGCCAATCAGCGCCCCTGACTCCACCAGCAGAGATATACTGGTCTTGGTTGGGGAGTTTTTTAGGGATCAGTGCGGTCGCTGGTTTGCACTATTTTTGGGCCGCACCCCAAGACTTGGTGATGATCATTGGCAGCTTTGGGGCGTCGGCGGTGCTGGTTTATGGAGCGATAAGCTCGCCCCTGGCCCAACCTAGAAACTTAATCGGCGGCCATTTTTTATCGGCTCTTGTAGGGGTCGCTTGTTTCCAATTTTTTGGGGATATGCCGGTTTTGGCCGGAGCCTTGGCCGTATCTTTGGCCATTGTGCTGATGCAGTTAACCATTACGCTACACCCGCCAGGGGGAGCAACGGCATTAATCGCGGTGATTGGTTCCGACAATTTGCATAACCTAGGATACTTCTATGCGTTGATCCCGGCTTTAAGTGGGGCTTTGGTGATGCTGGTGGTGGCCCTTTTGGTTAATAACCTTGCCCCTACCCGCAAGTATCCGATGTATTGGTTATAACCCCAGACCTTGGGGGGATAGCCGCTTTTCCTGCTTGACGAAATAATATTCAATTATTAATATATAGTTAAGTCATAACCAAACAGGAGACCCTATGGCCCTAATCGAGTTGACCGCTTCTGCAAAATCGGAACTACAAGAAATTCTAAGCACTAAAGCCGGCATGGCGGTGCGAGTTAAGATCGAAGGCTTTGGCTGAGGGGGCCCCAGATTTGGCATGTCTCTGGATGAGACGCGAGAAGGGGACCAGAAACTTATAGTTGATCAGGTGCCCATAGCAATCGACCCCAAAGCGGCTCCCTACCTGGAGCCCAGTATAATCGACTTTCGTCGTTCTGGTTTTTACAAGGGATTTTCACTTCAGCCCAAGATGGGTCGTAGCTGCTAGCCCGAAAGAGGCCCTGTTCAGGGCCTCTTTTTTTATAAATCCAATCCCAACCCTTTACGAAACTAATCATCCGCTCTATAAAGGGGGGGATGGGCCCGGATGGCGGAATAGGTAGACGCCAGGGACTTAAAATCCCTTGTTCGTAAGAGCGTACCGGTTCAAATCCGGTTCCGGGTACCACATAACCAGATGTTACAGATTTTGGTTGTTTTCAGGGGTAGAGCCCATGGCACCCCCCTTAAAAAAGAGGGTTAAAGCGGCCCCTATAAACACAAAAAAACAAGCTTCCCCTCTTTTTCCCCCTCCTTTTGCAACCTCAATACCAGCCTCGGCTACCCCAAAAAAATACCGTTCCTGCTCGGCTCTTATAAATTCGCCGCCCTTAATGGCACAGGGGCACCCCAGACTAGTTTCAGTTCGCGCCCACAAATTAGGGTATTGTTGTTCCCTTGACGTCATATACCCCCATGGGGTATATTGTAATCCAAAGGAGGCCCCATGTTCCCTAATCACCAAGACCAACTCAAACGGCTCAATAAAATCGAAGGGCAGATCAAAGGGATTGCCCGGATGATCGAAGAACGGCGCTACTGCGTGGACATCTTGACTCAAATCAAGGCGGCCAAGTCGGCGCTGGAGCAGATTGAGTTGGGGGTTTTAGAAGGGCACTTGCGCCACTGCGTTAACGATGCTGCCCAAGCAGAGGGGGGCGAGTTTGAGCAAAAAATCGAAGAGATCATGAAACTAATCTCCTATCCCCGGTGAACCGATGAAAAACGCGACCTTAAAAGTAGAAAAGATGAAGTGTGGCGGCTGTACCTCTAAAGTGGAGGGCATAGCCAAGGAATTCGGGTTGGCCGAAGCAAAGGCCAGCTTTGAAACCGGGCTTTTGGAACTAGGTTTTGAAGGAGATCCCGATCTAAATCAATTAGCCCAAAAGATTACCCAAGCCGGTTACCCGGCCCAATTGGGATAACCGAAAACAAAGGTCACCGCCATGAAAGAAGCGATCTTAGAGGTAAGCGAGATGAGTTGCGCCTCTTGCTCGGCCCGGGTTGAGGGCATTGTCCGGGGCCTGCCTGGGGTCGAGCGGGCGGCGGTGAACCTATTGACCGAACAATTAAGCCTGACCTACGACGAATCCCAACTGGCGTTGGACCAAGTGATCCAAGCGGTCACCGAGGGGGGCTATCCGGCCAAGGAGCCGGTTAAGTTGGTCAATCTGGTTTTTCGGGTGGAGGGAATGAGTTGCGCTAGTTGCTCGGCGAACTTGGAAAAGGGCCTTAGCGAACTGGAAGGCATGGTCAAGGCCAGTGTTAATCTTAGCACTGAAAAGGCGGCGCTCCGCTTTGACCCAACCAAACTCAAATCGGCCCAGATCAAAGAAAAGGCGGAGGCCTTGGGCTACCCCCTAAAAGAGATGCAAGCCAACTCAGATGACTTGGCCCACAGCTTGGCCAAGGAAAAGGAGCGGTTGGCCTTAAAAAACAAATTTATAGGCAGCTTGGCCCTGAGTCTGCCTTTGGTAATAGTCGCCATGGGCGAGATGGTGGGCTTAAAACTTCCCGAATTTGTCAGCCCCCATTACAGCCCCCAAACCTTTGTTTTGACCCAGCTGCTTTTATGCCTGCCGGTAATGGGGTTAGGCCGCCAATTTTATCAGCGCGGATTAAAAGCGCTTTACCACCTAGGCCCCAACATGGATTCGTTAATCGCCATTGGCACACTGGCCAGCTTTGGCCATAGCCTATGGGGTTTGGCGCTGGTTCTTGGCGGCGATTCGAGGGGGTTTCATATGCTCTACTTTGAGTCCACCGCCGTGATCTTGACCTTGATTTTGATGGGCAAATTTTTAGAGTCCGGGGCCAAACAAAAGTCCGCCGAGGCGATGAAGGCGCTTTTGAAACTGCGCCCTAGCGACGCCCGGCTGATCGACGACAAAGGCCGAGAAACACTACTACCCATTGAAGAGGTGATGCCCGGCGACCGGCTTTTAGTCAAAATTGGCGAACGGGTGCCCTTGGACGGGGTGATTTTAGAAGGCCAGACCGCACTGGACCAATCCTTTTTGACCGGTGAGTCCATGCCCGTTGAATTAGGCGTCGGCGACCCGGTCGCCGGGGCTAGCCTCAACCAGGGCCAACCGATCCAGATCGAGGTCACTAAAACTGCGGAAAACTCCACCTTGGCCCAGATCATCAAGTTAGTCGAAGACGCCAACGCCCAAAAGGCCCCGGTCGCTCGGCTGGCAGACCAGATTTCGGGGGTGTTTGTGCCGGTGGTGATGGTTTTAGCGACCTTGGCTGGGTTGGGCTGGTGGATTTTGGGCGGTGACTTTACCTTTGGGTTGCAGGTCTTTGTGGCGGTTTTGGTCATCGCCTGCCCTTGCGCCTTGGGGCTGGCCACACCGACCGCTATCTTGGTGGGGGTGGGCCGAGGAGCTGCGTTGGGGATTTTAGTTAAAGGCGGCGAGTCACTAGAAAATTCGGCGAAGTTGGACCAGATTATGTTTGATAAAACCGGCACCTTGACTCGCGGTAAACCAGAGCTTTTAGAAACCCTAGTCATAAACGGAGATCGGGATGGGTTGCTGGCCTTGGCTGCTGGCGCCGAGCGGCAAAGCGAACACCTTATCGCCAAGGCGATATGCCTAGCCGCCGAACAGGCCCAGATCGCCCCCTTGGCGCTAGATAACGTAGAAATGGTCAAGAGTTTGGGAGTCCAAGCCCAATACCAAGGCCAAACCTTAAAAGTCGGTCACTTTGGTTTTGCTGGCCAAGGGGCTGAACCGGCTGAAGGCTTGAAGCTTGGGGAAGCGGGGATCACGCCGATTTATGTCAGTTTAGGCGGGCAAATCTTAGGCATCCTAGGTGTCGCCGATCCGGTCAAGCCCGAAGCCGCCTTAGTGATGGCCCAGCTTATGGCCCAAGGGATCGAGCCCGTTATGTTAACCGGCGACCACCCCTTAGTGGCGGCAGCGATTGCCCAAAAACTGGGGATCAAACAGGTGGGGGCCGGTCTTTTGCCAGGGCAAAAATTAGAATGGATCAAACAGGCGCAGGCCAAAGGGCTTCGGGTGGCCATGGTTGGCGACGGGATCAACGACGCCCCCGCCTTGGTGCAAGCCGATTTAGGGGTGGCTATTGGTTCCGGGGCAGAGGTGGCGGTGCAGTCGGCTGATTTTATCTTAGTCAAAGACCAACTAACCGGGCTCTTGACCGCTTTAAGCCTCGCCCGCCAGACCTTAACCAAAATCAAACAAAACCTCTTCTGGGCCTTTTGTTACAACAGTCTGGGTATTCCCTTCGCTGCGGGCATCTTGGTCCCCTTCGGCGGCCCCGCTCTAAGCCCCATGATCGCCGCCTTGGCCATGGCCCTCTCCTCGGTCTCGGTCCTCACCAATAGCCTGACGCTGCGCCTCTTCAAACCGGTGGAGTTAGAGGAGATCGACTAGCTAAAAAATACCTAGGGGCAGGAAATACAAGTCAACAACAGCTATCTTATTTCCGCTGATCTTTAAATCTACTTCAATACTCTCGTGATGTTTTTTCAATGAATTGGGTAGGAATACCCAGGTGTAGAGGTCTTTTGCCTTATTCCACTCAATCCCTTCCATGGTTCTAGGATCTGTATTAAGCAAAATTTTAAGTTTAACTTTAAACCGGTCGTACAGATCTTGGTCGAACCGTTTTAATTCTTCACAAAGAGCATTAAACTCTGGGTGAAAAAAAACCTCCATCAAGGCAAGTCCTCAAATTTGAGGCCTGTTCTTTTACCTTCAAAAAGTTCTTTGGCTCTCGCATTAGATCGATCAGCTCGCCATTGGCGCACCTGGGAAGCCAACTGAATTTTAAAATTTTCAACAACATGTTTAAGGTCCTTATTTATTTCAGGCCGTTGCAGGTATTCTGAAAGGGTATTGTCCACTAGACACACCCAATCTAACGATTCTGGTCCGGTAACGGTGGTCTTGGTTTTTCTGGAGCCCCGCACATTGAGGTAGGAAATCTCGGTCCCCTTATCGGTTTCCACGGTTTGAATGGTGTGCTTATCGGTCCCCCCTTTTATAAAAACCGTTACCCCTTCCTTTACCTTGGTTACTTCAACCTCAAGCTTGCCATATCTTACAGGATGGTTTGACGCTTTTTTAGTTGAGGTACCCACTTGTTCTTCGATCATGTCGCCTTTATCTGAATCTGTCCTCGCCCCCTCATCGTACCAAACTTGGAAAGTAAATGGCAATGAGGGCCTTTACTGTACTTGGGTTAAAGCAAAAACTAAACCCCTTTTTACAACTCCCCCATCTTGATGGAGCCGGTCATTACCTTGTTTTCTAAGACGGTGCCTTCGGGCAGGGTTAGGCTGCCTTGTTCGCAGACCAAGATCACGTTACCTCGCAAGGTGACGTTTTTGCCGAAGCGTAGATCGCCAACGATGGTTAACAGGTCTAATTCTAAAATGTCGGGGATCTCTTCAAAGCGCTCGGCGTAGGCTTCCAGGTCCTGGAAATAGGCGCCTAAGCGGATCAGGGGCAGTCCTTCAAATTGGCGCTCTGGGTTTTTGACCAAGACCCCATCTTTAAGCACAAAGAGGTTGGACTGCACCAACAATAGATCGTCGGTTTTTTTAACCGGCAAAAACCGGCTCCTAGGCACCTTGACCGCCTTGGCCCCCTCAAAACACTTCATCCCCCCGCCGATGGCCGTCTCTAGTTGAATCACCGGGACATGGTTGACCGTTTTTTTATTCACAATCACCTCCAACTCCATCCCGCCTTGATCATACTTGGCCTTCATCGCCTTTAGGTTGATCCAGACGTTGTTGGTGTTGAAAATTTTGAACTTTTTGACGCTTTTAAACTCCTCCACGTAGTCTTTGGGCACCTGGGCGATTTCTAAAAGTTGCAGATGCGCATCGGGGGTTTTTACCAAGGTTCCGCCCTTGACGTCGGCCCTGGTTTTAGGGGTCACCTCCATAATAAAAGGCACCCCGCTTTTATCCATTTGCGCTAAGATCTTCAGGTCCACCGAGGCGCCTAAGTTGTCGGCGTTGCCCACAAAGAGGTACTCTTTGCCCGCCGACAACAACTGGTCTAAAATCCCAGACTGGGTAAAGCTGTCGTAGAAGTCACCATGACCCGGTGGATAGCTGTATTGGCCAGGGTGGCGGACTTTTAACATCGGCAGGTTGGAATCCACCCGGAGGCGTGGGAATTCGTTTTGCGTAAAGCAATAAATCTCCAGCTCGTCTTCGTAGCGGCGGATCATTTTTTTGGTGTCTGAATCGGTGGCAAAACTGTTCATCAACACCAGGGGCACCGCCGAACCATAAACTTCATTAAGCCGCCGGATTTGGGTGACAATCAAATCCATAAAGGTTTCCCCCCCGCGGACCTCAATTCCTGACTTGGGTCCGACACAGCCCATGCTGGTCCCCAAGCCCCCATTGAGCCGACAAACCGCCAATTTGGACAATAGGTCCCTCGCCCGCTCGGTGTCCACCTCCGCAAAGTCTTCATAGTGTAGCACCGCCTCTTCCGGCGGGCTTTTAACTTCGGCCCAATCGAGCTGGCTTTGGCTTTGCTTCTTCCAAGCGAGGTACAGCCGCTTAAAAGCCTCCACCTGCGCTTCTGAAAAACCCTGATCCGGCATACTGCGGGCGATTTGAAGAAAGCGTTTACTCATGGCGGGGTATGGTTGGGGTTGGGGCCGATTGCTTCGGATTGGGCCTTGCCATAGTACTCGGTTGAACGTGTTTTGTCGCCCGCGTTATAATAAAGCCCGCCTAATTTAAGGGCGATCTTGCGGGCTCGGTCTAAATGGTCTTCTTTGCAGTTGTAGCGGTAAAGCCATTCAAGGTGTTCAATGGTCGAACCAGGGCGGTTTTGGGATTCTTTATGCGCCACAAGCTCGTCATGGATTGCGGCAGCCCGCTCCCACTGCTTTGCTTTTTCAAAGAGCTTGGCCGCCTCACGCAAGTGGGCTTCGGCTTCGGGCATTTGTTCGGTTTTGCGAGCTAACTTAGCTAGGATTAATTCAGTTTGGGCGGCAAGACTGTCTGATAAAAAGGGATGTTTGTATTCGTAGGCCTTGGCCAAAGCCCGGCGGGCGGGACCGGGTTCTTGGTGGTGGTACAGCAAGTGCCCGTCTATCAACCAAAGCCGAGCCAAGGTTTCTTGGTTTAGGTATTCTGGTTGAAACTGCGCCGCGCCTAAAAAATCTTGTAACTGTTCCATCTCGCCGATTTCCAGGAGTAAGAGCGCAATCTCAACCAAAATATGGCTGCGCTCAGCGGGATTGCCCAAGTCCAGCGCCAACTGGGTGGCTGAAACCAGCAACCCCTTGGCCCGCTCTTTGGCCCCCTGGCGAACATGAATGGCCGCCAAACGGCATTGGAGCGCCGAAACTTGGGGCCAGTTGTGCCGCTCTTCTTCCGCCTGGAGCAGCCATTGATAAAGCCTTAAGGTCTGGGCCTCTAAGGGTAGGTGATCAAAAATGGACAAGATACTAGAAAAACAGCGTTCTAAGGCTTGGCTAGAGCCGGTTTCTAAGGCTAGCTCAAGGCTGGTTAAGATGTTTTGTGATAACATCCCCACTTTGCTTCCCAAATCGGGGGCCATTTTTTTGGCGAATTGGAGGTTGCGTTGCAACGCGGTCTCGCGGGAACCAAGGTGAGCGACTTCGGCGGCCACCTGACTGAATCCGGCTATTACTAAGCTCGGCTCGGTTTCCAACGCCTCTAGGCTGCCAATAATCTTCTGCAAGAGTTCCTGCCCGGTTTTGACCAACAAGTCTTGAGGCAAAAGCTTGTATTTTCGATACAGTATCGCCAAGTTCCCGGCCATCCAATATAGGTTCCCTTCTAGGTTGCGCTCCACTAAATGTAACTCAAAGAGTCGCTCTAGGTCTTTATCTAACTCGGGGCCAAAAAGTAATTCCAGGTCCGGTTTGTGCCATTTGACCTTGAGTAGATACAAACCACACAACAACCGTTTGGCACTTACACCAAGCCCTGCTTGAACCAGGGCTGAGCTTTGACTCCAAAGGGCCTCTGGCTCAAGTGGGGAATTAAACAGGTCTGTAAAGGGCTCCTCCCCACTGGCTACCGCTTGGCTTAGCAGTGCATGGTTGCGCATTTGTGGCGGCACTTGGGTTTTTAACAATTCGTCCCAAGACTCGGGTAAACGGTCTTCGAAGGCGTTTTTAATCTCATCTAGGCTGGTTCGGTCGGTGCTGATCACCTCTGTTGGCAGGTCCGTGACAAAACTATATTGGCTAAAAAGCAAAACCCGCCAGCCCAAAGCCCGACGCCCTTTAAGCCAAGCTTCGAACAAAGGGTCCAAGAGGTCGGGCGGGAAATAAACACAAAGGTAACGGTGCCCTGGATGGGTCCCCGTTTTTAAAGACACCAAGGAAAAATCGAAAAACTCAGAAATTTTTTCGTCTCCCCATAAAAAGCCAAACTCGTCGGCTAGCTCACGGTCCAACAAGCTTTTTTGCTGCCCTTCATGGAAGCCCCAGCGGTAATAGTAAAAGATATCCACCGAAAAATCAGCTTTGGGGGCGAGGCGTCTAAAGTACTCTAAAAGGTATTCTTCCTGGTGCTGGCCTTGCAGACTTCGAAGCCAAACGATCCGCTGTTCACCCTCGGAGGTTAGCGCTTTTTCAAGTTGGCTCAAGACCTCTAGGTTGCCCGCAAATCGGCGCCCTGAAAGCACCAAGGCCGTTTGGTTGGGCTCTGAAGAAATGGGTGGGGGATCGGCGGTGAGGCTGAAGGCTCGTAGTGAATCCAACCTTGGATGGTCCACCAACTCCTTGGGCATGGAAAGCCGCACCCAAGACCAATCCCAACTCAAGCCTAGGCTGGTTTGCAATTGATTGACCCCGTGGCGGTGCGCCTGCAAAAGGGTTTGGCCTAAACTTAGTCCGCTCCAAAGGCTCCCTAAATATTCCAGGGCGCGTTCCGTATCCAAACGCCCTTCAAAGCTAATCACCGCGGGAATCCCTTTGTAGCCATACCTTTCTAATCCCGATGAGCCCTCTAAAAGTTGCGAGCTGGCCAAAATAAGCAGTCGCAGCCCCCGCCTCACGCCAATCTCTAATGCGCGAGTCAAGCGGGGCAATGCTTCTTCGGGTTTTTGCCCCCCAATTGCCCAAAGTCCCTCGTCCTCGTATCCCGTAAAAAGCAAGATATCTAGTCCTGATTCAATCATGGACAGGGTCCGCCCCCATTCAGCGTTGCCATCCACCTGGGCGGAAAAACGGCGCTGGCCACTTTGCGCCAGTTGGCCTAAGCGTTCAACGGGCAACATAAAACCAGGGCTGGTGGACCTAGCTTGGTCTGGGCGGTAGCTAAGTAGGGTTATTTTAAGACGATCTTGAGGGAGTTTTTGGGGTTGGTCCGGCTCTAAAGTTCGGGCTCCAAATAGCCTAATTACGCCCTGGGTCTGGGCGATAAAACTAGCCCCATCAAAGAGAAGCTCGTAGGGCAGGGTTTTAGACTTTTCGTCTTTAGCACGAATAAACAGAGCCCCTTCTTTGGGGAGGCGAGGGCGTAAGGCTTCGGGGATCAGGGTTTGGTATAACTGGTGGCCAAAAGATTGCAAAAGCCGAATCACTTCCCCCCGCTCTTCCCTCCCACTCTGGGACTGAACCTTGGGGCTTTGGGAAAGCATCTGGTAGGTTTCCAGTGCCGCTTTGGCCAAGCGATCGGGCAAGGGCGCAAAGGGAAACTCCAATTGATATTTGGCGATATAGACCGACTGACTCGAAACCTCGATCACCAATGACATGGTTATAAATCCCTTTCGTAGGCTACCCGGTGGTCGTCCGCCCGGAACGTGAGTTTCTTCTGGTCGAAATATTCTAACAAGGTGACCGCATTTTTACGGCTGAGCCCAGCCAATTCTTTGAACTCAATAACCGTAACCTGACCCCGCTGGGCCAAAAATGCTTTAAGCGTTTGCCAAAGCGCCTCGCAGTCCGAAGATCGATAAAAAAGCTCAGGCCCCACTTGGGTTACCCACCCCTTTTTTTCCGCCATCTTCAAAAGCCCAAAAAGCGCCGATTTTTCTATCCCCAAATCCTCGGCTAACCCGTGCAGGCCGGGGCAGTTGGGGCTGCTACTGGCTAGTTGGGCTAAAGCGGCCTCAATCTTCTGTTTTTGAACCGGGCTCAAGCCACCCTGGAAGCCCATAAGATGATAGAAATTATCGGTTTTGGCCAGTAGATTTTGGCGAGCGGCCCAGCTTAAAAAACCGTTAACCAATTGAGGTTCTAAAAAACGTGCTGACTTGCCATAAAAGTAGTCCGCAGGCGCACCTGCCTCTTCAGGGTGGGACTGATGAAAGTGGGCTAGTTGGCTTTGGAAAAAGCGGATCAACCGTTTGGCAGGATCAGGGTGGAAAAGCCGTTTACTGTTTTTATCAGGCTCCAGAATAGCCTGACTAGCCAGTAAGGTTTGAATCTGGCGTTCCAGGGCCTTTTTAGATAGTTCTAGCCGCAAACCCAACTCGGTTTGATTTAGTCCTTTGAGCCCAGCCAAGGCCAAGGCCGCCAAGATTCGCCTGCCCTCGTCTCCTTGGTCTAGGTCTAAAAGCCACTGAGCTAAAAGTGGCCGATCCCGGCGGCCTAAGGGGCCATCCAGGGCCAAAACCTGAGCCCCCGCTAGACTTCGCTCGGGCTCACCACCGCGCAACACCAGCCGGTCTCCAGGGCGCAGTGCCAGAGGTTGTTCTAGTTTAAGCAAACAATAAGTTGGCCCCAACTTGGGTGCAAAGGCCCCTAGAGGGATTATCTCGGCGCGGGTTTTGGCCGCATGGCAAAACGCCTGGACCCATTTGCGGGGCTTGATTCGTGATGCTTCAGCTTCAATGGGTTCTAACCTAACCCCAATCCTGCGGGTCACTAACAGGCTTCCCGGTTCGGCGAGTTGCATGCCTCGCTCGATCTCTTCGGTCGTTATGCCACTTAAGTTAAAGGCTAGACGCATTCCCGCTTGCGCCCCTTCGGTAACCGCCCCGGAGGATTGAATCCCCCTTATTTTAACCGCCTTAGCTTGGGGGTAGAGCCATAAAGGGCTTTCGAGAGTGCAATCCCCAGAAAGGGCGGTGCCGCTAACGACCGTGCCAAACCCTTTTAGGCTAAAGGCGCGGTCTATGGCCAGTCGAAAGGGCCCCGTTGGTTTGGGGGCCGGGAAAAACTGGGATACTATGGCTGATTTTAAGGCCTCAATCCCAGCCCCGGTTTTGGCGGAAACCTCTAAAATAGGGGCGGATTCTATGAAGCTGCCTAGAAATAATTCAGCCAGTTCCAGTTTAAGAAGTTCAATTAAATCAGGGTCGGCTAAATCGGTTTTGGTTAAAACAACCAAACCCCGCTTTATCCCTAAGAGTTGTAATAAACGGAAATGCTCGATGGTCTGGGGCATGGGCCCCTCGTCGGCGGCCACCACCAACAGAACCCCACTAAACCCCTGGGCCCCGGCCAGCATGTTGTGGATCAATCCCTCGTGACCGGGGACATCCACCAGAGAAACCCGCTTGCCTTGAACGGGCTCAAAATGGGCGAAGCCTAGATCTAACGTGATCCCACGACGTTTTTCTTCGGCCCAACGATCTGGGTCCTGGCCGGTTAGGGCCAAAACCAGAGCCGATTTGCCATGGTCAATATGGCCCGCCGTGCCCAGGGTAATTTGCTCCATTGAACTCTTAAGGCGCCAGCGACTTCTCGTAATCGGCTAGGCTTAGGGTCTTTGAGGGAAGGCTAGACTGGACGACATAGGGGGTGCCGGGCACCTTTAAAAACAACACGCCCATTCGCAAAGGTCCGTCGCAATCAATCCAGTAATGGGTTTGCAAGGTCCATGCGCCCTTTATATTTCCTTTGAGTTTAGCGCAAAGCTCTACAAAAGGGTGTTTACCCTCCACATCTTGAAACTTCCTTAGGTAGTTTTTTTCTTGAAATGCCGCCCGCATATTGTCCATAAAAAAGGCCTCACCTCTCATCTCATCACAACGGACAATGGTCACCACTGGCGAGTGGGGTGGGTCAGGAAAGCTGTCTTTATTAAGCTGGTTGTAATGTTCCAGCGCTTTTTTGGGGTCTTCTAAGATTTGAGCTTTCGCCTGTTCGGTCAGCGCAACAATATCTTTAGGGCTGTAACGGGAAAACTTTTCGTAGCAAGCTTCAACCGAGATGGGCTCGGCGAAGGCTGGCAGGGCAAGGGCTAAAAACACTAACATAGAGGTTAGAAATTTCATAACCACTCCGGTATGAGGTGACTGGCGAAGCTTACTCTAAGCTTTGCCCCCTGCCAAGTAACTTAACCGAAATATTGCTTGATTAAAACAGAAATGTCTTTGACATGGACCGGTTTGGCTAGGTACTCGTCCATACCCAAGGATAAGTATTTTTCCCGGTCGCCGCTCATGGCGTGGGCGGTTACCGCGACAATGACCGGCCCTTGGCCCCCTCGTTGGCGATAGGTCTGCACGACTTCGACCCCACTCATTTTGGGCATTTGTATGTCCATAAAAACCAGATCATACTTGTGTGCGGTCATCGCTTCTAAGGCTTCGGCCCCGTCGAGGGCTTGGTCAGCGCGGTATCCCAACTGGCCTAAAAACCGTTCTAATAATTTGAGGTTGGTTGGATTATCTTCCGCTATTAAAATACGTAGCGGCCTTTCATCAAGGTTGGTTTTTGCCCCTACCGCCTGATTCAAGGATTCAGTTTCTCCCACCAACCGTACAGCTTCAGGACTAAAGGTAAAGATAAAACTAGAACCTTGGTTAAGCTGGCTCTTAAGCCCAATCTGACCACGCAGGATCAGGCTTAACCTTTGGCAAAGGGCTAGACCTAGGCCTGTGCCCTCATAGCGGCGAGTGAAGCTACCGTCCACCTGGGTAAAGAGTTCAAATATTTTGCTTTGGTTTTCCTCACTAATTCCGATCCCCGAATCTTTAACGGTCACCCGAATCTGTGGGGGTTGCGAAGATTCTTCAAGCAATTCGGCAAAAAGCTGAACCCGGCCCCCCTTGGGGGTAAACTTAATTGCGTTGGAAATGAGGTTCGAGAGGAGTTGCCTTAAGCGAAGCTCGTCGGTCACTATACGGCGATTTAAATCTGGATTGATATTGGTTTCTAATAGAATTTCTTTGACTTTTGCCTCTGGGGCAAAGCTGTCGATCAAGTGGTTGAGTAGCGCACTGATTCCAAATTCAGAGGGATTGTAATCAAGTTTTCCCGCCTCAATTTTGGAGATTTCTAAGAGGTCTCCCAAAAGGTTGGTTAAATGCTGGCCACTTTTTAAAATGTCACGTACAAAATCTTTTTGCTCTGCGTCCAACGTGGATTCTTGCAGGAGCGAGGTCATCCCTAGTATGCCGTTTAGGGGGGTGCGGATCTCATGACTCATGTTGGCTAAAAAGGTAGATTTAGCCCGAGAAGCCGCCTCTGCCTGCTCTTTGGCATGGGCTAGATCAAACTGAGTCTCTTTTTCTTGAGCAATCTTTTCGGAAATATTATTGAGGAGGTGATTGGTCGCCTCGACCAGCTGGGAGAACTCGTCCCCTTCATGGCTATCGGCGACCTTAAGAAGCTCCATTTTACGCTCATCAGGATCAATAAGTTCGAGCTGAGTGACTATATCAACAAAGGGCCGAGTGATCATTTTATTAAATAAGTATAATAAAATCAGCGACAAAGCAATATTGCGGACCATCCCCCCGAAAAAGGTCAAGAGCGAGCGTTTTAGAAAAACCACCCCTGAAGGATAGGTATCAAACCAAACCTCTAATTCCCCCGCTTCAACCACCTTGGCCATATCATTGAGCTGGGTCGGAGGGGCCATAAAAGTGAGTTTTCGCAAGAAGCTTCTGGTCGGACCAAATAAAAAATCGCTTACCGCCCGACCTGGGCCTGAGACTAATCCTCCACCAGAAACAGCCAAAACCTCACCTCGGGCATTTCGGATTTCGACTCGGTTGACCGTATCAAAGGCGGCGTAACCGACTACAATCTCGCGAGCCAGTTCGGTGGAATTTTTATAAGCAGCCAGAGCGGCGGGTTGGTCTAAGATTTCAAGAGATTCGTGACTGATCGAGACCATCCGGCCTGATTCAATGTCGTAATCGACCACTACCTGCCAACCACTAACTAAAATGCCCAATGCCAAAGCAACCATAACGGTAACCTTAGCTTGACGATCAGCAATTTTTTTAGTGCGTTGGGTTTTAATCCGGTTCACAAGTCTCCTATGCAAGACATGGATATAGCCTGCTTATAGGCAATCTTGGCATAAGTTGGACTTAAATGTCTAGCTTTGAAAAGCCCTTGAACGGTTATAAAACAAGCTTTTTGTCTACCAGTTTACACCCAGACTAAAATGGACCTCGGTGGAATCCATCCGATAAACTAGGCTCGCTAGGGTACCCGTAGGACTGTGGAACTGGATACCTGCGGCAGCATCGTTGCGGACCAGGGGGTTGTCGTAATAATTCGTAAATCCGTCAAAGACAGCCATGATGTCTTCGGTGATCAAAAACTTGGCGCCTACCCCTGCTTGTTGGTTGTCTAAGTAAAAGTTGCCTAGGAGGCCTAAGCTTTGTTCCTTGCGGCTAACCGCAATATACAGGGTAGATTTATTGCGCTGATCGTTAAAGGAATCAATCGACCAGCCCTGGTTAAACTCTGGGTTGGCTGAATCCCAAGCCAACCGCCTACGGTAGCCAACTGCGGCGCTGAATTCCTCTAAATGGACCACTTGGACCTTCAAGTGCGCATAAGTACTGTGGTGCCCACCGGCGGCGTTAGCATTAGATTGAAACCCAAACTGCATTAAATCAGGCCAGGTGAATTCGTAGCGCAGCCTTACAGGGCGAATGTCTGTATCAGGCAAGCTTTTGGGCCAAGTCCCAATTTCTAGGTAATTACGGTTTGGGTTTAAAAAGGCGGTTTGGTTGATCTCGATCCAAGAATCGTTGTGATCCTCCATAAATTCGCGAGGCACAAACTCAATTCCACCTTGGGCCAGGGTTTCTTTTGGTTCTTTGATACTGGCCCGATGGGTCTTTGGGGCTACCTGAGGGTTGGCCTCGGTAAGTCTGGGATTTTTGTCCAACTTTTCCGGGGATAGTTCTAAATGGTGATTGGATAAAGGCTGGTTTTGGGCGGTTAACAGTTTAAAATCCATCGCCAAATGCTTGCCTTTAGGCTCCAAATTCACCAATAACACCAATTCGGTTTCGGTTTTTTGGGCAAATTCAGCTAGCGCCCCGGGGTTTGAAAGAAGCTTGTCATAGGTCTGGTCCTCTTGCTTCATCATCTCACCGACTACGACTGGGTCAGGCACCCGAAAGCTGCGAACCATCTCGTGGGCCAAATCGCGCTTGAGTTCGATCAAGTTAAAGGATTTTTTGAGGTCTTCTCGCGACAAGGTCCGGTAAACAATTGCCATCTTTGGTTTGCGGCTGCTTTGGTGTCCCAAGTCAGCCTTGAGATCTTGGCGCAGATTGCCAAAATCGTAGGAAAACCCGTTACAAGGGAGAAAAGCAAGGCAAAAAGGCAGTAAAATAAATAGCTTATATGGGCGCATCAGGAGTTTTGGCTTGGTTTTGGTTCAGGGGGCCGAAGCCCCAAAAGCTTAGCTTTAGCAATTCAAGATTGGGTCCAAAGGTCGAGAAATCGCCAAATTTTTTAAGGCTTCTTAGCGATAGTCAAGTCCGATATCGATGCTTTTTACCGAATGGGTCAGCCCTCCTACTGAGATAATATCTACCCCGGTCGCGGCGATGGGGGCCACGCGCTCAATCGTCACCCCGCCAGAAGCCTCCACCAAAAGCCTCCGATCGATAAGTTTGACGGCGGCGGTCATATCTTCCAGGCTCATGTTGTCTAGTAAAATAACATCGGCTCTTGAATCAATCACCTCTTGCACCTGATCGAGCCGGTCCACCTCGACTTCGATTTTAAGGCTATGGGGCCCTTCATCACGGAGCTTTTGTACTGCGTAACCCAAGGTTTTCCCTTGCTGGGCTAAGAGGGCCAAATGGTTGTCTTTGATCATGGCCATGTCGGCTAAGGAAAACCGGTGGTTGTGTCCTCCGCCCATACGGATTGCGTATTTTTCTAAGTAGCGGTGGCCAGGGGTGGTTTTTCTGGTGCCCGTGATTCGGCATTTAGCGTTCACCTTGCGAACCTCGGAAACGTATTGGTGGGTCATGGTGGAAATGCCCGATAGTCGCTGCATAAAATTTAGCGCCGTGCGTTCCGCCTGAACCAACTTAATTGCTTTTCCCGAAACCCGAGCGATCACCGTGTCCGCCTCTAAAACATCCCCATCTTTAACCATCGGCTCCCAAATAGCCGAGGGGTCTAAGGTTTTAAACACCCGCTCGGCTACTTCCATGCCCGAGACCACCCCGTTAACACGCAGCACCAAATAAAGGTCGCAATATTGATTTTCTTGGATCAACCGATCCGCCGTAATATCTCCCCACGCCAGGTCTTCGGTGAGGGCTTTTTCGATCAGGTCTTGGATTAAGCGAAATTCCATGGGTATTAAAAAAGTTTGTGTTTAACGGACCAGTTCAGGCGTAAAGCCCAAACGGTGACGGATCGAGCCCTGTTGGGCGGGGAGGGAAGTGGGGAAGTCTTCTCGGTAATGACTGCCCCTAGATTCAGTGCGCAGTAAGGCCGCTTGCGCCAACAATCGTCCTAAATAAATCATATGCCAAAGCTCGAATTGGCCGTAATCCAGCCCGTCTGGGACCGGCCCCAAGGCTTGATCTAAACGAGTAATCAATTGTTTTAGCCCCGATTCGTTGCGGATCAAGCTGGCGTGTTCCCACATCAATTTTCGGAACTCGGTCCGTTCCAGGGGTCGGCTGACCGAGGAGGGCGTCTCTAGTGCCGGGGAGGGGACCAGCGGGCCTTCCCAAATTTGGGGTACTTGTTTTTGGTCCGCCAACACTGCTTGGGCAACCCGCATTCCAAAGACCGCGCCTTCTAGCAAACTATTCGAGGCCAAACGCCCCGAGCCATGCACGCCAGTGCGGGTGACCTCGCCAGCAGCGTAGAGACCAGGGATATGCGCTCGCCCCCAAAGGTCGGTGGCCAGCCCACCCATCATGTAATGGGCAACCGGGGAGACCGGAATGGGCTCTTTGCGAATATCGATCCCCGCCGAAAAACAGTGGTGGAAGATATTGGGGAAACGGTATTCGACGGATTCGTGTTTAAGCTTGGTGGCGTCAAGATAGACCCGGCCTGAGCGAAGAATCTCTTGGTGAATCGCCCGGCTGACCACGTCTCTTGAAGCGAGTTCCTTAAGCTCGTGGTATCCCGCCATAAAAGCTTGGTTTTGTTCATTAACCAAGATCGCCCCTTCACCGCGAACGGCTTCGCTGATCAGGTAGTTGTCATAGCCGGGCTGGTCAAGGGCGGTAGGATGAAATTGAAAAAATTCCAAGTCCACCAGCCTTCCACCAGCTAAGAGGGCCATGGCCATCGGTTCGCCAGTAGCGGTCTCGCGGTTAGCGGTGTAATAAAACATCCGCCCCGCCCCGCCGGTCGCCAGAACCAATTGGTGGCAGTCCAGTCTTTTGGGGCCTAATTGGGGGTGTAAATACCGAATCCCCTCGACCCGCCCGCTTTGGGCCTCGATCGAAAGCAGAGGCGCGTTTTCAACGGTTTCAATGTTAGGGTGGACATGAACCGCTTCGCTTAAGGCGCGTTGGATCTCCATCCCCGTGGCGTCCCCTCCAGCAAAAAGGATTCGAGGCAACGAGTGGGCTCCCTCTAAGGCTAGCCTATAGCCGCTATGGGTCCGGTCGAAATTTACGCCTAAGGAAATCAACTTTTCTACCGCTGGGCGCCCCAATCGGCAAAGCACTTCGACCGCCGCCACATCATTAATCCCTCCGCCCACTTTTAGGGTATCTTGGATATGAAGCTCGGCGCTGTCGTCCTCGCGCCAGACTGTAGCGATACCGCCTTGGGCCAAGCTGGTATTGGTGTCTCCCATCTTGGCTTTAGTGAAAAGGGTAACAGGCCCATGTTCAGCGGCCATCAGAGCAGTCATCAAACCGCCAATCCCAGTACCAAAAATGACCAGCGGTTCTGGTTTAATTGGGCTCATTTAGGCGCTAAGCTCCAACATCTTGGTCAACGCTTGCCGACCCAAGCTTTTCACCGGTTCGGGCACCTTGATTTGGTGGATGGGTTTTTGGTCCCTTAAATGATCCAAAACCCAAAGCACATGCGCCGGGTGGTTTCGGTACATGGTTGAGCAAATACAGACGTTAGGGTTTAAAACCTCAATATATTTGTCGTCCTTGGCTTTAAGTTCTTTAGCCATCCGGTCCACCATGTTAATCTCGGTGCCAATCGCCCATTTACTGCCCTTGGGCGCTTCACTTACCTTTTTTATGATCTGACTGGTGCTGCCCGAAAAATCAGCGGCCTTAACCGTTTCGACCGGGCATTCAGGGTGAACCATCACTTGAATTCCGGGCACCCTTTTCCGAACCCCGGCGATATGGGCCGGGGTGAAGCGTTGGTGAACTGAACAAAATCCATTCCACAAAATCACCTTAGCCCGCTTGATTTGTTCAAGTGTAAGCCCTCCGTCGGCCTTCTCTCGGGCCCACAACACAATCTCTTCAGGCTTAATCCCCATTTGCAGGGCGGTGTTGTGGCCTAAAAATTGGTCTGGGAAGAAAAAGACCCGTTCACCTTGGGAAAGGCCCCAGCGCAAAATACGCTCACTATTAGAACTAGTGCAGATCGAGCCACCCCGTTCAGCGGTCAAGGCCTTAATCTCGGCAGAGGAGTTGATATAGGTTATCGGAATGGCCGGGACGCCACAAATCTCAAGCACTTGATCGAGTGCGTCTTCCACATGGTCTCGGTCGGCCATATCGGCCATGCTGCATCCGGCAGTTAGGTTGGGCAGTAGAACCATCTGGTCGTCGGCAGTGATTATATCGGCTGACTCGGCCATAAACAACACTCCACAAAACACCACAAAGCGGGCCTTGGTTTGGGCCGCTTGTTGGGCTAGATAGAGGCTATCGCCAGAATGATCGGCAAGGCTAAAGGTGTCGTTTTGCTGGTAATGGTGTGCTAGGATCAAAAGCTCATCGCCCATTTGGCGTTTAATCTTCTGCCCTCGCTCCAACAGCGTAGCTATAGGAGTGCGATAATATTCGGGAGGAATGTCGGCGAACATAAAAAGATTATTGCCGACCTCGCCCAATAGACTTTGGTCGTCGGTCACCAGCTTATCGCTATCGAGTTAAGAGCGTCCAACTGAAGAAGGGAATTACTTGGTTTTGTACCCTATGTAAACCCAATCTTGAGGAGTATGCTGAAAATTATATTCCCTTTGAGCGCTTTTGCATAGCCCGCAATTGACGTGGTCGTCGCTTGCGCAATGCCTCCAAGCCCGGTAGGTATGGAAAAAAGCTTTTAGGAAAACCATGTTAATGTTGCTCTCTCCTGCCAAAGATTTAAATTTCGAGCGCCCGGTTCCGCTAGGGGAATATTCTTTGCCTCGGATGTTAGAAAAAAGTGCCCTATTGCTGGCCACTTTAAAAAAGCTGTCGCTCAGCGAGTTGGGCGCTTTGATGGAGTTGTCAGAAAAGCTCGCCCTGCTTAATTGGCAACGCTTCCAAGACTTCACCCTTCCCTATTCTAATGGCTTGGCTAAGCCGGCTCTTTATGCTTTTAATGGGGATGCTTACCAAGGGCTTGAGGGCTGGAGCCTCCCCCCTGAAGTGACTGCGCGGGCCCAGCGGGACTTGGCGATTTTAAGTGGGCTATACGGTCTTTTGCGGCCTTTAGACCTGATTTTACCCTACCGCTTAGAGATGGGGCGTGCCCTTAAAACCGAGGGGGCCAAGAACCTTTATCAATTCTGGCGAACCAGCCTTAGCGAACGGCTCGCCCAGGATATCGAAGAAAACGGACACAAAACATTGGTCAATTTGGCTTCAATCGAATATTTTAAAGTGGTCGAGCCTAAGCAAATAAAGGTCCCGATCCTTAACCCCCAGTTCAAAGAATTTAAAGACGGGCAATATAAAATGGTCAGTTTTTTTGCCAAACGGGCGCGGGGGCTGATGTGCCGTTACCTGCTGACAAACAGAGTTGACCAAACTTCCGGGATTTTGGAATTCGACCTAGAGGGGTATCAGTATCAACCTAAACTTTCCGGGCCGCTTGCCCCGGTTTTTACCCGTGGGGGTTTGTGATGGAACCAGTTATCCGCCTCCAAGGAGTCACCAAGCAATTTGGCAAGCTCACCGCTTGTGATGGCCTGAACCTCGAAATTTACCGAGGCCAATTTGTCGGGCTTTTAGGGCCCAACGGGGCGGGCAAGACCACCTTGGTTGAAATGATCGAAGGGGTGCAGGCCCCAGACCAGGGGTTCATTTATCTCTTTGGCACCACCTGGAAAGACAACCGCAAAGGGTTGCAAGGTCGAATCGGGCTTAGCTTTCAAGAGACTAGGTTTTTTGATAAATTGACCACCTTCGAGACCTTAAACCTCTTTGCCAGCCTTTACGGCCAACCTGCCCAACGAGCCAAGGATAACCTTGAACTAGTGCACTTAGGCGACAAAGCCGATACCTGGGCCGCCGATTTATCTGGCGGACAGCGGCAGCGGCTGGCCTTAGGGGTCGCTTTGATGAACGATCCTGAAATTCTCTTACTCGACGAACCTACCACCGGCCTAGACCCCAACAGCCGCCGAGACCTTTGGGAAATCCTAAAAAAGGTTAAAACCAGAGGCACCACGCTAATTTTAACCACCCACTACATGGAAGAGGCCGAGGCCTTGTGTGACCGGATTTTGTTTATGGACCACGGAAAATTTTTGGCAGATGGCAGCCTAACTGAACTCTTAAGTGGGATGGGGTTAACCGAGATGATTCACTTTGAATTGGCTCAACCCTTAGATAAAACCAGCCTGCCAAAAGAGCTATTAGGGCTCGACTGGCATTTAGACGAGACGGGGCGGCAGGGGCATATCAAAGTGGAATCGGTGATTCTCTCGCTACCTTTATTTTTAGACTGGATCGAAGAACGCGGGCATGTTCTCAAACAGTTGCAGTCCAGAAGAATGACCTTAGACGATCTTTTTGTTTCGATGACAGGTCGCGGACTCATCGAATCCCCTTGACCTAAAAGCCCCCAAATAGGAGCGGCCCATGATGTTCCAATTGATGTCCTCCCAGTTCAAGATCTTTATTAGAGAACCAGGGGTGTTGTTTTGGGTGTTTGGATTCCCGATTTTAATGGCTTGGGTTTTAGGGATTGCCTTCTCTGGGGACCAGCCAAAGGAACATATCGTAGCCTTGGTGGGCGGCAGTACTCAACTAGAGGCGCTAGTGGCACAGGGCCGCTTGAGCAAAACCGGCCCGGATTTAGAACTCAAGATAGAGGGGCTGGGCAACGAGCTGGTAAAGCTACGGCCTTTGGAAGAAAGCGAAGCCCTATCCAGCTTACGCCGAGGTAACCTCGAATTGATTTTAGAGGAACGGGCAGGGGAATTGGTTTACCGCTTTGACCCACGTTCCGAAGCGGCCAAAGGGGTGTTTCTGCTTCTTAGCCGGGGCCTGAATCAACAGGCCCAAACTAGGCCTGAACGGGTGGAGGTGATCTCGGCCAAAGGTGGACGTTACATTGACTTCTTAATCCCTGGGCTGATGGCCATGGGGGTGATGAATAGTTGTATCTGGGGAATTGGTTGGGCGACGATTGAGTTAAGGATGAAAAAACTTTTGCGGCGAATGGTGGCCACCCCCATGCCTCGCTATGCTTTGTTTATGGCCCAGTTCTTTAACCGGGTTTTGATCTCTAGTTTAGAAACAGCGATTCTGTTTTTTTTCGCTTGGATGTATTTTGACATTACCCTGCAAGGGAGCTTTGCCCTGTTTTTGCTGCTAATGTTATGTGGCAACTTGGCCTTTGCCGGGATTGCGGTGTTAATGGCCAGTCGCACGGCCAACACCACCGTTGGTTCAGGGCTGGTCAACCTCGTGACTATGCCGATGATGATCCTTTCAGGGGTCTTTTTTAGTTACCACAATTTCCCTGAGTGGAGTTGGCCAGTACTAAGCCACCTACCCCTAAGCTTACTTGCCGACGGCATGCGCGCAATTATGCATGAAGGGGCCGGACTGGCCCAAGTGGGTGTTAAAATGGGGCTTTTGGTTTTTACGGGTCTGGTGACCTTTTGGGGAGGGTTAAAATTGTTTAAGTGGTATTAAATATAACTCAATGAATTACCGAAGATAGGCCTCGTTTCTGACTGGATGGCCAAAAAAAACTAGATTTGTAAAATTATTTACCCTACAATTTACTCACGGGGAAAAAAGAAAATTTTACCAGGGGGGAGGTTTGTCAAAAATTTTCATTTTGACCTTTTTGCTTTTCCACTCCTACGGACTCTCTGCCCATTCCCTAATTGACCCCTCCCAGGCTCACACCGACCTCACCACCTGCACCTATCTGTTTGAAGATCCGTCGGGTCAACTGAGTTTTGAAGACATCCAAAATAGGCGGGACCAGTTTATTGAAGCCCCCGAAACGGGACTTAATTATGGTCATTCTCAAAGCGTTTTTTGGTTTCATTGGTTCCTCGAACAACCAAACCTAGAGGTAGCCCACCGTATCTTGCAATTTGGCTTTCCTTTTCTGGACCACCTTGAACTGTATCATGTGTCGCCCGATGGTCAAATGGAGGTGTGGAAAACCGGCGACCAACTGGACTTTTCCACCCGCCCCATCAAGGCCCCTGACTTTCAATTTCCAATAGACTTAGACCAAGGGAAACACGAGTTATTTTTAAAGGTTTGGTCTAAGGGTACCTTGCAGATTTCTGCAAGTTTGTGGACCCCCTCCGGCCTATTGGAGCACCAAGGGCTCCACCGCCTTTTATGGGGCGTCTATTACGGGATCATGTTGGTCTTATTTTTTTATAACCTTTTTGTGGGCAACGCCCTAAAAGACCGGGTTTATTACCTGTACGCATTGTATGGGTTATTTATGCTTTTAACCCTGTCCATATTGTTTGGTGACGCCTCTTGGTGGTTTTTTGCGCACCAGCCTTGGCTGAACAATTTTATGCTAAGCTTTAGTGCAAGTTTAACCTTTTTGTTTGTGTTATTATTTGTAAAAGCCTTTTTAAGGATCGGGCCTGAACTCGTTTGGCAGGACCGATTATTTAATGGGTTAATTGTGATTTCAGGTCTGTTTTGCTTGCTAGTGATCAGCCAGTTATCTGACAAGGTGATGATTTTATCGGTTTACCTCATGCTGGTTTTACCAATTGCCCTTTTTGTGGTGTCGATTTCTCGGCTGATTCAGGGTGACCGTCAGGTTCGGTTTTTTTGCGCCGCTTGGGCGGTGATGTTGCTCGCTACTTTTTATTCGGGTCTGTCCTTTTTAGGGATGTTTAAAAGCGAATTTTTAGCCGAACACGCATTGCAGGTCGGTTCGGGTATAGAAATGCTGTTGCTTTCTTTCGCCCTGGCCGACCGGATTAATTTTCTACGCCGAGAAAGAGAAAAATCTCGACAACTATTAGCAAAAGCCGTCCAAAGAGAACACAAACTCTTAAGTGATCAAGCCAACGAACTGGAACAAGAAGTGCAAATTCGCACCGAAAAACTGGCCCTGGCCAATATGCGCTTGAGTGATTTAGTGCGGGACCGGGTCGAGTTTACCAGTATTGTTGCGCATGATTTGCGCTCCCCTTTAAGTGGAATTGCGGGCATGGCCGAGTTGCTGATAATGGAGGAATCAGAGCCTGAAAAACGGCAGTATGCCGAAGGTATATTTAAAAGCACCGTCAACATGATGCAGCTGATCAAAAACCTCTTGGAGGTCAGCAACATCGAGTTGGAGCAGGCAAGTGAACTTCAGAACTGTGACCTAGGGCATTATTTGTCCCGCCTTTTGCCCGAACATATGCGTAGGGCCGAGTCAAAAGGGATCAAGTTGCAGTTATGGGGACTTAAGGAAGGGAACAATATTTGGGGAACGGCTATGGGGATTGAAGCCGTTTTGGACAACTTGATTTCCAACGCCATTAAATATACCCCCCCGAACAGTTTGGTGAAAATTTTAATTGAAGAAACCCCTGATAAATATGTTTTTTCCGTAAAGGATCAAGGGGGTGGTTTAAATGAAGATGACCAGAAAAAAATGTTTGGCCGTTTCCAAAAGCTTTCGGCTAGACCAACCGGGGGAGAGTCTAGCAGCGGGTTGGGCCTTTATATTGTGAAAAATATGTGTGCCCGAATGGGGGCGGAGATCGTTTGCCAGAGTCAACTAGAGGTGGGGACTACCTTCTTTGTATATTTCCAAAAATTCATCGAAGGGGCCAAACCAACTGTTCAACCGGCAACCCAAAGGCTTGAAACAACCCGCTAGAGACGCACCAAGATGCCGTCTTTTTGCATATGCCGTTTGACTTGGTTAACACTAAAGGTTCCATAGTGAAATACGGAAGCCGCTAAAACCGCGTCTGCTTTGCCCTTTAAAACCCCTTCGGAAAAGGATTCTAACGTACCCCCGCCGCCAGAGGCAATCACTGGGATTTTGAGCTGGCTACTGATCTGCGCGGTGATAACTAGGTCAAAGCCTTTTTGGGCCCCATCGCAATCCATACTGGTTAGTAAAATCTCCCCCGCCCCCCGCGCCTCTGCCTCTAAAGCCCACTCTACCGCGTCAAGACCCGTGTCTTTTTGCCCGGCATGGGTAAAAACATGCCACTTGCCGCCGCCAACCGACTTTACATCAATAGCGACCACAATACACTGGGCCCCAAACTGCCGGGCCCCTTCGCTGATTAATTCAGGCCGCTTTACGGCCGCCGAGTTTATCGAGATTTTATCCGCGCCTGCGGTGACTAGATCATGAATCTCTTCGGCGCTAGAGATCCCCCCGCCAATTGTAAAGGGGATAAAAATCTCTCTGGCCAGCCGGCTGGCTAGCTCGATGAGGGTTTTGCGTTTTTCGTTGGTCGCGGTGATGTCTAAAAAAACTAATTCGTCCGCCTTTTGGTCGTTGTATTTTTTGGCCAATTCGATGGGGTCACCCGCGTCTTTAAGCCCCAAGAAATTAACCCCTTTAACCACTCGACCCGCTTTTATATCCAAGCAGGGGATCACCCGTTTAGCTAACATGGGTTTACCTTTGCGAAGTTATTGAGGAGCCGTAGGCCATCTTCTTGCGACTTTTCTGGATGAAATTGCACCCCCCAAAGATTGTCCCGGCGGGTGGCCGCGCAAAATTCATGACCATAGAACGCCCCGCCTAAAAGATATTGCTGGTCTTTAGGATAACAGGCGTAAGAATGAACAAAGTAAAACCAGTTTTCTTTGGCAATACCTTCAAAGAGTGGGTCTTCTTGGTGGAACTCGACCCGGTTCCACCCCATGTGGGGCACCTTGAGGTCGTGGTCAAAGCGGACCACCTCTCCCTCAATCAACCCTAAGCCCTCGTTTTCGCCGTCTTCATAAGACTTCGAAAACAAGAGTTGCATCCCCACACAAATCCCTAAGATGGGTGTTTTTGCGGCAAAAGCCTTAAGCAAAGGCTCCCAAAAGCCAAATTCCTTGAGGTTATTGGCCGCATGCCTAAACGCCCCGACCCCAGGCAAAATCAACTTTTGAATACCTTGCATCTGCTCTGGGTTCTCCAGCAGCCTGGAGGGATGCCCCAAAAAATCCAGGGCATTTTGCAGATTTTGCAGATTCCCGCAGCGATAATTGATAATGCCGATCATGATCATTAAAGGTAAAATTTCCGTCTGATACCAAAGTTTCTTTAATGAACTTTTGGCAAAAACGAAACTTAATTTGCTTTATTCGCCAGCTTTCAGCGCTGAAACAGAGCCTTTAAACCTGGATTTGCGCGCGACCCTTGAGGTTTTTAAAATAACCTGATTATAAAAGGTCTCTTTCATTAATACTTGGCTCACCCCAATTCCGTCAAAGCGCCTTTTATAAACTAAAAACGGGGCCTCCATTTGGTACAAATAGCCAAGCAACTCCGCTTGTAAAAGTATCCCAATAATAAAGGATTTTAGGTCACCCAGCCTGATTTAAACTTGTCGGCTGGACCTAATTAACCTGGAAGGGGGTTTTGAATAAAGACAAGAGCCCCGCCCAAAAAAACAACAAAGTCCTTGATGCCCTAAAATAATCAGTAGCCCTTAATATTAAAGCCTGTTAAAAATTGGGCCAAAACCGTTTGGAGTGACTAAATGATCAAAGGTTTTCTAGGCAAGAGATCTAAGGCAGAAGGGTTGGTGCCCCAGCTTATTGCCCTGGGCAGGCGCTACGAGGCCAAGAACCTAGTCTCGGTGTTGCCCCTATCGGATCAAAAACTAAAACTCTTGTCTGGCGAATTTAAGGCGATGTATTTGGTTGATTATCGCCAAAAACCAAGCGGTGCGGGCGAAGTCCAAACCTCGGTGAAGCTCTCCAAACATCTATTAAATGGTAAGGCAGAGCGATGTTTTGATTTAATGCCCGAAGAAATTGGGCTGGTGATTCAGAAACTTCACACCCCCGCCGTCATCCATCTTGAGTTAGTGGCTGGTTGGCAAGAACAATTGGCCCTAATTTCAACCGCGCAAAAGCGGCACGCGATTATTTTTGAAACAGGGCCTAACGCGCAGGCTTTAGCAAAACCCGAGCTTTTTAAAGTCGCCAAGCAATTGTTACCTCATTATTACTTCGATGAGGAACAAGAGCGTTTTGTCTGCCATCCAGCCTAGCCACAAGTCTCGATAATACCTAAGGATTAGCCACCTGCCGTCGTCCATTCCACTTGGCCAACTCTAGGATCAGTAAAAACAAAACACCTGCTCCTAAACAGGCACCCAACTCGACCGCGCTTAAGGGCACCGTTCGGAAAAGACTCGACAAAGGAGTCAGGTAAAGTACCGCTAATTGCAAGCCCAGCACTAAGCCCGCCATGTAAAACACTAGTTTGTTGCTGGCAATAGACAAGGAAAACAAGCTTTGATCGACTGAGCGGGAAGCCAGACACTGGCCAATATCTAAACAAACGATCCCGGTAAATAGGATGGTTTGCCAGCGCCCTTCGGCGGTGGGCTCTTGGGGGAAAAAGTACCAAGCTAATGCCAGAGCTATAAGCCCAAGCAGGGGGCCAGCCCAACCGATGTAGTTCAGCATATCCTTTGAAAAAACACTGGCTTGCGGTGGTCTGGGCGGGCGGGACATCACCCCTTTTTCAGCCGCCTCCATCCCCAAGCCGACACTTAAAAGACCGTCTGTTAACAGATTGAGCCATAAGAGTTGCAAGGGTAAAAGCGCCACGGTCATCCCAAAAATAGGGGCTAGCAACATCACCAAAACCTTGCCCGTGTTACCGGTAATCGAGAAACGCAGAAACCGCAGAATGTTGTCATAAATCGTCCGACCCTCTTCTACCGCCGAGACAATTGTCGCAAAATTGTCGTCAAGCAGCACCATGGCGCTGGCCTCTTTGGCGGTGTCTGTGCCCGTGATCCCCATGGCGACACCAATATCAGCCTGTTTTAAAGAGGGCGAGTCGTTGATTCCGTCGCCGGTCATGGAAACCACTTCCCCTCTGGACTGCAAAGCTTGGACGATCCGCAACTTTTGTTCTGGACTGACCCTCGCAAATACACTGACCTCCCCAACGGCGACTTTTAGTTCGGCTTCACTAAGCTTGCTTAGTTCGGCCCCTGATAAGGTGGCTCCGTTGTGGTTAAGCCCTAAGGCTAGGGCAATGGCGCGCGCGGTAGCCGGGTGATCACCAGTGATCATTACCGGGCGAATCCCCGCCTTAGTACAAGCTTCAACCGCCGACTTGGATTCAGGACGAGGGGGGTCTATCATCCCAATTAGACCTATAAACACCAAACCCTGCTCCACCGTTTTTTCGCTCAAACTAGTTTGGCTTAAATCCAGCCCCTTAGCCGCAAAGCCCAGCACTCGGCGGCCTCCCTCGGCAATTTTTGCAATCTCGGCATTCCAGGTTTGACGGTCTTTCTCGCCAAAGGGTTCTAACCCGTTGGTTCCCACGGTGTGGGTACAAAGTGCCAACAAGAGGTCTGCCGCGCCTTTAACAGCCAGCAATCCTTCCTCTTTACCCAAGATTTGAGACCATGCACCGTTATCGGTTAAACGATGGAGCGTGGACATCCGCTTGCGGTCTGAATCAAAAGGCCACTCGAAAACTCGGGGGGCCTGACTGCGGACCTTGGAATTGTCCAAATCTTTGGCCGCCGCAACAACCAAGGCAATCTCGGTGGGGTCACCGGCCAATTTTTGTTCTGATTCGGCGGGAGCAGGCCAAGGGGCATCGTTACAGAGCAGGGCCACCTCTAAAAGCCGCGCATTGGCCATGGGTCCGTTACCAGCAGGCTGGAGCAGATCGGCGGTCATCCGGTTTTGGGTTAAGGTGCCGGTTTTATCAGAGCAGATAACCGTGACCGAGCCCAAGGTTTCAACAGAGGTCAATTTTCTGATTAAGGCATTTCTTTGCAACATCCTTCTGGCACCCAAAGCCAAGGTAATCGTCGCCACTGCCGGAAGCCCTTCTGGGACCACCGCGACCGCGAGGCTTACACCGATTAAAAACATCTGGGTAATCGGCTGGCCCATCAACAGGCCTAAAATCATCACCAGCACACAAGCAACCCCGCCCACAATCGCTAAAAACCGACCTGCTTGATCTAGTTTTTTTTGCAGCGGGGTCGCGCCGGCTTCCGTGGTTTGCAAGAGTTCAGCGATTCGGCCAATCTCGGTTTTCATCCCCGTGCCCACCACCAAGGCCTCCGCCCGGCCCTTTACGGCAAAGGTGCCCATAAAGGCCTGATTTTTTCGATTGCCTAGGGGAGCGTCCCCTTGGGGAATCGCTTCTAAAACCTTAAACACGGGGACCGATTCCCCGGTTAGGGCAGACTCGTCAACTTGAAAGCTATTAATGGAGACCAATCTTAAATCGGCAGGAATAAAGCTGCCGGCCTCTAATCTCACCAAATCACCAGGGACCAATTCCATCGATCCAACCTCCCCCCAGACTCCGTCACGGCAGGTCATAACACTGGGTACCGAAAGCCGTTTGAGGGCCGCCATGGCTTGGTCCGCCCGGTATTCCTGAACAAAGCCTAAAATCCCAAACAAAAGCACAATCGCCAAAATCGCCACCATCTCTGTTATCTGGTCTAAAAAACCAGAAACAATGGCGGCCGCAATTAGGATTAAAATAAGGAGCCCGGTGAACTGCTCAAAAAACATCCGCCAGGGGGACTTTGCCTGGGACTCTTCGAGTCGGTTGGGACCATACTGCGCTTGTCTGCTGGCCACTTCAGCCAAACTTAGGCCTTGCTGGGCACTGGTTTGTAAGCGGGATACGGTCTCCTGTGGGGTAGCGGTATGCCAAGGAGCACTAAGAACTTGGATGTCCATGTTTTTTTTAGGGGAGCAAAAGGGTGGTCTTTTGAAGCAATCGCGGCAACCTAACAAATAGCAAGCGATTTTGCCAACTCTTTTTTACTTTAGAGCAGCAGATAGCAGCAGGCAAAGCTAAATTGTGGCGGGCGGGGATAGGCGACCTTGGCAAAAGGATAACCGACAGGATGCAAAAATTTGGAAAAACGGCCTGCCAGCAGGGAAAGCCGTTTTTCTACAAGTTTACTGAGCTTCGTTAGATTTATCTTCGCCGCTGTCTTCTGACATGGACTCCAAATATTCACGAATACATTGCTCAATATAAGCTTTTTTATCGTCACCTTCTAAACCTTCTTGGCCCGCTTCAACCGTGCAAATTTCACGGGCTTCCTTGGTCTGACTCGCGTCGGCGGCGGCCAAAAACATTGGGAATGATGCCAATGCGATTACCAAAACCACAAACTTTTTCATGCCTCTCCTTTAGGAATAAAAGGTCACCCCAGAGCGGAGCGCTCCGGCAGGCTAAAGGTACCGAGCCTACGGCAAGCGGGTAAATCAATAAAATTCGAACGTCTCGTTTATTTATTTTTGTTGAAAAAAAAAGTCGGTTACGTTTTGATAACCCGATTATACTCCCTGGAGCATGACGATGGACATTGATGTTTTGCGTACCTTTTTAGAGGTTAACCGAACTCGCCATTTTGGCAAAGCGGCTAGCCACCTTTTTGTAACTACCTCGACCATTAGCGCTCGAATAAAACTCTTAGAAGATGAACTAGGTCTCGACTTGTTTGATCGTAAACGAGGCGAGATTGGTTTGACCCAAGCGGGGACCCAGCTTTTAAGTCAGGCGGAAACCATCGTTAATCTGTGGGACAAGGCCCGCCAAGCGGTTGCTTATAGCCAGCCTGAACAGCAGGTTTTGTTTGTGGGTAGTCTGAACAGTCTTTGGAGCCTGTTTGTAGGTGACTGGTTAATAAAAATCAAATCTAAAAAACCGGACCTAATCTTTCGCGGCGAAGCCTTAAGTGCTGAAGAGCAAATACATCGGTTGCTCGCCCGGACACTGGATGTCGGGGTGATGTTTGAACCAACCCAAGTCAAGGATTTAGTCACCTGTGAGTTAGCCCCCACCGAGTTGATTTTGGTCTCTTCCGCTCCTGGCCAAGAATTGAGTCAAGCCTTGGGTCCTAAATACGTTCTGGTCGATTGGGGTGCCGGTTTTATTAACGAACACCAAAGAAGCTTTGGCGATATAGAACCTCCGCGGTTGCGACTAGCAATGGGTGCCTGGGCGTTGGAATGGTTGAATAAACAGGGTGGAGCGGCTTATTTGCCCAAAGCATTTGTACAACGATCGGTACGCCCCCTTTTTCCCGTGAGCGATGCCCCGGTTTTTCGCCAGCCGTCTTACGTGGTTTACAACGAAAAAGGTGCCAATCTGGCTTTAATCGAGAGCCTTTTGGATTTATTGATTTAATTTTGGGATTCTTTGAGTGCCAACAAGCCGCCCCAATGGGGGCTGGCTTGTTGCTCGTTTTGGATCCGACTTTAAAGAGACTTCATCTACAGGGGAGCAACGACTGGCGGGGGTTAACTTTATTTATATTATAAATACAGCTAGTTTTAAAAATTACGGAATTATTTATTCCGTTTTGTATGTACCAGAACATTTAGTTCCGATTATTACCTATTAGGGGAATTATTTTAAGCTATTAGACTAAAATAAAAGGATTAATTCTGTTCTGTTTTAAACCAGCCAGACATGACGCCGCAAATAATCTAATTCCGACTCTTGCAACTGACTTTGTTTTAAAAGATCCGTGGCTAAAAGTAAGGCCTCAGGCTCTAAAGGTGTCGAAAGAAACCGGTTGGCCCCCGCCTGGACCGAACGGGCTAAATTTTTACTTTCGCTAGGAGGGCCCATGACCAAAAGTGGGGCGGTCACAAATAACTCGCGAAATTGGCCTAAAACCTCTTTAAAATGTTCGATTGAGGTCAATCCACCGCCAGCCGCCTCGGTCAGGTAGCTTATCTCAATAAAGGTCAACTCCCGACGTTTTTTAGCAAAGCAGATTAGGCATTCATGGAGGCTTAAAACCGCTTCGATTTCGAAACGGTCCCCAAAGGCCTGCTTTAGCGTGGTGATTGTTTCGCTGTCAGGGGTTAAGACCAAAATAGATTTCATGGCCATTTGTTCTGAGGGATGTTTTTTGGCTAAGTGTAAGATTTTTTAAAAGATAGGGCTAGCGCTTTACTTGAGCCCCCCAGTTCGAATCGCAGCCAAACCTTGATTTACTTGACTAAACACCCCTAAGTTTGTTAGTTTTTCAACCGGTTGGCTAAAAACGCCCCAACTAGGATTTCACTAAAGGAGAGCCCGTGCAAGACCCAGCAATAGACTTTTTGCTTCATGGCGGGTTAGGTACAGGAGAATTGATCCAAAGCGCCCGACTCTTTGACAACCTCGCCGCAGACCAACTAAAACGCCTTTTGCCTCTGTTCGAACTGGTCGAGTACCAAGCGGGAGAGTCCATCCTGGTGCAGGGGCAACCTGCCGAAAAGATCTTCTTTTTATTGCAAGGCCAAGTCGAAGTATTAAATGACCAGATTCCAATCTTCACGTTGCGCCGCCGAGGCGATATTTTTGGGGAATCTAGCATGTTAGCCGACCAACCCTGCCGGGTGGGAGTAAGGGCGTTAGATTTGGTGAGGATGTTAAGTATAAAGGGTTTAGAATTAGGGAGCGCCCTTAATAATGACGAAAAAAAATTACACCTGATTTTAAACCAGCTTTTCACCGTCGCTTTATCAGATAAATTGGCCGCCAGCCTGGATCAAGCCAAAGAATTAGAAATGGCCGAACGCCGCTTGCACAAAGCGGATCAAGCCAAGACCAACCTATTAACCTTACTGAATCACGAACTGCGCACCCCCTTAAACGGCATTATCGGCATGACCCAGGTCTTGATGATGTCCGAAATGACCGAGGAGCAGAAGGAAAATTGCGAAATTATTGTCAAATCGAGCCTGTCCTTGACCTCAATTTTAAACGAGATTTTAACCGCCAGCCGCCTCGACCGAGGGGATTTTGTGCCGAGGCAGATTGTTTTTGACCTGGGCGGGGTGGTTAGTAAGTTGGTTAGGCTTTTTTCAGGTGCTGCCAGCACCAAGGGTTTGGAACTGACCGGAGTTGTTGCCGAAGGCCTCTACCCCAACCGGTTGGGTGATCCAAGCCTTTTGGAGCAGGTTTTGGTGAATCTGGTGGCCAACGCGGTTAAATACACCGAGCGCGGCAAGGTGCATATCGAGGTTAGCCGTTCGCTAAACCCCCAGGGTGTGCAGATGTTGCGTTTTGAGGTTGCCGACACCGGGATTGGTATTGCCCCAGAAGACCAAGAGCGGATTTTAGACCCCTTTACCCAATGCGACCAAGGCTTGACCCGGAAATATGACGGACTTGGGTTGGGGCTGGCTTTGTCCTCTAGGTTCGCAGCGCTTCTGGGCTCTAAAATAAGGGTAGATAGTTCTGGCACTAACGGCAGTCGATTTTGGTTCGAAGTCGAATTGCCCCAGGCGGGTGTCTTGGAATAGCTCTAGAGAGCAAGTTAACCTATTTTGGGCCTTGGGCCCGGGCCTGCCAGCCCGGCAAGCATCTCGCTTAAAGTTAGGCACTCTTCCATCATAAAACCCCACCTATTCTTTTTTTATGTAACCGCACAATGGCCAAAGCCGCTTGTGCTCCCAGCAAGACCCAGTCTGGATAAAAAAGCCGGAGTTGAGGGGCGCCTTGGCGAACTAAAATCGCTATTGCCCTAGCCCGGTTTTTTTAAAGGGATCGCCTAAGAAAAGATATTTGCGCCAAAATAAGCCCCCTAAAGGGCCTTGCGCCTTCGCCGCGAGTTTTGAACGCCCTAAAATTAAAGGGCGTAGTAGGGAAGGGTTCGGCGAGAGATATCCTTTAACCTCAGCTCCCAGAGCTATCTTGGCCATCCTTACCTCTGGATAATCGAGGGCCAATGAACCAGCCTTGCCTTTTGAAAATTCACAGTCAGGCCCTGAAGTTAAGGGTTGCCCTTCAAAATGAACCCTTAAGCGACACCTACTTTTCCCAGCCCCCGAAAGGGGACTAACCTCAACCGCCAAATCCACCACCCCCTGGCCTAGTTGGTAGATCTCCTTGATATCAGGTTGCTGATACCCGGAAAAACGCCCATGCCGAACCATAAAGAACCCACCCAAGTTTGGTCCCGCAGGGGCAGCACCTCGCTTATAGTTTAGGGGGGCGGCAGAGGTTTCAAGCCAAAACTGGCCCCTAGAGAGCACCTGCTGAATGGCCGCTTTGGGTGAAGCCGTCAGCGAATCGGCGCAGTTTAGCACCCCATCAACCGAAGAAAAAGTTGAAAAACTATTAGGATCGATAAGGTCAGGCCCGCCCTCTTGGCGAAGGGTTGACAACAGCTCAAGCCCCTTTTCTTGGGCCAGTAGGGTTTTGACCTTTTGGCCCCAAAAAACCGGTGGCCCCTAAGAAAAACAATTTCATTTTAGGTTACTCCCCTAAAGCCAACCCCCCAAGGCGAGGATCGGCGACCCCGGTAAGCTGTCCGGTTTTGGAATTCCAATGGATGCTATTAGCGGCCCCTAGGTAACGACTTTGCACGATCTGGTGCCCCTTTTTGGTTAAGTCGTTTAGAACTTCAGGGTCGAATCCAGGCTCTACCCAGAGTTCGTCTGGTAACCACTGGTGGTGCATCCGGGGCTGGGTGACGGCGCGTTCTAGAACCATCTGATGGTCGAGAACATTTAAGATCACTTGCAAGGTGGTCGTGATTATATGACTTCCACCTGGGCTACCCGTGACTAAGACCACTTTTTTATTACGCCGGACAATGGTTGGTGACATGGAGGACAACATCCGTTTTTTAGGGGCAATCTCGTTAGCCCGACCTCCGATAAGGCCATAGGCATTGGTGCTTCCAGGTTTAGCCGAGAAATCGTCCATTTCGTTGTTCATCAACACCCCAGTCCCAGCAATCACAATCCCTGATCCAAAACTTAAATTGAGCGTATAGGTATTTGAAACAGCCATACCCTTAGCATCGATAACCGAAAAATGTGTGGTCTGAGTGGATTCATAACCCCCAATTCGGATCGGGGCAATTTGCGCCGATGGGGTGGCGGTGGTGCGACTAATCCGCCGGGCTTCATCACGGGCTAATCCTTTTGAAATCAGCTTAGTAACTGGCACTTTCACAAAATCGGCGTCCCCTAAATACCGGCTGCGATCGGCGTAAACCAGCTTCATCGCCTCGGTCATTAGGTGTATCGTTTGGGTGCGGTTGGGGCCCAGCCGCTCGACCTGGAAGCTTTCTAGGATGTTGAGAAGTTGGATCAGATGCACCCCGCCTGAACTAGGGGGTGGCATGGATAAGACCTCATATCCCTTGTAGGTGCCCTCAACGGGTTTGCGAATCGCCGGGACATAACCTTTTAAATCCAGCAAATCAATTAGGCCCCCTTGCTCCGCCATTTGCTGGGCAATTAGTTTAGCAGTTTCGCCTTTATAAAAGCCTTCGGTCCCCTTTAGGGCGATCAGTTTTAGTGTCTTAGCTAAGTCCGCCTGGACCAGCAACTCACCCTCTTTATAGGGTTGGTCCCCTTTGAAGAATATTTTTTTAGTAGCCGGCCAGCGGGCGAGTTGGTCCTTTCTTGCTCCTAAGGTTTCCGCCAGATTTGCATCTACTACAAAGCCTTTTTCTGCCAGCGCAATAGCGGGCGCCAGAGCGTCTTTTAAAGACAAGGTCCCCCAGCGGTGGAGAGCTAAAGCTAAGCCAGCAACGGTCCCTGGAACACCCGAAGCCAAATGGTTGTGCCGACTTAATTCAGGGTCTGGTTCTCCGTCTGCCCCTAAAAACATGTCCTTGTGGGCCCGCAGAGGCGCGCGCTCGCGGTAATCCAGGGCGGCACTATACTTCGGGGCACTAACCAACATAAACCCACCACCTCCCAGATTCCCGGCGCTTGGGTAGGTCACCGCCATTACAAAACCCATAGTCACCGCCGCGTCCACCGCATTGCCCCCTTTGGCCAGCACCTCGGCCCCAATCTTGGTGGCGATTGGGTCAGAACTAACGGCCATGTATTTTTTACCTACGGCCTTGGAGACTGTTTGCAGGCTTTGGGGCTTAATGACCGGTTCTTGGGCCCAAAGAGAGCCCGTCCAAAACAGAACCAGACCAAGGGCTAATACCTTAAATCTATTCATTCTTATCAAACCTTGAACCGTTCCATCACATCGGTCAATCTTCGAGTGTTGCGCTCAATCCCGACCCTAAGGTTAAGGAGATTGGACGAACAATTATTCAGCTTTTCACAAAGCTCCATCACCTGCGCAGAAAGCTCTAAAACCTGCTCCACCCCATGAGCGGTTTGATTAACTTGGGTCGCTTGACCTTGGGTAGTCTTCGCTATTCCTGCCAAACTAGTCGAAACCCGGCCCGCGTTTTGCTCAATCTCTGAAAAAATCTGGTTCAGATCTTGAGCGGCTTTGTCGCTAGATTCTAGTTGTTGGGTATTGCGTTCGGTTAACTGGCCGATCTTTTGGGTTGAACGATTAGATTGATCGGCCAAGGTCCTTACCTCTTGCGCGACCACCGCAAAGCCTTTGCCAAATTCCCCTGCCTTAGCCGCTTCAATCGCGGCGTTTAAAGAGAGCAAGTTGGTTTTCGAGGCGATCCCTTCGATCTCGGCCATTGAAGCAAAAACCGCTTTGCCGCTTTTGTTAATCTCGCCAATAATCTCGCTTACGACCTTAACCGCTTGCTTGCCCTTTAAGGTCCCTTGCTTGTTAGTCTCTGCAAAAGAGACGGTTGCTGAAACCGTCTCTTGAACCCCTTTGATGGCCGCTTCTAAGGCCCCTGCATATTGGGAGAGGGTTTTTAAGATGCCGTCCTGTTCTTTGACCGCCAAGTCTATTTCCTGAATGGCCCCCGAAGTTTCTTTAAAGTAGGTAATCATCTCGTTAAGTTGTTGCGCAATTTCGGCTGAAGAATTTTGAGAATCCTTGATCATCTCGCCAAGATTACCCACAAAACGATTAAAGCTATTGCCCAGTTCACCTAGTTCGTCGTTGGTCACCACAGGCAAACGTTGGGTTAAGTCGCCCCCGCCTTGCGCCATGTCGTTTAACATCGAGAGCAAACCCTGCACCGGGCCAATGATCCCTCGCTGCACCAACCAAGATAATACGGCTCCACAAATCAGCACCACCACCAGGGCCCCTAATGCCATTCGGCGGACCGCCGAATTTAGCATGTCGTCGCTAGCCTCGCGAGAGATCGTCAGGTCCATCACCCCCATTATTTCGTTAGCTTGGGCATTGGCGTGACAGGCTAGGCATTGCTCAGAGGCTTTAAAGGGCTTTAGAATCCGCACCAAGTGTTTCCCGTCATGAGACTCGATCATCTTGGTGTTCCCAAGCCGAAAAACCTCGGACACAACCGGGTCTTTACTAAGCTCCCCATGGCCAGAAAAGTCGATAATACTCTGCCCCCTTAACACCTCCAACTTTTCAACCCCTTCAATCTTTCGGGCTTTGGCTAAAGCTTCATCATTGGCGTCTGCACTACCGAAATTCATGCTGGTCACCAGAGTCTGAAAGGCCGACTCCGAAAACATTCGCAAGGTTTCCTCGGACTGCAATGCCGCAATCCGGTTACCTGTTGCATAAAGAGCGATAATTCCAGCAACACCAAAAAGGGTCAGCCCGCTGGCGGTGCCTATTATGGTTTTTACCTTTAGCTTCATATCGATAAGGCAGAATGAGAGGCGCTATTGTCCAAGTTCGTCGGATAGTTTATGTTGAACACGAGTAATTCTGTCAGGTATCAGGATAAAAAAAAAGGGTTACAATGAGTATTGGCGATAAAGATCGCAAGTTGACCGAATTACTGTCCAAATTGGGGCGAGTGGTCGTTTGTTATTCGGGCGGGGTTGACTCTAGTTTTTTGCTGCTTCGCGCCCAAGAAGCGTTGGGTCATGAGGTTACGGCTGCTATTGTAAAAAGCGAATCTTTTGAACCCAATGACTATCAAGCGGCCTTAGATCAAGCTAGGCAATTAGGGGTCAAACTGGTTGAAATAGAGGTAGAAGAGTTGGCCATTGCTGAACTGGCTAAAAACGATTCGACCCGTTGCTATCATTGCAAAACCCTTAGTTTTGGACAAATCAGAGAACAGTTAAAAAGCCAAGGGGCAATCTTAGACGGCACCAATGCGGACGACCTGGGTGAGTACCGCCCTGGATTAAAAGCCAAGACTGAAAAAGCGGTTTTAAGCCCGCTCGCTGAAGTTGGCCTAACCAAAAGCGAGATCCGCCAGCTTGCCAAAGACCGGGGCCTTAAGGTCTGGGATAAACCCTCTAGCCCTTGCCTCAATAGTCGCATCCCCTATGGCCAACCCATCACCAAGCAAAAACTAGAGCAAGTGGCCCAGGCTGAACTGGTTTTGCGAAAAATGGGGTTTAAAGAATTACGGGTTCGACACCATGGCGATATTGCCCGCATAGAGGTACCCCCCAAAGATTTCACCCAAATCTTGTCCCATAAAGAAAGCTTGCAATCCGCGTTTAAAGCTTTGGGATTTTTATATGTAACCCTTGATCTAGCGGGGTTCCGCTCGGGCAGTCTAAATGAGGGGCTCGAACTTGGAGCCTAAAACGGTTTTAGAGGCCTTTGGTCGTGGAGAGCTGGGCTTAGATGAGGCCTTGGAGCGACTTGGTGGGGTGGTGGATTTAGGCTGGGCAAAGCTGGATTGGGACCGAAAGCGGCGCACCGGGTTTAGCGAGGTCGTTTATGGGGCTTCTAAAAGCTTGGAACAACTTTTAGGGATCATACTCCAATTTCAAAAATTCCAAAATCCACTGTTGATCACCCGGATAAAGCCTGAATTGGCCGAGGCCTTGTTGGCCCAAGTGGAGGGCCTCCACTACGATCCCTACGCCCATACCCTAACCGGCCAGTGGAGCCTGAACCCTGCGGTCTTAGGTTCTTTGGCCATTGTGACCGCAGGAACAGCCGATCTGCCTGTAGCCCAAGAGGCTTCAGCGGTCGCGCGGTTTTTTGGGGCTAAGGTTGATGAAATCTATGATGTCGGTGTCGCCGGGGCGCACCGGTTGTTAAGCCAATTAGAAAGGATCAAAACGGCCCAAGTGGTTATTGTAATCGCCGGGATGGATGGCGCTTTACCAAGTTTAGTCGGCGGCTTGATCGAGGCCCCTTTAATTGCGGTGCCCACTTCGGTGGGATATGGGGCCAACTTTGCTGGGCTGGCCCCTCTCTTAGCGATGCTTAATAGTTGTGCCGCTGGGGTAAGCGTAGTCAATATTGACAATGGGTTTGGGGCGGCATTGGCGGCGGTAAAAATCCTTCGTATGGTCAAATCGATGCCTTAAAGGCGGTGATTGCCAAAACCAACCAATTCCCCCATGCTGGCCGGAACGCCGTAAAAAAAGTTGTTCTCCCTCTGTTTTAGGCAAGGGGCTTGAATGGCAAAGGGATGGTTTTTTATTTGGCTCTCACAACCTATTTGTTAGATGAAACGCAGCCTACTGCTTTTATTGATTATTACACTATTTTCCGCCCCTTTGTGCGCGGAAGATACGCCTAGTGATTCGTCTAAACTGCGCCAGATTGAGCTTACTTCGGCCATTGAACTTATCGCCAAAACCACGGGCAAACGATTTATTTACGACGAGGCCAAACTCAAAAACAAAAAAATCACCATCTTAGCCAAAGTCTCGCCAAGTCCTCAAGAACTCTACCGGATGCTGGATGCCATTTTGGATGTTAACGAGTTAGCCGCTATTGATGAAGGGCAGTTAGTGCGGATTATGCCTTCGGCCCAAGCCAAAGGCAGTTCAGCGCCACTCGCCGAAGGAAAGGACGGCAAATTCCACTATGTGACCCGCATCATCCCGGTCCATTATGTGGAGGCTAAAACCCTTCGAAACTCCTTAAGCCCTATTCTTTCGACCTCGGCGGTTTTGGTGGTGGACGAAGGGTCTAACTATTTAGTCCTAAAAGACGACCGTAGTGCCACTGAACAATTTGCCCAGGTGGTCGAGACCCTCGATCAGCCGGATAACACCTTTTCTAATATGTCCCTGGTAGTGGTGCCCTTAGAACACGCTTCGGTTTTAGACGCCCAGACGATGTTAACCAAGGTTTTTGAAGCCCAAGTCGCCAAAGGGAAACAACTCAAAGTAGTCCCTGACCAGAGAACCAACAGCTTGATTTTAATTGGTTTCGCAGACGCGATTGAAAGCGCTCGGGCCCTGCTTAAAAAACTGGATCAAGAATCTAAAAACCAGGGTGGCACCATGCGGGTGTATCCCTTGAAAAACGCCAGTGCCGAAAAAGTGGCCCAGGTGTTAGAAAAATTCCGCCAGCAAAATCCTAAAAACACGATTCAGGTTATTGCGGATATCCCCTCAAACGCGTTGGTGGTTTTTAATGACACTGGCGACTTTACCACGGTCGAAAACGTCATTGCCCAGCTAGACGTGGTG
>Ga0208246_1000110_pt1 | contig 77785 bp, 56 predicted proteins | sample RifOxyD2_FD_184039 | JGI IMG/M metagenome (GOLD analysis project Ga0208246, IMG submission 184039) | Soil microbial communities from Rifle, Colorado - Rifle Oxygen_injection D2 (SPAdes) | ecosystem: Environmental > Terrestrial > Deep subsurface > Rock core/Sediment | place: Rifle, Colorado... | reverse complement strand
AATACATCAGCAAAAACATTAACTGTAACAGGAACGGGATTCCATGGAGGAACGGGAGCGTCAACAGTGACGGCGGTATCAGTAAATGGAACAGCATTGACGTTGCCCGGAGCTGGAAGTATAACGAATACGGAGATTCCCGGATTAATAATGCCTTCAGGGATAGGAGTAGGGACGTATAATATATTAGTGCAGGCAAGTACAGGTAATGGAACAGGTACTAATTTAATCACGATAGTGACCGATGCGCCGGCAGTATCAGGAGTAACGCCATCGGGAAGTTTTAATAATACATCAGCAAAAACATTAACTGTAACAGGAACGGGATTCCATGGAGGAACCGGAGCGTCAACAGTGACAGCGGTATCAGTAAATGGAACAGCATTGACGTTGCCCGGAGCTGGAAGTATAACGAGTACAGAAATCCCGGGACTTATAATGCCGTCGGGAATAGGAATAGGGACATATAGTATATTGGTAGAGGCAAGTACAGGAAGCGGGACAGGAACAAATTTAATAACTATAGTGACAGATGTGCCGACGGTAGGAAGTGTAACACCTGCCGGAAGTTTTAACAATACATCAGTAAAAACATTAACAGTAACGGGAACCGGATTTACAGGGGGGACAGGAACATCAACAGTGACGGCGGTATCAGTAAATGGAACAGCATTGACGCTGCCCGGAGCGGGAAGTATAACGAGTACGGAGATTCCCGGATTAATAATGCCTTCAGGGATAGGAGTAGGGACGTATAATATATTAGTGCAGGCAAGTACGGGTAATGGAACAGGAACAAATTTAATCACGATAGTGACCGATGCGCCGGCAGTATCAGGAGTAACACCATCGGGAAGTTTTGATAATACATCAGCAAAAACATTAACAGTAACTGGAACGGGATTCCATGGAGGAACAGGAACATCAACAGTGACGGCGGTATCAGTAAATGGAACAGCATTGACGCTGCCCGGAGCGGGAAGTATAACGAGTACAGAAATCCCGGGACTTATAATGCCGTCGGGAATAGGAATAGGGACATATAGTATATTGGTAGAGGCAAGCACAGGAAGCGGGACAGGAACAAATTTAATAACGATAGTGACAGATGTGCCGACGGTAGGAAGTGTAACACCTGCCGGAAGCTTTAACAATACAGCAGTAAAAACATTAACAGTAACGGGAACCGGATTTACAGGGGGGACAGGAACATCAACAGTGACGGCGGTATCTGTAAATGGAACAGCATTGACGCTGCCCGGAGCGGGAAGTATAACGAGTACAAGTATCCCGGGATTAATAATGCCTTTGGGGATAGGGGTAGGGACATATAGTATATTAGTGCAAACAAGCACGGGTAATGGAACAGGAACAAATTTAATAACAATAGTAACAGACCCACCCGTAGTTTCAGGTGTAACACCATCGGGAAGTTTTAATAATACATCAGCAAAAACATTAACTGTAACAGGAACGGGATTCCATGGAGGAACCGGAGCGTCAACAGTAACGGCGGTATCTGTAAATGGAACATTATTGACGTTGCCCGGAGCGGGAAGTATAACGAGTACAGAAATCCCGGGATTAATAATGCCTTTGGGGATAGGGGTAGGGACATATAGTATATTAGTGCAAGCAAGTACAGGAAATGGAACAGGAACAAATTTAATCACTATAGTGACCGATGATGCACCGGCAGTTACAAGTATCAGTCCGTCGACAAATGCTAACAGCGGAGCAACAACGATAAGTATAGTAGGTACTAACTTCTTTGCCGGCGGTTCCTCGAGTGCCGTTACGGGAATTACGATGATAGACCTGGGAACGACTGTTACGACTACGATTACCGGCTACAACGTGATAAGCAGCACAGTTATTACAGGAGCGGTCGTCCCTGCAAATGTTGCTGCAGGCACATATGATATACGGGTGACAACAACCGGCGGGACAAATGTAACAAGTACCGCGAAATTTATTGTGACACTTGCTAATGAGATCACGGAACCTGTAGTAACTTCAACAACTATAACTACTGTAGGCATAAATCCTTCGACAGGCAGTATAAAATTGATAATAGACTCAGGAACCTTTACGGAGGATATTAGTCTGACATTATCGACAAAGAATCTGACTATACCTGTGTCTGACAGACTTACCCTAAGAATTGTTACGGGTCTTGGTATGACAATCACAAATGATAAATCATTGCAGCCGAAGAAACAGGTAAAGATAGTATTTGCATATAGAGATGCTGATATAGCCGGTCTGGATGAGAGTAAACTTGTAATGGGTCGATATGATAGTACTAATAACAGATGGATAGTTTTGTCGACAACTGTATTTGCATCGGAAAACAAGCTTGAGGCGTATACGGATCACTTTAGTGTCTTCAGTGTGCTGGCGCTTGTACCGGCGGTGGATTTAAACCTGGCAAAACCATATCCAAATCCATTTACGCCGTCAGCGGGTGTAAATATGACCTTTGATGCGGTAACAGCGGATGCGGCAGTAACAATATATACGATTGTGGGAGAAAAGATAAGGGAATTGACGGATGAAAATGGAGACGGAAGGATACTCTGGGATGGAAAGAACACGGCAGGTAATACTGTTGCGACCGGAATATACTTTGCGGTAGTAAAGAATGCGACAGAAATAAAGAGATTAAAGATAGCGGTACAGAGATGAATACGTTAGCAGCGTTAAACGTTAAAACGTGTAACGTTCTACATAGGGGTATTAAGTATAATATGAAGAACAAACTAAAGTACATAGCTTCCACCCTGTTACTGGCTGCGAGCCTGGTGTATGGCTCATTTACAGCAGGAGATTCCGGTACATTTACGGGAGCATTTTTAAAGATGGGCTCTTCGGCGCGCGGTGCGGCTATGGGAGATGCGTACTCAACATTATGTGAGGATGCGTCAGCGGTATACTACAATCCGGCAGGTCTGAATTATGCTGGTAACTTTGGTTTATCTCTGATGCATGCAATGTGGTTTGAAGGTGTTTCGTATGAATGGGTAGGAATGAATATGAGCCTGGGCACACTTGGAAAATTAGGAATAGGTCTTCAGTCTGTATCGTACGGGTCAATAATAGAAACAGATGATACCGGGCTTGACACGGGGTCTTTTACTCCGAGTGATCTGGCAATCTCGTTATCATATGCGGCAAATATAGCGGGTTTTGATCTGGGAGTAACAGGAAAATATATTTCTATGACGGTAGCGCAGTCAGCGTCAACGTTTATCTTTGACGGAGGGATAATAAAGAAATTCAATTTATCCGGAATGAATGTAGCGGTATCTCTGACCGGGAGAAATTTCGGACTCCCGATAAATTTTGGAACTATTGCTGAAAGGTTGCCGCGTTCTATCGGTATTGGAGTTGCGTTAGATTTGGTGAAAAACTTAAAGTTATCAGGAGAGGGATGGCTTCCTTGGGATAATCATCTGCTCCTTATGGCAGGTGCGGAGTATTCAATAAGAGCAACGAGTGATCTTAATTTAAAAATCAGAGCAGGATACAGCATAAGAAGTGTGCAGTTCGGGGATTTGGGCGGGCTTACGGCCGGTCTTGGGGTGGGAAATAGCGAGTATTCTATGGATTATGCATTTGTGCCATATGGCGACCTTGGATATACACATAGGGTAAGTTTCTCCGTAGCATTTGGAAAGGGCGGATATTTTGCTGGAGCGAAGAAATTCAATTTACGTAAAGTGAAGAAAGTTGAAGAGGAAGATGCGGAAAGTACGAATAAAGCAGAGGTAACTAACAAAGCGGAGGAAGTGAAGAAGGTTGAAGAAGAGAAAAAAGTAGAGGAACCGAAGAAGGAAGAGGTGGCAGCAATAGTAGAGCCCAAACAAGAAGCGGCGGTAGAAAAGGCAGTGGTAAAAAGGAAAAGAATAATAAAGAAAAGGAAAATGGCGGACGGATCCACTACATATGTTACGACATATCCTGAAGGAGAGGCTGCTGCCCCGGGAGTTGAGAAAGAGAAAAAAAACAAGGCCGAGTCTGAAGCCGAAGCTGAGAAATATTATAATATAGGTATGAATTTCTACTCCGGAAGGAACTACTTAAAGAGTATTGAGATGCTGGAGAAAACGATGAGTACTGTGGAGAATTACAAGAGTACTAAAATTTATCTGGAAAAAGCAATAAATGGACAGATAGAAGTATACAAGAAAGAAGACAATCCTGCCGAGATAAAGATTCTTGAAGAAAAACTTAAAAAACTGCAAGCAAGTCAATAAGTGTATGTAAGTAAATTAAAGAAAACCATCCAAACACATAGTAAGTCATAAAATTTGGGTAATCTCCTATACAAAGAAAACTCTATATTTGGCTTGTTTTATCATAGCTTTACAAACAAAGCAGAGACATTGCCTTGAGTCCGTATTTCCATGTTGGACGGTATATAAACACGACCTGAATTCTAATTCATTGCTGATGGACATTATTATATATTTGTTGTATAATAAATAAATCAAATTTATGTGTATTGTAAAATAAGAGGGTCTGTAAGTATGCTGAAAAAACTAATAAAATATATGCTTATCTGTTTTATAATTCTTTTCACAACTATTCCTGCCTTTGCGGGAGCCATAGAAGTAGGTACTTCAAATCTTACAAATCCTGTTAGTCCGGGTTCTAGTCATCATCTTTTCCAGGCAACAGACGGAACTTTGGTAGCGTTTTACAGCTATAGTACTAATGCTTTCGCTGGAATCAGAGCTTCATTATCGAAAGACAAAGGTGCTACATGGAGAAAACTTGATGATTCAGCTTTGGGATATACTGAGGTTGGAGGAGGAGCCGGAACTTCTCATAGCGCTTTTATGGACAGTAGTAACAATATCTATGTAGCCTATTCTTTTTATAAAGACGGTTTTTCTAATCCTCCGATGGAGATTACTACAACTTCAGGAGGATTGGATATTGAATCAACTTTATCAGGTAGTATTGATTCAAGCACGACAATAATAACGGTTGCAGATGCTTCAACTTTTTTGCCTGCAGGAACACTAAAAGCTGGGAATGCAACTATTACCTATACTAGTAAAACAGAAACTACATTTACGGGGTGTACTAATACTACCACTGCTGCTTCAGGAGTAACAATAAAACAAGAATCATACAGAGAGGTTAGATTTAGAAAATTGACTTATAGCGGAGGGAACTGGGCAGTGAGTATTCCAAAAAGAATAAATACAGTTCTTTCTACCGGAGGTAGAACTGATCCTAGAATTTACAAGGATAACTCAAATCGTTTATGGGCTACGACTAGAAGTGAGAAACATTGTTGGTTTTCAGATGATGATGGTATCACTTGGCTGGCTCCATCGACGACGCTTACCGGTACTATTGCTGCATCTGCAACAAGCATTACTGTTGCGGATAATACTTACTTCCCAGATGGTATTGGAACAGTAAGGTTTGATAATGAATATATATCCCTCGGAGGAAAATCAGGTACGACGCTTTTTACAAATTGTACAAGGGCTCGGCTTGGAACGGTTGCAGCAACTCACACCAGCGGATTAACTATATATGACGATAATCTTCCTGGAGTTACTAATGATACGACATTGTTACTTAATGCGAATAATACTACGGTTCTTTTAGGAGGAGGTGGTGGTGTAAATAATTCTATTCAGCAGACTAAATGGAACGGGACAGGATTTGTGTTATCATATGTTACATCATATTACGTTTCAAGCAGTATTTTGGACTGGTCAGGTGTTGTTACTAATGATAATGTTATTCATTTGGCGTTCAGAGATATTAATGCTGTCGGAACGCAGACTTACAAAGGTATAAAATACAGGTATTGTGATTCCGGCGGGACTTGGAATACTGTAGCTGCAAACGGCTCAAACGAAATAATGATAGATATAAATGATAATGATGATCAGCCGAGTTTGACCACAGACGGGACGAATGTTTATTGTTTTTTTAAAAAATATATAACGGCAGTCAAATCAAACATAGTTTATAGTAAGTTGAATACAACAACGCATACCTGGAGTACTCCTGTATCGATAACAACAGATGCTATGGATAATCAGTATCCGTCAGCGTGTTTGAGATATAATGCATCTTCTGGCTATGTTCCTGTTTCTTGGTCAGCCTGGAGATCATTAAATCTTTTCAGCGTTAGATATTGGAGGATAACTCTTCCTCCGACGGTTACTAATGTAACTCCTGCTACTAATTCTAATTTATCAGCTACAACTGTGACACTTACAGGGAATAGCTTTTATGGATCCTCAATAAATTCCGCGGTTACAGGGATAACAATTGCAACGGCTCCTCCAACAGAGATTACAAGTGATTATTCGGTAGTTTCAGATACAACTATTACAAATGTAGTAATACCTCAGGGTTTATTTCCCGGGACGTATGATATCCGGGTATCAAACGGCAGCGGGGACCCAAACGGTGGAACAAATGTAACCTCAACCGTTAAATTTGTTATAACTGCGCCGGCAGTTACAGTAACAAATTTAACGCCGGCACAGGGTTCAAATACAAGCCCAAATACACTGACTGTATGGGGGGGCGGCTTTTTTGGAGGTGTAGGAAGTAATACGGTAACATCAGTAAAATTAGATACCTCTCCAACTCCAACAACTATAGTTCCTGGATATGCGGTGACAAGCGACACAATGATGACAGGTGTAATTATTCCTGTAGAAGTTGCGGCAGGTACTTATAATATAATAGTGGCTGCTGCAGGCGGTACAAATAGTACAAGTACTGACAAATTTGTTTGTAAAATTGGTCCAAGAGTTACAAGTATAGCTCCTATTAGCGGCTCAAATCTTTCAATTTCTACTGTTACAATAAACGGAAGCGGTTACTGGCCGTCAGGTTCAGATGCTGTAACAAGCATAAAGCTGATGGATGGAGGGACGGAAATAGCAGGTATAACCGGGTATACCGCAATAAGTGATTCCATAATCCAAACCGGAAAAATTGCAGGAGGTTTAAGCCCCGGGTCGTACTGGGTAAAAGTAACAACAATAAACGGTTCTAATGCAACCGGGGCATATTATGGTGTTACTACAAATATACCGGTAGTAAGTTCCTTAAATCCCGGCATAGGCGGGGATACGTGTGCGACAACAATAAGCATAAATGGATCAGGTTTTTTTGCCGGGACAACCAGCAGTAAAATAACAGAGATAAGATTGGAAACAACTCCCACCCCGACATATTTATCAGGTTATAGTGTTATAAGCAATTCTTTAATAAAAAATGTTATCATATCCGGGTTAGCCGTGGGAACTTATGATGTTAAAGTAAAAAGTGCCGGGTTATATGAAAATGTAAGCGGTACAATATTTACGATACAAAACGGACCGCGGGTAATAAGTTTAAGCTCTAATATATCTTCAAATTTAACGGCAACAACAATAACCGTGAACGGGCAATTTTTTAACGGCGCAAGTGAGGTAAGGCTGGATGATCCGTTGAATACACTGCTCGATAATATGGTTGCGGCAGATCCTGATTCAACAATAACAGGAATAATACCGGCAGGATTATATACCGGAGTGTATAATGTAAAAGTTAAAACAAATGAAGGGATAAACATCTTAAGTGATGAAAAGTTTACAGTAACAGGAATATCTCCTGCAGTGTCAACCGTTGTACCCGCCGTTAATTTAAATACTAGTGCTACTACTGTTACAATAACAGGAACAGGTTTTTATGCCGGCACAGGCTCGAATGATGTTGTAAATATAAGTATGGTTGGTCCGACAACAAAAGTGCTTGCAGCATATTCGGTAAAAAGTGATGTATTGATAGATGGTGTTGAAATACCGGGTCTGATTGCTGCGGGAACGTATGATATCAGGGTGAAGACACATGGTGGGGAAAACTCGACTAGTGGTATCAGGTTCGTGGTAACAGCCTTAACACCGGTAGTGAATACAATAACACCGCAGACAAATACGAATTTTATTGCGACAACAGTGACTATAACAGGTACTAGCTTTTTTGGGGGAACTGCAACAGCGGATGTTTTGAGTGTTAAGATTGGTACAACCGAGTTTGGAAGTTACAGTGTGGTAAACGATACAAATATTAGCGGTGTTGTTCCTGCTGCGATTGCCGCAGGAAGTTATGAGATACTTGTTACGACGCATTCAGGTGTTAATATAACTAGTGCGCAAAAGTTTATTATTACTACAATCTCTCCTTCTGTGACAAATCTATCTCCGAATAAAGGCGGTAACACGGGATTTACGGCAATAAGTATAATTGGTACGGGTTTCTTTGGCGGTACTGTAAGTTCTGCGGTTTCAGGCATTCAATTAGATACCGTGATTCCTACAGATCTAACCTCGTTTTCTGTTGTAAGTGACTTGCTAATAAATGCAAATATCCCTGTTGGAGTGGCTGCGGGAACGTATAATATAAAAGTTTCAACAGGCGGGGGAACTAACAGTACAAGTACTGTCAAATATAGATCAAAAATCGGGCCTGAAGTAGTTATTTTTACATCCGGTGTAATGAATAATACTATAGCTGGAAATATTGATATTGAAGGTCTTAATTTTTGGGTTGACGGAGTAGACGCAGTAACAAGTATCAGATTAAACGATCCGAGTAATACGGAATTTGCGACTTGGTCAGTTTCTGATAGTCAAAATATATTAGGTTGCGCAATACCAACAGGAATTATTGCCGGAACTTATGATGTTAGAGTTACCACCTCAAATGGAACTAATGCCTCAAGTACTCAAAAATTTATTGTCAATACGAATCCCCCGACTGTAGTAAGTATTGGTCCTATAGTTGCCGATAATTCTGGTTCTTCTTATATCTCGATTATCGGTACAGGGTTTTATGGCGGAATAACAACAAATAATGTATCTTCAATAAGGCTTGAGGGTTCTACAAATACTGTTATTAGTGAATACAGCGTAGTAAATAATACAAAGATAGTAAATGTAAGGATTCCTTTAGGGACAACTCCGGGAGTCTATGAAGTAAGAACTGTGACCGGAGGCGGCATAAGTGCTACAAACAATGTAATGTTGACAGTAAATACCCCTTCTATTTCAATTACAGAAATTCTTCCTGTCAGTGTATTAAATACTGCTTCTGCTACATTAACTATAAAAGGCGGCGGTTTCTTTGCGGGAATGGCTTCATCAATGGTAACAAGTATAAAACTGGACGATGTTATGAGTACTGCCTTTACAGGCTGGACGGTATTAAGTGATACAGAAGTAAGAAATTTGATAATCCCCTCCGGGGTAAACAGCGGAAGATATAATATTCAAGTAACAGCCTCAGGGATTACGAATGCTACAAGTTCTGCAAAATTTGATGTAATTCTGGATTCCTCGGTTGGAACAACTCAAATGGTGGAAAGTGCTAACGGGGTAAGATTATCTGTGCCTTCAGGCGCTCTTAGCGGAAATACTGTATTTTTAATAAATGATGTGTCAACTTCAGGTACAATAGTAAGTTCAAATAAATATAAATATTCCAACATAAGATTGTGGCCGTATTTGGACAGCAGTGTAAGAGAAATAACATTAACAGACGGGGTAGTTATAAACTCCGGCTATAGTGTTACATTGACATTAACATATACAGGAGTAAATGATCCCGTTTTGGAAGGAAAATTTAGAGTCTTACGGTTAGGAGCTGATAACAACTGGGCTTTTGCGGCTGCTTCAGATACGGTGGATTTTTTAAATCATAGGGTAAGCAGTGTAATATCAAGTTTTTCTATATTCAGGATAGGTCAATATGTGAATGCGGCAAGTAATTTAGACAATGTTGTAGTATTTCCGAATCCTATAGATTTTGATACTGCCGCCAGAAGCACCGTGAAATTTAAGAATCTTACATCAAACCCGATTGTAAGAATATATAGTGTTTCGGGAGATTTAATAAAAACAATTAATCCGCAGTATGAAATAAAATTGACCGGTACCATAAATGACGGTGTCAGCGGAGAGGCAGAATGGAATGGTACAAATGAGCGTGAAGAAAAAGTAGCAAGAGGATTATATCTGTACATGATAAATGATGATCTGGGCAGAAAGAAAATAGGAAAAATTGTTGTTAAATAATTTAATAATTATTGCTGTTGATTTTGCTGCTATTGTAAAGTAAGATATGCTTATGAAGTTATTAGAGAAAAATAGTTACTTTGTTTCATTTTTTATTGCATTACTCATTCCTTTTCTGATTAATCGTCCGGATTATTTGAGTTTATTTGTAATAACTATGATCTATATTCTTCTTGCCTTGGGACTAAATATCGTTGTGGGTTTTTGCGGACTTCTTGCACTGGGATTTGCTGCTTTTTATGGTATAGGCGCCTATATTACGGCTATATTAATGGTGAAATTTGGTTTTACTTTCTTTCCTGCGTTACTATTTGTTATTATTGGCAGCGGTCTTATTGGTTTGGTAAGCGGTTTACCCGTAATCCGGCTTAGAGGTGATTATCTCGCGATTGTAACTTTAGGAATGGGGGAGATTACAAGAATATTTTTCAATAATTATGAAAGTCTTACAAATGGACCAAAAGGTATAAGCAATATTTCAAATCCAGGTTTCTTTTGGATTTCTTTTAATACTCCTGTAAGGTTGTATTATTTGCTTTTAGTGATTGTGGGAATTTCAGTTTTCCTCATCAGAAATATTGAAAATTCAAAAATAGGCAGATCTTGGATCTCTATCAGGGAAGACGAGATTGCGGCCTCCTCGATTGGTGTAAACATTACAAAGATGAAGCTGTTTGCTTTTATTTTAGGAAGTATTCTTGCGGGTATTGCCGGTTTTCTATTTGCCCAGGTTCAAACCTTTGTAAGTCCTGATAGTTTCACTTTTCTGGATTCAGCAATGATTTTATGTGCGGTAGTTTTGGGGGGTATGGGCAGTATTCCGGGAGTGATAATTGGTTCTATAGTATTAATCTTGATCCCGGAGATGTTAAGAGACATAATGCCCGGTTTTGCAGATTATAGAATGCTTTTTTTTGGTTTAATATTAATTGCTATGATACTTTATAGACCTCAGGGAATGTTTCCAAATTCAAGAAGGAAGGCAGAATTACTTCCTGTTTCAGAAACTATAAAAAATGAAGAAGATGAAAGCCTTGCTGAAGAGAGGAGAAGATAATGTCAAAGCTTCTTGAGGTTTTCGGTTTATGCAAAAGATTCAGCGGTATAACTGCTCTGGATAAAGTGAATATAGATATTGAAAAGGGTGAAATAGTCAGTCTCATAGGTCCAAATGGTGCGGGAAAAACTACTTTTTTTAACTGTTTGACAGGGATATATACGCCTGATGAAGGTAAAATATTCTACCTTGATAAACCTATAGACTTAAAAAACCATGTTCCTCACTATATTGCAAAGCTTGGAATAGCAAGGACTTTTCAAGGTATACGACTTTTCCCAAATATGACAGTCATAGAAAATGTAATGGTTGCGGCCTCTATAAGAGAGAAAACATCTTTTTTTGATATTATTCTTAAAAGAAAAAACTTGGAATTCGGGGAAGCTTCAATATTTTCTCAATCTCTCGAACTATTGCATTTTGTTGGATTATCTGATAAAATAAACGATATAGCGTCAAACTTGGCATATGGAGAACAAAGAAAGCTTGAAATTGCAAGGGCTTTAGCTACTGTGCCGGTTTTGTTATTATTAGATGAACCTGCGGCAGGCATGAATGCTTCTGAAACTAAGGAATTAGTTTTGCTTATAAGGGAGATTAAAGATAGAGGCGTAACTATATTTCTGATTGAACACGATATGAAACTGGTTATGAGTATTTCCGATAAAGTATTTGTAATAAATTATGGGAAGAATATTGCATCAGGAGTTCCGTTGCAAATTCAGAAAAATAAGCAAGTCATTGAAGCATATCTTGGGGAGAAGACAGAATGAATATTAATTTATTACTTCAGGAAATGTTGGACCAGCAGGCTTCAGATATTCATTTAAAAGCAGGAAGTCCTCCGATGTGGCGCATAGACGGGGAATTGGTTGGTTTTGGAGATGAAAAACTTACTCCGGAAGCAACTATAAGTATTGCCAATAGTTTAATGGATGAAAAACAAAAACAAAAGTTTGAACGTTCAAATGAACTTGATCTGGCGAAGGAAGTGGGAGAATACAGAGTAAGAGCTAATATTGCCAGACAGCGCGGAACTGTTGCAATTGCCTTAAGAGTTATTCCAAAAAAGATAATGAGTTTTGAGGAATTGCATCTTCCGGACATACTGTTGGAAATAGCAATGGAAAAAAGAGGTTTAGTCCTGGTTACCGGTACTGCGGGAAATGGGAAATCTACTACGCTTGCTTCAATGTTGGATAAAGTGAATGAGACTTTGGCATGCCATATTATTACGGTAGAAGATCCTATAGAATTTGTTTATGATGACAAGAAGAGCTGTATATGTCAAAGAGAGGTGGGTGTTGATACGGATAGTTATGCGGCTGCTCTTAAATCAGTTTTAAGACAGGATCCGGATGTAATTATGGTCGGGGAGATGCGTGATTACGAAACTATGTCTGCTGCTCTTTCGGCTGCTGAGACCGGGCACATGGTTATGAGTTCACTTCATACTATAGATGCCGGCCAAACTGTAGATAGAATAATTGACTCGTTTCCGTTAGAACAACAATCACAGATGAGATCCCAGCTGGCTTCGACTTTAAGTGCTGTGATTTCCCTGAGATTGCTCCGAAGATCAGGGGGTAAAGGACGTGTTCCTGCGGTTGAAATACTTAGAGCTACACCAACTATAAGATCGCTTATAAGAGAACAGAAAACTTCACAGCTTCGTGCGACTATTCAGGCCGGAGCGGTTCAGTATAAGATGCAGACTTTCGATCAGAGCTTGTTAAATCTTTACAGGGAAGGGCTTATTTCAATGGAAGATGCACTCGCAGAGGCAAATAGTGCAACTGAACTAAAACTGGGGCTTGACGGATTGATAAGCAGCGGCGCTTCTATAAAATTAAAAAAATAATGCTTGAACTTTCTGAAGTATGTGTGCGTTATGGTCAGGTAGCAGCGGTAAAAAGCGTCAGTATAAAGATAGAAGAAAATGAAATTGTTACCTTGTTAGGAGCTAATGGTGCCGGAAAAACATCAACGCTTCTGGCGATTGCAGGAATAAATAAAGTAATTAGCGGAAGTATCAGATTAGGAAATACTTTGATTAACGGGTTTTCTCCCGATAAACTGGTGAAAATTGGAATATCCCTGGTGCCTGAAGGAAGAAAGATATTTGGAAAGCTTTCTGTTCTGGAAAATCTTGAGCTCGGAGGATATTTAAGAACCAAACCTGAAAACAGAGAAAAATTAACTGAAGTATATGAAATATTTCCTGTTTTGAAAGAAAGGCAGAGCCAACCCGGAGGTACTTTGAGCGGGGGAGAGCAGCAGATGCTGGCTATTGGAAGAGCCTTGATGAGCCGTCCCCGGGTAATATTGATGGATGAACCCTCACTTGGTCTTTCTCCAAAAATGGAAGAGTGTGTTTTTAAAATGATTACGGAAATTAATAGACGTAAAACTACGGTATTATTAGTGGAACAAAACGCAAACCTTGCTTTAAAAATATCTCATAGAGCTTATGTAATGGAAACAGGAAAAGTCAAGCTTTCCGGGAATGCCTGTGATTTGCTGAAAAATGAAGAAGTTAAAAAGCTATACCTTGGAGAATCTTAATGAATGAAGAGGAACTACAAAAATTATTGCTAGCTGCAAATGAAGTGCTTCAGAAAGGGGATAAGGATAATGCCATTTCCCTTTATGAGAGCATTATTTCAAAGGATCCGAATAATGCTGAAGGTCATATGCGGCTTGCGGAGCTTTATTCTGCCAAGGGACTGATTGAAAAAGCATCAAAAGAATTATTACTGCTTGGTAATGCATATTATGAAAGCAGGCTTTTTAAAAATGCGCTTAAATACTTCCAAAAGGTTCTGGAGATAGATCCTACTCAGATAGATGCAAGAATAAAAGCGGCAGAAATTTATGTTAACGAAGAAATGGAAAGAGAAGCAAAATTGGAGTATCTTGCTATAGCTGAGCATTATCTTTCTTCTAATGATATGAATAAAGCCGAAGAATTTTCCAATAAAGCTATAGGATTAAAAAGTATTGAGGCTCATTATATTCTAGGTTTGGTGCATTTTAAGCGCGGAATGTTTAAAGAAGCGGCTGCTTCACTTGAAACTCTTGTAAAAATTAAAGTAAATCATGTCGGAGCTCTTCTTCATTTAGGATATTCCAATGTTGGGAATGGTAAGTTCTCAGATGCTGTTTTGGCTTTTGAAAGAGTACTTAAAGCCGAACCTGCGAGTATAGATGCTTTAAAAGGTTTAACGGATGCTTTTGGAAGAAAAGGTTCAGCTATGGAGGCTTTCGGGTATTATGTAAAAGCAATGGATGCAATGCTCAAAGCGAAAATTTATGACGATGCGGTAAAATTTGGATTAGAATATGTAAAAGGCTCTCCGACAAATCCTGAAGGACATTTAAAGTTGGCTCAGATATATGAAGCAAAAAGTATGAACAAGGAATCGGCTGCGTCTTATAAAATGGCGGGAGATAACTTCTTAAAGCAAAAGGCGGAGATAAAAGCAAAAGAAGCCTATGATAAGGCGATGCTGCTTGAAAAATCAGGACAAGCTGCTCCTTCTTCTGTTACGGATTCCCGGCCTCAGACGGTAAACTTGACTCCAAATCCTGTAGTAGAACAGCAAATAAAAAAACAGGATGATTTGGTTATTGAAAGAGGTAGTGTTGGAGTTCCTGAGCAACCTGTAAAACCGAAAGCGGATCCGATGAGACAAAGTTTTATTGATTCTGATCCCGTAAGGCCAAAGGCGGAGATTAAACAGGAATCTGAATCTCCAAAGCCTGTCCCCGTGGTTCAGCAAGTACCCCAACGTGAAGAGGTAACTCCTTTAACAGAAGCCAAGGGCGATATTGATGAACTGTTTATTCAGACAGAAAAGCATATGAAGGATGGTTTTTTTGAAAAAGCTATTGAAATATACCGGGTTATTCTAAAGAAAGAACCAAGAAATAATACAGTCAGACAAAAATTGCATCAGGCATATCTTTTGCTGGCTCAACAGGAAGAAGAAATCGGAAATAAAACAGCGGCACCAAAAAAGGATGCCCCTAAAGAAAAGAAAAGTAAGATATCCTACTTGTAAAACAAACTTGAAGCACTAAATTTGAAGCAAAAAAAAAGCCCTGCAAGAAATTGCTGGGCTTTTTTTCCTTGGTAGACGGTTAAATTATTCCTATTTCTTTACCTACTGTTTTAAATTTATCGAGAACGAATTCCATTTCTTCTGTAGTATGCGTAGCTGTATAACTGGTTCTTATAAGTGCCTGTCCTTGCTGTACTGCAGGAGAGACAACCGGATTGACAAATACGCCTTCTTCTTCAAGCCGTTTACTCATTTTATAACATTTAAAATCATCACCTATAAAAATGGGGATGATAGCGGATTCTGTGTCGCCGGTTTTAAATCCCAATGATTGAAAGCCTTTTAACATCATCCTGGTTATTTTCCAAAGATTTTCGCGCCTTTCAGGTTCTGTTTGGATTATCTCTAGAGCTGCAAGTACTGAACCTACATTTGCGGGAGGAATAGAGGCCTGGAACATCTGAGCCCTGGAGGTATGTTTGATATAATTAATTGCTCGTTCCGATGATGCAATATAACCGCCGATGGAAGCAAAGGACTTGGAAAAAGTCCCCATAATTAGATCTACTTTATCCTCTACTCCAAAATGTTCTGCAACACCGCGTCCGTTTTTACCAAAAATACCTACAGAATGAGCATCGTCCACCATTACTCTAGCTCCATATTTTCCTGCAATTTCACAGATTTTTGGAAGCTTGGCCAGATCTCCTTCCATGGAAAATACGCCGTCAACAACAATAAGTTTACCGGCTTTAGGTTCTGCTCTGGCTATTAATCTTTCCAGATCCTGCATATCATTGTGTTTGAACTTAATGGTCCTGGCAAATGATAATCTTGTCCCATCAATAATAGATGCATGATTTGTCCTGTCACAGAATATCAGATCATCTTTACCCGCGATGGAGGAAACTACACCCACGTTGGTCGTAAATCCTGTGGAATATAATAAGGCAGCTTCTTTTCCAAGGAATTTTGCAATTGCGGCTTCACATTTTACGTGTAAATCCAGAGTTCCGTTTAAGAATCTGGAGCCGGAACAGCCGGTACCGTATTTTCTGATTGCTTCTATTGCTGCTTCTTTTACTTTGGGATGACTGGTCAATCCCAAATAGTTATTGGAACCTATCATTATCAGTTTTTTGCCGTGATACATAACCTCTGTATCCTGGCCGGATTCTAAAACTCTAAAGAAAGGATAAAGACCGGCTTTTTTTACCTGATCGGCTGCCGTAAAATTACGGCATTTTTCGAATAAATCTCCTTTTTTTGTCCCGGTTGGAATTATATATTCATCCCCGACGTTGGCGATTCTGGCGGCTTTCAATTTTACATTAAGGCTCTGTTTAGTATAAATGTCTTTAACGTTCTGTCCGAATCTCTTCATCCCGACAGCTTCGCCTTTATGTTTTCGCATCTTGCGTAAACGTCTGAAGGCCTTCATTTTTTTAATTACCATAAATTCTCCTTTTCTTCACCGGAAACTCAATACCGGGAAATCATCTCAATTTTGGTAAGGAAATAAATTCTTTTAAAAACTTACCCGTTTATGCTATAATTCAGATGAAACAGTATTATGAGTATTATAAATCCGTGTACAATAAAAGTCAATCACAATCTAGCCGTTAAGGGAGAAAGGTTATGCTTTTAAAGGGGAAAACTGTTTTTGTAACAGGTGCAAATGGATTTGTCGGTTCTTTCCTTGTTGAACGGCTTCTTAAGGAAGGTGCTCTTGTAAAGTGCCTTGTAAGAAAGACCGGTAATTTAAGGTGGCTTAAGGGTTTTAATATAGATTTTATATATGGTGACATTACAGATGCGAAAAGTTTCAGAGGCAAGTTGAAGAATGTTGACTTTATATTTCATATAGCTGCTCTCAAACACTCAACAAGAAAAAACGACTATAAAAGAATAAACATAGATGCGACTGAAAATATATTAATAGCAGCAAAGAAAGAAGCTCTTCATCTGAAAAGATTTGTGTTTTTAAGCAGTATGGCAGCAATGGGATGTTCAACAAAAGAAATGCCTCTTTGTGAAACTGATATTTGCAGCCCTTTGACTCATTATGGCTCAAGTAAGAAAGAGGCGGAAAATCTGGTACTGGAGTACAAAAATATATTTCCTGTTACTATAATTCGTCCTCCTGCCGTGTATGGTCCCAGAGATGAAGATATACTTGCAATGTTTAAAGCTATAAAAGCAGGGATTCGTCCTGTTTTTGGTATACAAAAAAAATATCTCAGTATGGTCTTTGTTCTGGATTTGGTTGAAGCCCTGCTTTTGTCTGCGCTCTCAAAAAAAGCTTCCGGAAAGATTTATATTATAGCGGAAGATAAACATTATTCCTGGAAGGAAATTCAGGATGTGGTTGCCGGGATTTTGGAAGTTAAAGCAATTACTTTGAAAATTCCTAAAACAATATTGTTCGGTGCCGCTCTAATAGCTGAATTATTTTCAGGGGTGACGGGAGTTAATGTCTTACTGACTACACATAAAGTCAGAGAATTGACAGGGGATTGGGTTTGCAATATCGGAAGGGCAAAAAAAGATCTTGGTTTTAAACCTCTCTATGATATAAACAAAGGAATGCAGTTAACTGCAAAATGGTACAAGGAGAATAACTGGCTGTAATTGGAGGCTCTGAAGGTTAGAGGCTCAGAGGCGCGGCAAAATAAAAGCCACGTTAATGTAAAACGTGAGTAATGTGGAACGTTCAAACGTTTAACGATCTTTAAAGGGGGATATCATGGAAGAGAAAATGAACGAACAGGAGGTTTTCAAATTAATGTTTATGCAATTGATTTACACGCTGCAAAATGCGGCGGTAATGCAGCTGGGCAAGATTATGAATCCGATGACTAATAAAATAGAGAAAAACCTGCAGCAGGCTAATGGGACTATAGAAATGCTCAGAATGCTAAAAGCAAAAACTGTGAATAATCTGGGAAAAGAAGAACAGGAGATGATGGATCAGGTAATTCTGACACTTCAGCTTAATTATGCCGATGAGGTGGAGCGGGAGAAAAAGACCGGAGAGATTAAAACGGAAGAGAAGAAAACAAATGGATGAAGTTTTACTTTCTGAGATAAAAAAGATATTTGGCGACAGGCTAAGGACCTCAAAAGAAGAACTTATTTCCTATTCTTATGACGGATTTATTAAAGAAAGTCTTCCTGAGGCTGTTGTTTTTCCGGAAAGTGCCGAAGAAGTATCAAAATTGGCTAAACTGGCAAATGAGCATAAGTTTTACCTTACTTCGAGAGGTTCGGGCTCCAATCTTTGCGGGGCTGCAATTCCAAAAAGAGGAGGGGTTGTAATTTGCTTTTCCAAAATGGATAAGACAGTCGAGATAAATAAAGAAAACAGATATGCCGTTGTTGAAGCGGGAAAAATACTTGAAAACCTTCAGAAGGAATTGGACGTTTTTAACTTGTTTTACCCTGTTGACTTGGGTTCAAGCCGTATTGCTACTATGGGCGGCTCCGTAGCTCTGAATTCCGGCGGAATGAGAGCTCTGAAATATGGAGTTACCCGGGATTATTTGCTTGGGCTGAAAATTGTATTACCGAATGGAGATATAATAAAGACAGGGGTTTTGACAAAAAAAAATGTCGTGGGATATGACTTAAATTCTCTTTTTTGCGGTTCGGAGGGAACTCTTGGTATTGTTATTGAAGTTACCGTTAAGCTTCTTGTTAAGCCGAAATTTACGAAAGTACTTTTAAATCATTATCAGGAAATAGATAAGGCCTGCAGCGCAGTAAATGAAATAATAGCAAGCGGTGTAATACCTGCTGCTCTTGAACTTGTTGATAATCTGGTGATTAATGCTGTTGAAGATTATGTGAAAATTGGACTTAAGAAAGATGCTGCTGCTTTTTTGTTGATTGAACTTACAGGTGATGAAGAGCAGGTTGAAAGAGATTCAAAAGTTGTAGAAGCCCTGTGTGAAAAAAATAATCCCTCCAGGTCTGAAATATCAAAGAGCGCTGAAGAAAGCGAAAAACTCTGGCTTGCAAGAAAAAGCGGTTTTGGAAGTATGGCACGGTTCAAACCGGTCTGTATTGCTGAAGATATTACGGTGCCGGTATCTTTTTTAGCCGAAACAATAGTATTGATACACGAGTTGAGTAGAAAATACGGAGTTCTTCAGGGTTTGCTCTCTCACGCCGGTGACGGGAATCTTCATCCGCATTTCTTGTTGGACAGTAAAAGCGAAGAGTCTAAAGCTGATGCTATTATGGAAGAGCTTATGCCTTTTGTAATAAGTGTTGGCGGGACCATATCCGGTGAACACGGGGTGGGAATTGGTAAAAAAAAGTATTTGCATTATCAGCTTGATAATATACAGCTTAAGGTAATGAGGAACATTAAGAGAATATTTGATCCGGAAGGCATTTTAAATCCGGGAAGTTTTCTTGATATTTAGAAAAAGATAAAGAGATTTTGCAGAAGATGTTCTAAAGTTTAGATTATACTTAAGTGTTTATTGGAGGGCTTATGAAAAAAATATTTGTATGTTTGTTTTGCGGGATAATATTTGCCGGTTGTAGCGGTACGGCAAAAGCGGTAAAAGCAACTGCACCGGTGGTTAAATATAATATTGGGATCTCTGAAAACATAGACGGTGATGGTGCTTCGCTGAATATCACGGAAATGGTCATTAAAGAACTGATTTCTTATAGTCAGGTTAAATTTGTGGATAGAAGAAAACTAAAGAACAAAATATCTGAAAAGGCTGCTTTGCTTGCGGAAGGTTCGTCTGATAATATCCAGCTTGAGGATCCGATGCAGTATATAATGACAGGTTCTGTAATACCCCTGGGATCAAAAAAAATAGTCCGGCTTTCGATTCTCAATGTACAAACGTCGATAACCGAATCTTCGGTAACATTTGATTACGAGAGATTGGAAGGTGTTCAGGATAAAGTAAAAACCGCTGCGGCTGAACTTATGCGGCCTTTTTCGGGACAAACGGGAAAATGAATGGACTTTTCGATCTTCCGGACAGGTGCTTGAGATGCGGATTCTGTCTGAATTCATGCCCTGTTTATAAAGATCTTAGAGAGGAAATAATTTCTCCGAGAGGTAAGCTCCGGCAGATAAAGGCTCTGTCAAATAACGAGGTAGTCTCTGACAAGCTTATCCTGAAGGTAATGAATAATTGTCTTATGTGCGGGGCTTGTCTTAAGAACTGTCCAAGTTCTCTTGAGACTCCTGCCGCAATCCAAAAGCTAAGAGAACAGTTGTTCGAAAAATATGGTCATGATCTCTTAAAGCGCGGAATGAAATTCATAATGAATAATAACCGTGCTCGTAAGCTTTCCGCCTTCTGGGCCAGGGTTGTTTACAACAATTTTATTGATTCTCTTCCGTTTTCGGTACCTGCCGGAGCTCTGAGTCTGAAGGATATTCCAAAACTGGCGCGACCGCTTTATCCTGTAAAACTTAAAAATAACGGTTCAAAAAAGGTATTTTACTTCGCAGGGTGTGTGGATAAATACATTTACGGGGATACGGCAAGAAGCGCTGTAAGAGTTTTAAATAAACTCGGGTATGATGTTATGGTCTCAAAGGATGAAAGGTGTTGTGGTATTCCGATGCTGATAAGCGGTGATACAAAAGCTATAATTAAAAATGCGAAGCATAATGTAGACCTGATGAGACGTCAGTATTTTGACTACATAGTCTTTACCTGTCCGACCTGTGCGGTTGCATTCAAGGAAAAGTATTACGGGATATTTAGTGAGGATGAAGTATATACTAAAAAACTCGAAGCACTTGAATCTAAATTCATTGAGATAACACAGTTACTTGCAAAAGAAAAAGGATTGAGATCCCTTTTAAACGAACTCCCGCTTAAAGTTACTTATCATGATCCTTGTCACATGGTGAATTCGCTGAATGCAGTTAAAGAGCCGAGGATTGTTATATCTATGATTCCCGGTCTTCAATATATTGAAATGAACCCTGAGAAAACGGCGAATTGTTGCGGTTCGGGAGGTTTTTATCATATTTATTTTCCTGACATATCATCCGGAATAGGAAAAGGGAAAATTGAAATGATCAGGGAAACCCGGGCAGAAACAGTCCTTACCTCCTGTCCTGCCTGCAAAATGCAGATAAACGGTCTGCTGCGTAAAGCAGGAAGTAGTGTCAGGGTAATGCATATAGTCGAACTATTAAATCAAAGAATGAAATAGCAATATTAAACTTAAAAGCTAAAAAACATAAAGTTGAAGTCGTGTTATTCTTGTGTTAAAATCAAATAAGAGGTGATAATCTATGATACAAGAGTTTTTGAGTTCGCCGGGTAAGATATGGACCTACCTTCGCGAGCATGGTGAATCTTCGGTATACAAAATGAAAAAAGATCTAAGCATGACGGATTCAATGCTCTATATTGGTATCGGATGGCTTGCTAAAGAAGGGAAGCTGGATATAAGGCGTGACGACGGAAGTCTTAAGGTCCGGCTTATACAGTAGGAGAAGCAAAAACAGCAAGTTGAGCGAAGTATTTAAATAATAGAACTTTAATCCTTCGCGAAATCCGCCTAGGCGGAGACAGGAAGGAAAGTAAATAATATACTACATTCGCTGAACGGTAATATGTTTGCTTTAGAATCAGTGGAATCCAAAAGCTTTGCAATCAGCGGAATCTAACCCGAAATCCCGCTAAAGCATCAATATTCTTAATGTCAATAATGATGCGTTTTCTACTTCGGATTTCGGGTAACGTTTTAACAGAATTGGTATATATCAGTGGAATTATTATCAAGGAGTGAGAAAATGTCCATAAAAAGGTATATTTTTATATTTGGGTTAACTCTTTCTTTCGCGCTTTTAATTGGTTGTGCAAAGAGAGGAGAGGTCGCTATTATCGGAGTTGGAGCTGCCTTAACAGGACAAGAGAGCGCTATAGGGCAGGATATATCTCATGCAGTAGAATTGGCAGTTGAAGAAGCAAATGCCGGGGGTAATCTTAAGAAAAAAATTGAATTTATTTTTTATGATGATAAGTCTGATCCTAAGGACGCTGTGACGGTAGCCTATAAACTTTCGAATAATTCAGACGTAATAGGTGTGGTTGGGCATTTGGTATCCAGTTGTGCAATACCCGCTTCGGAGATTTATAATAAGAGTAATCTGGCTATGATTACTCCTTCCGCAACAAATCCTAAATTAACAAAGAATTCATTAGATAACGTTTTTAGGACATGTGCTACAGATGATGTTCAGGGTTCTGCAATTGCAAAATTCATTGCTGTTAAACTCAAGAAAAAGAAAATAGCAATCATACATGATCGTCAGGCCTATGGGCAGGGTTTGGCGGAAGAGGTAAAAATAAATTCCGTAAAACTTGGAGTGAAAGTACTGGCATTTGAGGGGATAACAGTAAAGGATATGGATTATTCTTCTATTTTAACGAAAATAAAACCAATGAATCCGGAGGTCGTGTTTTTTGCAGGTATGTATAATGAAGGCTCGTTGATATGCAGACAAATGTCGGATTTGGGGTTTAAAGCGCTGTATATGAGCGGAGATGGTTGTTATAATCCTGTTTTTGTAGAACTGTCAGGAAAAAAATGCGAGGGCGCTGTTGTTAGTTTTGTGGCTCCGCCTTTTGAGGAGATTGATACAGCTAAAGAATTTGTAAAAAAGTTTAGAAAAAGATTTGGAGAAATTCAAACCTATGCGCCGTATGCCTATGATGCGGCAAATCTTATTATTGAAGCTTATAGACAGACCGGTACCTCTGACAGGAAAACAATCTCTGAAACCATAAAGAAAATGAAGAATTTCAAGGGTGTTACCGGCAATATTGAATTTGACGAAAGCGGTGACAGGAGAAATACAAATTTTTATTTTTATAAGGTTAGAAACGGTAAGTTTGAATGGATTAAGGAATAGGCGGCCGTTTCTTTATGTGCGGTATATACGGGGTCATAAGTTTTGACGGTACAAATGTAGAAGAGAGCTCGCTTCTGCTTATGGGCGCGCTTTTAAAGCACAGAGGTCCTGATGCAAATAATATTAAACTGTACAAAAAAGGAAATATACTCTGTTATCTTGGTTCAACCAGACTTAAAATAATAGATCTTTCCGATTCTGCCAATATGCCGGTTGAAAATGAAGACAGTTCAATATCTGCGGTTTGCAACGGGGAAATTTATAATTATAAAAGTTTAAAGTATCAACTTCAAGAAAAAGGCCACAACTTCAAGACTAGGACTGATTCTGAAGTCATACCTCATGTTTTTGAAGAATATAATGAACAGTGTTTTTCAAAATTTGACGGTATGTTTTCTGTTGCAATATGGGATGGGAAAAACGGGCGTTTGCTGTTAGGGAGAGATCCGGCCGGTAAAAAACCTCTTTATTATTACTTTGACGGGAAAAAATTTGCGTTTGCCTCCGAGATAAAAGCGCTCCTTTCTCTGCATTTTGTGAAAAAGAAAATAAATGAAAATAAAATACCGGAGTATCTGACTTACGGTTATATAAATGGACCGGAAACATTTTATGAGGGTATTTTTGAGCTTCCGCCGGCCTCTTTCCTTTATGTTGAGGTTGATGAAATAAAACAAGCAGAAAAATATTGGGAACCGGAGTTTAGCGGGAAGAATACAAAGCCTCTTTATTCTTTTGATGAGGCAAAAAAAAACGTAAGACAAACGATGGTAAATGCAGTTACAAAACGCCTTGAAAGTGATGTCCCTCTGGGCGTATTGCTGAGCGGGGGAATAGATTCTGCCATTGTAACAGGAATAATAAGTCTATTGTTAGGAAAAAAAATAAATACATTTACTGTCGGTTTTGAGGATAATCCGAGTTTTGACGAAAGAAAACCGGCAGCTTTTTTAGCGGAATATTACAAAACCAGTCATACTGAAATGTCTGCCGGTGTTAAAGATATTTCTCTTCTTGAGAAAATTGTTGACCACTATGATATGCCCTGTGGAGATCCTTCAGCTCTTCCGACTTATATTGTGTCAAAAATGGCAAGACGAAATGTTACGGTGGTCTTGAACGGTGACGGAGGCGATGAGGCTTTCGCAGGCTACGACAGGTTTAAAGCTGCGCTTATAGCGGAAAAATTACCGGGTTTTATTTTCCCTATTGGTAAGATGCTTTCCTCTTTAATTCCCCAAAATGATGATTACAATGGTCTTCGAAATCGTTTGGAGAGATTTTTTAGAGATGCCGGAAGTAAAGATGTAATGTCCAGACATCATTCCTGGATCACTATTTTCGATAAAGAACTGATAAAAACAATATATAAGAAATCGGATAAAAATACACAAATTATGAGCGAAGATTTATACTCGGTTTACCTGAAAAACCTTCCGTTACTGCATAAACTGCTGTATTTAAGCATGATGACTTACCTGCCTCAGGATCTTAATGTCAAGATGGACCGGATGTCTATGGCTAATTCCCTGGAAACCAGATCTCCTTTCCTTGATAAAAAAGTTCTGGAAATAGCTGCGCATTTACCGCCTGACTATAAAATCAGAAGAAGTGTCACAAAGTATGTTTTGAGAGAGGCATTTAAAGATATTCTGCCTAAAAATATTTATTCAGCAAGGAAGCATGGTTTTGGAATTCCACTTTCTTCCTGGTTTAAAGTTGAGCTGGGAAAGTACTTTGAAAGTAAGATGCTGGATGTTGAAACGAGTTGTTCGGCATATATCAATCCGGATATTACTCGTATGTTATATAATGAGCACATTTTGGGAAAGCGTGACAGATCAAAAGAATTATGGCTGCTGCTGCAACTGGAGTTATGGATTAATCATAATAAATTTTAACCTGAACAATGATCTAAATCACGAGGAATCTGGACACCCGTCAAAATATTAAGGCTGATTAGATATTGACTTTGATATTGCTTTGTGTGATAATAACTTAAATACCTTTTGGGAGGTGTTTAGTATGAAAAGAATAATTCTGATTGTTTCAGTGGTATTTGTGTCTGCTTCAATGTATGCTGTTGATATATATACAAGGGGCCCAAAGAAAAAGGAAGATGCATTAAAGTCCGGGATAAAAGAAACTGCAGTGGAAAAAGCACCAAAGTATGTAGTCCCAATTCCCGACAGAACTATATGTCCCGTAACAGGAGTACCTATAGATGTCAATGATAAAACGCCTACCTCGAGTTATCAAAATAAAAATTACTTTTTTTTGAATGAAAACGCAAAAGCTCAGTTTGTTCGAGACCCCTTTAGTTTTGCAAAATCTATAGAAACGTGTGATATCTGCGGTAAACAGGAAAAAAAGACGAGGGACAAGTCCAGTTTTATTTCATATGTCCATAATGGGGTCACTTATCATTTTGATAATGTTTTGCATATGGATGAATTTAAGACTAATCCTGCCAAGTATATAATTGGAAAAGAAAATTATGGATCAAGGCAGATAGGGAAAAGTAAGCCTAAAGCAAAAGATACTCTTTCCGTGAAAACGAAAGAAGCAGTTACTCCTGAAGTGAAAAGTGTTCCGCCGGCTGCAGATTCCGGTGTAGACGCACCTGAAAAGAAAGATGTTCCGGCCCCCGTTGATACTAAACAACCGGAGGCTATTCCTGAAATTAAAAGCGTTGCTCCGGCTGCCGAAGAAATTAAAAAAGATGCAGTTGCTCCTGAAAAAAAGATTATTCCTCCGTCTTTACCTGATAAAAAAGTAGAAGTGATTGAAGAAATAATTAGTGAAGAAATAGTAAGTGAAGAAGAAGTTGTAACTTCTGAATCAAAACCGGTTGTTGCGCCTTAAATGAATATTGTAAGAGAAGAGAAGACAAAGGAGTAGTTTAAGAGAATTATATGAAAAAAACAGACACCGTCCGCTTCGTATAGGAGCAGACGGTGTTTTAATGAAAGGGATACAGGCAAATGCCAAAGCGTACAGATATAAAAAAAATTCTGCTTATCGGTTCAGGACCTATTGTAATAGGTCAGGCTTGTGAGTTTGACTATTCGGGCACTCAGGCATGTAAAGCGCTGAAGGAAGAAGGTTACGAAGTTGTTTTGGTTAATAGTAATCCGGCAACAATAATGACAGATCCTGAGTTTGCAGACAGTACTTATATAGAACCGGTTACTGCGGAAATGGTGGCAAAAATTATAGAAAAAGAAAGGCCTGATGCGCTGCTTCCTACTATCGGAGGGCAAACCGGACTAAATGTTGCGGTAGAACTTGCGGAAAAAGGTGTACTTGCAAAATTCGGGGTGGAACTTATCGGGGCGAAAATCGAAGCAATTAAAAAAGCAGAAGATAGAATATTGTTTAAAGAAGCAGTAGAAAGAATAGGTCTTTCCGTGCCTTTAAGTTTTCCCGCTTATTCGGTTGAAGAAGCTGTCCTCCATTCTAAAGAATTGGGTTTTCCTGTTATCATTCGTCCTGCTTTTACTCTCGGTGGTTCAGGGAGCAGTATTGCTTATAATCTTGAAGAACTTAAAGAAAAAGCGAAAGTTGGTATAGAAGCCAGCATGATACATCAGGTGCTTTTGGAGCAATCAATTATCGGGTGGAAAGAGTATGAGCTCGAAGTTATGAGAGATTTGAAAGATAATGTCGTTATCATATGTCCGATTGAAAATTTTGACCCTATGGGGATTCACACGGGTGATTCTATTACTGTTGCTCCGGCTCAGACCTTGACGGATAAAGAGTATCAGGTCTTAAGGGATGCTTCGATAGCCATCATGAGGGAAATAGGAGTGGATACGGGAGGAAGCAACGTGCAATTCGGTATAAATCCTGATAACGGTAAAGTGGTTGTTATCGAGATGAATCCGAGAGTGTCAAGAAGTTCCGCTCTTGCTTCCAAAGCTACCGGCTTCCCTATTGCCAAGATAGCTGCGAAACTGGCGGTAGGATTTTCCCTTGATGAGATTCCTAATGATATAACGAAATATACTTATGCGGCTTTTGAACCGACGATTGACTATGTTGTAACAAAGATACCCCGCTGGACTTTTGAGAAATTTCCCGGCGCGGATGATGTTCTTGGTACACAGATGAAGTCTGTCGGAGAAGTAATGGCAATAGGAAGAACCTTTAAAGAATCTTTTCAGAAAGCTATTAGATCTCTTGAGATTGACAGATACAGTCTCTATTTCTCGGATGAAAAACCTGCGAAAGAATTGATATATGAAAAACTTCGAACTCCAAATTGCGACAGGATTTACTATGTCAGAGAGGCGCTTAAGAGTAAAATCAGTATAAATGAAATATTTGATTATACGAAGATTGACAGATGGTTTCTTTCTAATATGAAAGAACTGGTAGATATGGAAGAAGTTATAGTCAAAGCGAAAAACAAGAAAAAGGAATTGCCGATTGTTATTAAAGAAGCGAAAAAGAACGGTTTTTCCGACAGGTATCTGGGAAAACTTTTAGGAATGAAGGAAATGGAAATTCGGAAAATTCGTATAAAGCATAAGATCACACCCGTTTATAAAATGGTGGATACCTGTGCCGCAGAATTTGAAGCATTTACTCCTTATTTATATTCTACCTATGAAGAAGAAGATGAAGCTCTGCCTACTAAACGGAAAAAGATAGCCATACTTGGCGGAGGTCCAAACAGAATCGGACAGGGGATAGAGTTTGATTATTGCTGCGTGCACGCTGCTTTTGCGCTTAAAGAAGATGGTTTTGAAGTAATAATGATAAACTGTAATCCTGAGACAGTTTCTACGGACTATGACACATCTGATAGACTATATTTTGAACCCTTAACTTTTGAGGATACTTTAAATGTTTTAAATAGAGAAAAACCTGACGGAGTTATTGTTCAATTCGGAGGGCAGACACCTCTTAAACTTGCATTGCAGCTCTTTAAAGAGAAAGTAAAGATAATCGGGACCAGTCCAAAGAGCATAGATATGGCAGAAGATAGAAAGCTGTTTGGCGCGCTGTTAAATAAACTTAAAATACATCAGCCTGAAAACGGTACTGCCCGGACTGTTAAAGAGGCTGTTAAGGTTGCAAGGAGTATCGGATTTCCGGTGCTTGTCAGGCCTTCGTATGTACTGGGCGGACGAGCTATGGAAATTGTATATGACGAAGAGAGTATGGAGAAATTTGTTAAGATGGCGATATCTGTTTCCGGAGAACATCCCGTACTTATTGATAAATTTCTGGAAGATGCAGGAGAAATTGATGTTGATGCAGTCTGTGACGGAGAGACCACTTTAATTTGCGGTATTATGGAGCATATAGAAGAAGCAGGTATTCATTCCGGAGATTCTGCGTGCGTTATCCCTGCTTTCTCTCTTGCGGAAAACCAGTTGAATATTATTAGAAAATATACTTATGCACTGGCTAAAGAATTGAAAGTCATAGGGCTTATGAATATTCAGTATGCGTGCAAGGGAGATACAATATATGTTCTGGAGGTTAACCCAAGAGCTTCAAGGACCGTTCCTTTTGTCTCAAAAGCGACAGGAATCCCGTGGGCAAAAGTTGCTGCAAGAGTTATGTCGGGAAAATCGTTGAAAGAGCAGGGAATAACCAAAGAAATAACTCCAAAACATTTCTCCGTGAAAGAGTCTGTGTTCCCTTTTGTGAAATTCCAGGGAGTTGACTCTGTTCTCGGACCGGAGATGAAGTCCACAGGAGAAGTAATGGGTATTGATATTGACTTTGGACGTGCTTTTGCAAAGTCACAAATTGCGGCAAGCGCTGCTTTGCCGAAAGCAGGAACGGTTTTTATAAGTGTAAAGAATAAGGATAAGAGAAATATTGTATATGTGGCCAAACAATTGGCTGACCTTGGTTTTAAGCTGACAGCTACGAAAGGTACGGCGGAAACTCTCGGTAAAAACGGGCTGGACGTAAAATTTGTTAACAAAGTCGGGGAAGGCCGTCCTAATATTGTAGATGCAATACGGAATAAAGAGATCGCACTGATTATAAATACTCCAACAGGCAAAGGGCCGAAAACTGATGAGTACCATATCCGGAGGGCGGCAATAAATTACAATGTTCCCTGCATTACGACTGTATCCGGTGCTCAAGCGGCGGTGAACGGTATAGAATCTATTTTAAAGGGTGAACTGACCGTAAAATCTTTACAGGAGTACCATTTTAGTAAAAATGAGAAAAACCCGGAAAGCAGTAAAAGAAAAAGATAAAGTCTCCGGCTCGAAGTCTGTTGTAGAGCATTTGGAGGAGCTGCGAAAACGCATAATTATATCGGTGGTGTCTTTTTTTGGTCTTTTTATGGTGATTATAAGTGTTCCCGGATTTACCGATTCATTTGGTTTGCGTATAATGAAACTTCTTCAGGAGTATATATTGAATAATATAAGAGGCGGAGCCGCTCTTAATCTTGTATTTCTTGATCCGCTTGAACCGGTTTTTACAGTATTAAAACTTTCCTCTCTTGTCACACTGGTTGTTCTGGCTCCGCTGTTTCTTTATCAGGCTTATGCTTATTTGAAGCCGGCTTTTACAGGGAAAACAGGAAAACACCTGGGTGCTTTCATTCTGGGGAGCGAAATATTATTTTTGCTTGGAGCGGTTTTTTCTTTGTATTTCCTTATACCTGCATCTTTTAATATTCTTATACGCTTCGGTTTGTCTACGGGCGCCGGTCCGGTTCTTAGTATGGGTAAATTCTTTGATATGTTTTTTTGGATGTTTTTGCTTTTCACTCTTCCCTTCGAACTTCCGGTTCTGATAGGGGTTCTTTCTAAAACCGGTATTGTCACGGTGAGAATGCTTGGAAAGATAAGAAAACCCGCCTATCTTGGGCTTGCAATATTTTGTGCAGCGGTAACTCCTGATCCTACGCCTTTTTCCATGTTAATCCTTTGGGGTTTGCTTTTAATATTGTTTGAATTTGGAGTGTTTTTATCGCATATTTTTGAAAAGGGGGAAAGCAAATGGGTGTAACAGTACAATTTTTTGGAGCAGCCCGCACAGTTACCGGATCAAAGTACCTTTTAACGGGGGATAAAGGCAGAATATTTGTAGATTTCGGAATGTTTAGAGGTGAAGAAAATTTGACTCAAAAAAATTACGAGGAGTTTGATTTTAACCCTGCGGAAATTCAATATGTAATACTTACCCATGCTCATATTGATCATAGCGGATTGATACCCCGGCTGGTAAATAAAGGTTTTAGAGGGAAAATTATTTGCACGAAGCCTACTCTGGATCTTTGCAAAATAATGTTTTTAGACGCAGCTCACGTAGAAAGTATAGAAATTGAATGGCGCAATAGAAAGAGGCAGCGTGCGGGCAAAACTCTTTTGTTACCTGTTTATAACGCCCAGGATGCGGCTTTTTGTATGCAGTATTTTGAGGCTGTGGAATATAATAAATTAAAAGACCTGAAAAACGGATTTAAGGTCCGCTTTAATGATGCAGGGCATATACTTGGATCATCCATAGTTGAGCTCTTTACAAAGATTGATGGTAAAGAAAAAAAGCTTGTCTTCTCCGGTGATCTGGGAAATGAAATGCAGGAAATAATACGAGATCCCGAAAAACTTGAAACGGCGGACTATTTGTTTATAGAATCTACATATGGGGACCGCTTGCATAAAGGACGAAAAGAGACTTTAAAAGAATTTGAAAATGCTATTATGAGCGCGAATAAGGACAAAGGAAATATAGTTATCCCCGCGTTTGCAGTGGAACGCACACAGGAAATTGTGTATGAGCTTTCGCAGATGTATAAAAAGAACAAGCTGGACGGGTTTTCTGTCTATGTCGATTCTCCATTAGCTATCGCTGCTACAGAAATATTTCAGGCTAATTCAAGATATTTTGATGAGGAGACAAAAAAGGAGATAGAGAAAGGAATTAACCCGTTTTCTTTTCCTTCTCTGGTTTACTGTAAGCGCATGGAGGATTCCAGGTCTTTAAATGATATAAAAAGTAATGCCATTATTGTTTCAGCAAGCGGAATGTGTGAAGCGGGCAGGATTAAACATCACTTAAAGCATAACCTCTGGCGAGAGGAATGTGTTATAATATTTACAGGTTACCAGGCTATTGGAACGACCGGAAGGGCTATTGTTGAAGGAGCTAAGGCCGTGAAGATCTTTGGTGAAGAGATTGCTGTCAGGGCCAAAATATTTACCCTGGGTGGTTTTTCAGGGCATGCCGATCAAAAAGGTCTGCTTAGATGGTTGTCTTACTTTAAGACAAAAAAGATGCAGGTTTTTGTTGTTCATGGCGAAGAAAAAGGAGCTCTTACCTTCGCTGATGTTATAAGACAAAAGAAGCATTATATCGTAACGGTTCCCGAATTGGGACAAAAAGTAAAGTTATGAAGACGCTGGTAAAAACAAAAGTATTGAGCAATAAAAAGGTTTCAAGTCAATATTGGAAAATGAGGGTTTTAGCTCCCTCTATTGCTGCCGCCGCTATACCCGGTCAGTTTTTAAGTTTAAAGATAGGAAGTGATAATATCCCGCTGCTTCGCCGGCCGATGTCTATTCACAGGATTAAACCTCCTTTTTTAGAGATTCTTTATAAAGTGAGAGGCAAAGCTACCGAGATGCTTTCCCGGTATCATTCTAATGATTTCTTGGAAATTCTTGGTCCGCTCGGAAATGGTTTTCAGTCAGATGTTCCCTGTAAAACTGCAATACTTGTTGGGGGCGGTTATGGGATTTCTCCGCTGCTTGCCTTACATGAACGGCTTAAAAAGCTGGATAAAAAAATAATCACTATAGTCGGAGCAAAATCCGCAGAACTTCTGTACAAAGAAGGTTTTACCGGAGTAAAGACAGTTACCGAAGATGGTTCTTCCGGGATTAAAGGTCTGGTTACAAAGGCTCTGGACAAGACCTGCTGCGGGCTGGAAGGAGATGCGGTTATATTCGCGTGCGGACCGGACAGAATGCTTAAAGCCGTTTCTGATGTTGCCGTGACTTATAATATTCCGTGTCAGGTTTCTTTGGAAAATCTTATGGCCTGCGGTGTCGGAGTTTGTCTTTCCTGTGTTTGTGCTGTAAAACAAGGATTTAAAAGTGAATATAAAAGGGTCTGTGTTGACGGCCCGGTATTTGATTCAAAGGAAATTGAATGGTAGATTTAAGAGTAAAAATAGGTAAACTAACTTTGCAAAATCCTGTTATGACTGCTTCCGGAACTTTTGGTACGGGAGAAGAACTTGAGGATTTTGTTGATTTAAATAAGCTGGGCGCGATAGTCGTAAAAGGAGTCACCTTGCTGCCTCGCGCAGGAAATCCGACACCCCGTATTGCGGAAACAGCTTCCGGAATGCTGAATGCTATTGGGCTGCAGAATCCGGGAATTGACAGGTTTATTTTTGAGAAAACGCCGTACTTTGAAAAATTCAAAGTACCGTTTATCGTAAATATTTCCGGCTATGAAGCGTCTGAATATGGAGAACTTGCAAAACGGCTGGAAGAGGTTCCTGCTGTTTCCGGACTTGAAGTAAATGTATCCTGCCCAAATGTTAAATACAGCAATGGTTTGGTCTTTGCAAAGGATCCAAAAGCTGTAGGATTGATTACAAGACTTGTTAAAAAAAATACAAAGAAAACCGTGATAATAAAATTATCTCCCGAAGTTTCTGATATTAAAATAATTGCTAAGGCTGCGGAAGATAACGGTGCTGATGCCTTATCCCTTATTAATACTATTTCCGGCATGGCCATAGATATTGATTCAAGAAAACCAAAAATTAAAAATATACTAGGCGGGCTTTCTGGTCCAGCCATTAAACCGATAGGGATACGATGTGTCTGGCAGGTTTACAATAGTGTGAAAATACCCGTCATAGGCATGGGCGGTATCATGAATGCTTCTGATGCGATTGAATATCTTTTAGCCGGAGCAGCTGCGGTGGCGGTCGGCACCGGCAACTTTATTAATCCGGCTGTTACTTTAGATATACTGGAAGGTATTAAAAAATACATGAAAATTAATAAAGTAAATAAAGTTAAGGATCTGACAGGCAAAATAGTAATAGAATAAAGGAAAAGTACAAATGACAAAGTACAAAGTACAATATTTGGAGGATATATATAACTCAATATATTGCCATTTGTCATTTGTAATTTGTATTTGTTCCGGCGGTGGTTATGTCTGAAACACGGATAGAAAAAGATCAGCTGGGAGAGATGAATATTCCAAAGGAAGCTTACTATGGCATTCATACTGCCAGGGCTATGGATAACTTCAAGATAAGCGGACGTACTGTTAATTCTTCTTTGATTAAAACAATTGCTCTTGTTAAGAAAGCAGCTGCTGAAACTAATCATGAATTGAAGTATTTAACTGACAATAAAGTAAAAGCAATTGTTACTGTTTGTGATGAAATAATTGATGGCGGTCTTACCGGGGAGTTTCTTGTGGATGCTCTGGCAGGAGGCGCCGGGACTTCAGTCAATATGAACCTGAATGAAGTGATCGCAAACCGGGCTATCGAGATCTTAGGCGGAAAAAAAGGCGAATATTCTGTAGTTGATCCTTTTAAAGATGTTAATCTTCATCAATCCACAAATGATGTTTACCCAACCGCATTAAAAATTGCTTGTATATATTCTCTCAGGACTCTTAGTGCAAAGATAACTGCTTTGCAGGGGGCATTTCAAAGAAAAGAAAAAGAATTTGCGGCTATTATTAAAATTGGCCGTACAGAGATGCAAGAAGCTGTTCCAATTACACTTGGTTTTGAATTTTCGGCTTTTGCTGAAGCTGTAGGCAGAGACAGGTGGAGGACATTTAAATCAGAAGAACGGCTAAGGGTGGTTAACCTCGGAGGAACTGCTGTCGGTACCGGGATGGGCGCGCCAAAGAGTTATATCTTTCAGGTGATAGAGAAACTAAGAGCGCTTTCCGGCTTGGGTATCTCAAGAAATGAAAATGTAATGGATTCCACGGCAAATACCGATTCGTTTGTGGAAGTTTCCGGAATAATGAAGGCTCACGCCGTAAATCTGATTAAGATAGCCGATGATTTGAGATTGCTTAATCTGCTGGGAGAAATTAAACTTCCTGAAGTGCAGGCAGGTTCTTCAATTATGCCTGGAAAGATAAATCCTGTTATTGCAGAAGCTGTAATACAAACGGGCCTGAAAGTCATTGCAAATGATGGGATAGTAACGGCGGCTTCAACAAGAGGAACTCTTCAGATAAATGAATTTATGCCGGTTATTGCTGACGCTATACTGGAAACTTTGGATCTTTTAATTAATATTAATGATATACTTGTTAAATATATTGACGGGATAACAGCGGATGAAGAAAAATGTAAGGAATACTTTGAGAAAAGTCCGGCACTTGTTACAGCATTTTTGCCTCATATCGGGTATGAGTCCGCAGGCCGTCTTTTAGCCGAATTTAAAGAAACAAAAAAAGAAAATTTGCATGAGTATTTAATAGAAAAGCTCGGGGCCGAACTCGTAGAAAAAGTTCTTTCTCCATACTCTCTGGTTGCGCTCGGATATAGAGATGATGCAATCCACACCTAAATCGCTTCGCCTTCAAATAGGCATTTTTGGCAGGGCTAATATCGGGAAGTCAAGTTTTCTTAATATGATAGCCGGTCAGGATGTCTCAATTACGAGTCCGATAGCGGGTACGACCACGGATGTAGTGGAAAAGACGATGGAACTTCTTCCTCTCGGGCCTGTTGTATTTCTTGATACTGCGGGTTTTGATGATAAATCAGAACTGGGTGTTTTAAGGGTCAAAAAGACAAAAAAGATATTTGACCGTTCTGATGTTATCCTTCTCCTGCTTGAAGCCGGAGTTTGGAGCGCTTACGAAGAAGAAATACTTGCCGAAGCTAAAATGAGAAATATTCCGGTTATTCTTGTAATTAATAAAACTGACCTGAAAAAACCTGAAGCAGCTTTTCTTCTTTTGTTGAGAGAAAAGAGTGAAAAATATATTGAGTGCTCTTCTTTGGATCAGGGAAGCAGGGATAAATACATTAATGCCTTAAAAATAAAGCTTATTGAAGTTTGTCCTGAGGGTTTTTTAAATCCTCCTGCCCTGCTTGGTGATTTGATCAGACCGGGAGGGATGGGGATTCTTATAGTTCCTATTGACCTGCAAGCGCCAAAGGGCCGTCTAATCTTGCCTCAAGTTCAGGCAATAAGGGATGCTTTGGATAATGATGAAGCTGTTGTTGTCTGCAAGGAAAGAGAATATGCGCATGTCCTTGCAAATTTAAAAAATCCTCCGGACCTTGTGGTCTCTGATTCTCAATCTGTCTTAAAGATGGTAGCGGATACTCCGGCATCCGTAAAATGTACGACTTTTTCAATTCTGTTCTCCCGTTATAAAGGGGATATTGTTGAAGCCGCTAAAGGTATTACGGTGGTGGAGAATATGAAACCGGGAGATAAAATACTTATTGCCGAAGCCTGTTCACATCATGCTATTGAAGATGATATTGGCAGGGTAAAAATCCCGAGATGGATAAGACAGTATATTGGCGGTGATGTTACAGTCGATATCTGTTCCGGCCGGGATTATCCTGAAAATCTTTCCGGGTATAAGCTGGTTGTCCACTGTGGTGCTTGCATGCTTACGAGAAGAGAGATGCTTGCCCGTATTCATAAAGCAAGGGAGTACGGTGTTACGATTACAAATTACGGAATTGCAATTGCTTTCTTGCAGGGGGTATTAACGCGGGTACTTTCTCCTTTTCCTGCGGCACTTGAAGCATACGAAAGAGAAATGAAAAAAAGAAAAAGGAAGTAAGAATGCAAAACCTTAGAAAACGACGCCTTCCTCAAGGTTGGTATCCGGTCGGTAAAACGGAGACAATCAAGGAGATTGAAAACTTTTCAAAGGGGAATTTATATGGGGTTCTGCATAATGGAAAGTACGGAGGGATTATTCCTCATGCGGGCTGGTACTATAGCGGAGACCTTGCGGCAGCGGTTATGCGTAACTTAAAAGGGATAGAGCCCGAACTTGTAATTCTTTATGGAGGACACCTTCCTTCCGGTGAAACACCTCTTATTACCATTGAGGAGGGATGGGAGACCCCGCTTGGTCGTGTGAAAATGGCGGTTGAATCCGCAATCGAAATAAAGGGAAAATTCGGTCTTTTTGAAGATGTTTATCCGGATAATACCCTTGAAATACACCTCCCTTTGTTGAAATATTATTTTCCTGCTGCAAAACTTTTAGCGCTGAGATTGCCGGCTTCGATGGAATCTGCGAAACTCTCTGAAGATATTATTAAAATAGTTCAAAAAACTTATACAAGCTTTATAGTTTTGGCCAGTACGGATCTTACTCATTATGGTCCTAACTATGATTTCACTCCGGCAGGAGAATCTAAAAATGCAAATGCATGGGTGGAGAGTCACGATAAAGGGTTTATTGATCTTGCAATTAAACTTAAAACAAAAGAACTGCTGCAATATGCTGATAAAAATCAAAGTGCTTGTTCTTCCGGTGCTGTTGCAGGTTTAACAGCCGCCGTCAAAATGCTTGGAGCTGTAAAAGGGGAACTGCTGGGATATAAAACAAGTTATGAAATAACTCCTTCAGATTCGTTTGTAGGATATGCGGGGATTATTTATTAAAAAAAAGTAAAAGATAAAATATTTGTATTCAAAAAATTTGACCCGGTACAGAGGTGAAATAAAATCAGGATTAATCGGCCCGGTAGTCATAAAGCTGGTCAATCAATATGGTTCTTCGCTGAAGAGATAATTTTGTTTGTTGGAAAAAATAGTTTTAAATGTATATAAATTCACCTTATCGCCTCTTGACAATTCCAAAATCCGAGCTATACTCTATAGTAGTGATGTTATTAATATAAAGGTAACCCGTGAAAGGCGGGCTCTGCAAAGCTATAGGGCTTCTTAGTTGAAGATGGAAGCAGCCAGCTACCGTACCGAAAGGTCGTAAGTGTGACTGCTAAACCATCTTTAGAAGATGGTTTTGTTGTTTGTAGAAACCTCAGGGGGACTATGGATAAAAAGCTGAAAGTTCTTGTGGTTGATGATGAACCTGAAATTAGAGAGTTGTTTAAGATGCTCTTAGAGGGAGAAGGGCATGAGGTCCAAGTTGCCGAAAATGGTAAAGTAGGTGTTGAATTGTTCAAGATTTCTGTATTTGACGTGGTACTTTTAGATGTTCATATGCCTGTAATGACAGGCCCTGAGGCTTTAAAGGAAATAAAAAAACAAAAACCATGCCAGAAGGTTATTATTTTCAGCAGTAGTTCAGATCCATATTTGAAGTTTGAAAAAGAAGCAGAAAAACTCGGGGCTTTTAGTTGTCTATATAAGCCTGTAAGCGTTGAAGAAATATTAGGTATAATAGAAAAAGCAGTATTGTAAAGGAAATAGTCATACAGGCATTTTAAACATGTTAAAACTAATTAATTTTAGCGGATTTCTTTCCTGTTGTTTTTCTGTTTTTAATTATTTTTAGTCTATATAAAAGATTTTTTAAAATATATTTTAAGTTTGGCTTCTTTTTTAAAGAAGGTTCCAGATCTGCCAGAATTGAGTTAGTAAATTCTGTCGGAGAGTTTGAGTAAGCTCTTGCTATATCAAAATTGATAAAACCCTTCTTGAGTAATGCCTTTAAGGATTGATTTAAACTCTGCATTCCCTGTTCTTTTCCCGTGGATATTGCAGTGGGAATCTGACGGACTTCATCATTTACAATTAAGTTTCTGATAGCAGAAGTGGATATCAGTATTTCTACTGCAGGAATCCTCCCTTTTTTATAACCTCTTGGTACTAACTGTTGAGAGATTACGGAATTAAGTGCTCCTGCAAGTTGTGTCCTTATTTGCGTCTGCTGCATCGGCGGAAAGACATCAATTATTCTGTGTATAGTTTGGGCTGCATCGATTGTATGTAATGTGCTTAGAACAAGATGTCCTGTTTCTGCAGCGGTTATCGCAGTGGAGATTGTTTCCAGGTCTCTCAGCTCTCCAATCATTATAACATCAGGAGTCTGCCTCACTACGGAAGTAAGCGCGGCGGAAAAAGATTCAGTATCTACATGTATTTCTCTTTGCTCAACTATACTTTGCTTGTTTTCATGGTGGAATTCTATAGGATCTTCTATAGTTATAATATGGCATTTTCTTCTGCTATTAATCAAATCTATCATTGCGGCGAGTGTAGTGCTTTTCCCGCTCCCTGTCGGACCTGTAATCAAAATAAGACCGCTGTGAGTAAAAGCAAGTTTTTCAATAATTGGAGGCAGGTTTAGTTTGGAAAACTTTGGCAGAAATATAGAAATAGGTCGTATGGAAGCTGCCAGTGTTCCTTTTTGAAGGTACGCGTTTACCCTGAATCTGCTTAAGCCGGTTATTGAATAGGAAAAATCCAGTTCTTTTCTTCTTAATAAAATAGATTTTTGTTTTTCTGTAAGCAGGGATTCTATAATATTTCTGCATTCTTCAGGCGAGAGTTTCTTCTTGTTCATTTGTACTACTTCGCCGTCAACCCTCAAGCTGATTGGCGTATTTGCAGAGAGGATGATATCAGATGCTCTTTCGTTTAGCGCAATCTCACATAGTTCTCTGAAATTCAACACCCAGACCTCATTTTATAATCTAGAATTTTGCCAATAATACTCAAAAGCATTATAAAATATTGAGCAATACAAGTCAATAGCTTGTTTGTTTTGTGAAAGGTGAATCAGAGGCGGCTCTTGGATAGTAATAAGCTTCAGCTTGTGCAGTTTCGCCGCAGATGCACTGCCTTTGCTTTTGGCTTACTGTTACATAGAGGAAAAACACAAAACCCTTTAAAACCCTTTTGAAATATGATAAAATACTTCTATGCTGATGTAGCTCAGTTGGTAGAGCAATTGATTCGTAATCAGTAGGTCGCCGGTTCGATCCCGGCCATCAGCTTAAAAATTTGAGCAATTCTCAAATTTTTAAAGAGCAATTGAACAATCGAAATTAGAAAATAGATATAGGTAATTGCGGTCTATTGTCGATTTTCTATTTTCTGAATAATAGCAGTAAAAGCAGTCTAGATAAAGACACTGGTTCCTGAATCGAGTTCCGGATTACAAAATTATGTATATATTAAAAGCGTATTGCATAGCCACACTATTCCTGGCGCCGCTTTTTGGCGGTACTTATTCTATTATACAGTATTTTAATATCCTGATTAACAATTCGAAAGTCGGTTATTCCTCTGTCATTGTTGAAAAATCAAAATATAACGGTATGGAATGCTTAAAAGAGACAGATTATATGTTGTTTGAAATCAACCGGTTTGAAAGCAAGGTAAAAATGGAGACAAAATCAGAGATGTTCTATAACGAAAAACTGGTGCCTTTTGGATTTAAAGCTGTTGAAAATATGTCGGGACAGGAAAAAATTATCGAAGGTGTAATATTGAATAATAAGTTGTTTCTTACCGTAAAGCTGGCAGGAGCAGTTGAAAAGAAAGAGCTGGATTTTCCTTCGGATGTTGTTTTTGACGATATGGTTGATGATAAATTACGTTCTTCTCCAATAATTGAGAAAACCAGCACTAATATCAAAATATTTGACAAGAGTAATTTAAATTTTACGGATGTCAATGTCAAAATAATAGGCCCTGTTAAGGAAAAGATTAATGGAAAAGAAGTTGCGGGTTTTTCTGTGGAAACAAAGATGTACGGGATTAGTTCTTTTCATACCGTTGACAAAAACGGCTTATCGTTGAAATCAAGTTTTCCCCAGATGGGCTTAGTTTCAGTGAAGACTACTGAAGAGGATGCAAAAAAAGCCTTTTCTACAGAGGTGGATATCTTGTCTGATTTTGCCATAAAAGCAAGTCAATCAATAAATGATCCAAAAGCGGTAAAAGAGATGAATTGCAGTATTATTTTTGAAGACGGCCTTCCTGCAAACTTTAATAAAGAGAGTATAAAAAACACATCAATACGTATACTTAAAGATAACATGGCAATCTGTACCTTAAGGAGAGAGGTTTTTGATGATACTATGGCAGCTTTACTCCCGATAAAAGAAAATAAAATTGAAAAATACCTTAAAGCAACTTCATATGAACAGTCAGGGGATCCTTTGATCAAGAGTACTTCTGCAGAAATAATAGGTCAGGAGAAAAATTCTTATAAGGCTGCCGGTTTGATCGTCCACTGGGTTTACAAAAGCTTGAAGAAGAATGCTAATTATAAAGCGGCTTTTGACACAGCCAAGGAGACTATTGTCAAGAAAGAAGGGGATTGTACGGAACATTCAGTTCTTGCAAGCGCGCTTTGTAAGGCGGCAGGGATTCCTACTAAAATTTGCGGTGGAATAATGCCTATGTATGACAAATTTTATTATCATATGTGGCTGGAAGTTTATGTGGGGAGCGGGAAATGGGTGCCTATGGATCCGACATATGATGAGATAATCCTGGATGCCGCTCATATTAAAATATCAGAGGGCATTCTTGACGATGAAGGAAGATTTAAGCTTATGCTGGATATTTTAAGTTACTTCAGAAAAGTAGAAGTTCAGATATTCAAACTTGAATACATTAATGATAAATAGGGAATAAGAAAATAATAGAACAGGTCAGTACCACTGAAATAGTTATATGTCGGTTAAATCGTTTTTACGGCAGGGGGAAAGATGAGTAAGTATGAGACAATAATTGGATTGGAAGTTCATGTACAGCTAAAAACTGCTACAAAGCTTTTCTGCGGTTGCTCTACAAAATTCGGAGCGGAGGCAAATACTCAGACCTGTCCGGTGTGTGAAGGACTTCCGGGGGTTTTACCGGTATTAAATAAAAAAGCCGTGGAATTTGCAGTAAGAACAGGGCTTGCTTTAAACTTTGAAATAAATGAGTATGCGAAATTCGACAGGAAAAACTATTTTTATCCGGATCTTCCAAAGGGTTATCAGGTTTCCCAGAAAGACCAGCCTTTTTGTGAACACGGGAAGCTTGAGATTAGCGTGAATGGTGTAAAAAAAGTGATCGGGATAACGAGAGCTCATCTTGAAGAAGATGCCGGCAAACTCATTCATGCCGGAGCTTCAGGTCAGATAGGCGATGCCGAGATTAGTCTGGTGGATTTAAACAGGACTTGCGTACCTCTCCTTGAAATTGTTTCTGAACCGGATATCAGGTCTCCGGAAGAGGCTTATGAATACCTCAGTACACTTAAAAGTATTCTTCAGTATATCGGAGTTTCTGATTGCGATATGGAAAAAGGGTCGCTACGTTGTGATGCGAATGTTTCCCTTCGCCCGTTCGGACAAAAAGAATTTAATCCTAAAGTTGAGATAAAGAATTTAAACTCTTTCAAGAATGTTAAAGATGCCCTGGAATATGAGATGGCGAGACAGACGGAATGTCTGGATGCAGGGGAAAAGACATTTCAGGAAACCAGGCTTTTCACTGCGGATAAGGGAACAACCACTCCGATGCGTTCGAAGGAAGAAAGTAATGATTATAGATATTTTCCCGAGCCCGATCTTGTGCTGAATCATATTACCTGCGAAATGATTGAAGAAATAAGAAAGACCCTGGTGGAACTTCCGGCTGCAAGGCATGAAAGATTTGTAACTGCTTACGGGCTTCCTGAGTATGATGCCGGCGTGCTTACGGCCTCAAAAGCATTTGCGGATTATTTTGAAACCTGTGCCGGTATGAATAAGAATTATAAAGCTTTGAGTAATCTGGTTATGGGTGATCTGATGGGCTTCTTGAAAGCTGCGAATTTGGATATTACTGAATCACCTGTAAAGCCCGAAAATCTTGTTAAACTTGTAAAACTTATCGATGACAATGTGGTTTCGAGCAAAATAGCAAAAGTAGTGTTTGAAGATATGTTTAAGGATGGGGCAGATCCGGAAATAGTTGTAAAACAAAAGGGTTTGGTGCAAATAACAGATGAAGGTTCAATAAGCAGTATAGTTGATAAGGTGCTTTTGGAAAATCCGGCTATAGTTGCCGAGTACAAAAGCGGTAAAGACAAAGTAATAGGTAATCTTGTCGGAAAAGTCATGAAAGAATCTGCGGGAAAGGCTAACCCCGGACTGGTAAATAAAATATTAAAGGAAAAATTAAGCAAATAGCGATAATAATAACTAAGATTTAAGCACTAAATACTAAACAAATAATTAAGGTTAAAGCATTAATAACTAAACAAAAAATATTAATTACATTACAGCGATCTTGTTTAGAATTTAGAATTTCATTCTTAGTGATTATTTTTCTGGAGGTTATTTTGAATCAACCTGTTAAAGTAGGAGATAAGATAACATTAAAGATAGACAGTGTTGCGAACAGTGCGGACTCTGTCGGGAAGTATGAGAACTTTATCGTCTTTGTCCCGTTTGCGGTGCCGGGGGATGAAGTGGAAGTTCTCATCACGGAAGTCAGAAAGAATTTTTCTCGCGGGAAATTAACCAAAGTAATAAAGCCCTCGCCTTTCAGGGTAAAGCCGGAATGTTCGGTTTTCGGGGAGTGCGGCGGCTGTCACTGGCAGGAGATCGACTACAAAAAACAACTGGAGTACAAAAAACAGATAGTAATTAATGCCTTCAAAAAATTCCCGGGCGTTAATATAAATGATGTGATCCCGGCAAAGGACCCGTTCTTCTACCGGAATAAAACGCAGTTCCCTGCGGATACCGTCCAGAAAAAACTCGGGCTCTTCTCGCTCCGGAGCCACTTCGTTGTGGATGTCGAGTTCTGCCCTCTTGTAAGTAAAGAGATAAATGCCATTTATGCTGAGATAAGGAAGTATTTGACGGAAACCGGGTTTGATATTCCGACACTCAGACACGTGATAATACGTGCTTCCGAGACGACGCGTGAAGCGGTGGTGACTTTTGTGCTAAAGAATGAAGATTTTAGAAGGATCCATCTCTTATCGGAACATCTTATTGGAAAATTTCCTGAACTGGCGGTTTTATACAATATTAACAGGGAAGATACCAACGTGATAATGGGGGATAAGCATTTTACCTTTTCCAAAGATGGGCGCATCTCCGAAAAACTGGATAAGATAGATTACCGGTTTTCTTCCATCTCATTTTTCCAGACAAACACTTCGCAGGCCAAGATAATATTTAAAAAAATAAAAGAATGGTGCAGGGGCTCGCTTGAAAAGACGGCGCTGGACCTTTTTTGCGGGGTCGGAGCAATTTCCCTGTTCATCGCAAAGGAATTCAAGGAAGTTGTCGGCGTGGAAGAGATGGGACAGGCCGTTTTGGACGCGGTGGCTAATTCTGATAAGAACAGTATTTCAAATTGTGAGTTTCTAAACGGCAAATCGGAAAGGATTCTTGTAAAATTAATGAAACAGGATTTCAAACCAAATACGATACTTTTAGACCCGCCGAGGAAAGGATGCGAACAGGAGCTTCTTAATTTAATCCCTAAGACCGGCGCGGATACTGTTATTTATCTCTCCTGTGATGTGATGACACTGACCCGGGATCTTGAGACCCTGACTAAACACGGGTTTGAAATAGAAGAAGTTATGCCCGTTGATATGTTCCCTATGACGTACCATATAGAAACCTTGGTGAAACTTAAGAAGCAGAGGCTCGGATGCTCAGATGCTTAGAGGTTTAGCGACAGCAAAAAAATAGAAGACGAAGACAGAGGGCGGGGGAAAGACCGCCATTTAGTTAGTAACGTATAACGTGCAACATTGTTTGTATATATCAGTGTAATCCAAAAGCTTTGTAATCGGTGGAATCACATGCAGAAGAGCAAGTAGATTTAGAAAGTTAAAAGAGAAACATAGGAGAAAAAGTGTTAAAGACAGCCATATTAGCTGCGGAAAAAGCGGCTTATATTCATAAACAGTACTATAGAAATTTATCAAAAGTCATGTATAAGAACGGTAAAAATAATTTAGTAACAAGAGTTGACATTGAGAGTGAGAGAATTATAATGTCGACCATAAATAGAGTTTATCCGTCCCATGGATTTATAGGTGAAGAAAAAGGAGCTAAAAATCAAAATAATGAATATTGCTGGGTTATAGACCCTCTGGATGGTACGACTAATTACGCTCATGGTTTTCCTATGTTTTGTGTTTCAATAGCTTTGCAGAAGAACAAAGTTACAGAGCTTGGGGTTGTATATGCAGTAGTACTGAATGAACTCTTTACTGTTGAAAAAAATAAAGGAGCACGATTAAACGGAAGGGAAATGAGGGTTTCTCAAACACCTAAGCTTGAAACAGCGCTTATTGCCACCGGTTTTCCTTATTCTGTTCAAAAGGCGCCGGGAGATAATTTTAAGTATTTTGAGAGTTTTTGCAGGAAAGCTCAAGCTGTAAGACGTTCAGGTGCTGCTGCGCTTGATCTTTGTTATGTCGGGTGCGGGGTTTTTGACGGTTTTTTTGAGCAAGAGTTGCAGCCCTGGGATACTGCGGCGGCAGTGCTTTTTATTGAAGAATCCGGCGGAAAAGTTACTGACTATAGAGGTGAAAACTTTAATATTTTCAAAAAGAAAATAGCAGCCAGTAACGGTAAAATCCATGGGGAAATCCTTAAACTGCTTAAATAGTCCGGTGTAAATTCAGGCTTATGAGGTTGGGATGAGTGAAGGCGAACTTCAAATAGAAAGGAGAAAAGTCCCCAGATGGAAATGTTCCATTAATGTTAAGTTTAAAATTATTAAAAATGAAAAGTTTGGCATTTTCAGGGATGCTTTCACAAAGATAAAAGAAGGAGAAAGTAAAGACATCAGTGCCGGCGGGACTCAAATTGTTTCAAAAGTGCCTGTAAAGAAGGGAGATAAGCTTACTATGAGTATTTATATGCCTGCAACGGATAATACCGTAAGAGCACTTGGTGAGGTTGTAAGAGTTAAAGAAATGGAAGAAGAAGGGGTAAAAAAGTACTTTATTGGAATAAAATATGTTGATATAATAACAGAAAGCGATGATTTACTTGAAGAAATAATGAATCAAAAATTAAAAGCGGGAGCCAAGACCAATATATCAAAAGAAGAAGCTCTCAGGCTTGCAAGGTATGAGTATTTTATCCGTTTGATAAATGAAGAATCGTTTAATTTTAAAGAATAGGAAATGACAAAATTCATTTTGGAGGAAAAATGGGTATAAAAATAGTATTCATCGGTGCCAGTTATCTTTTTAATCACAGAGTCTTTAAGGATTTTGTAAAGGTACCTGAACTTAAAGGCGCGGAGCTTGTTATATATGATATTAAGCAGGAACCAATTGACATTGTCAGTAAAGTTTGCGAAATAATCAAATATGAGATGAATTCTGATATAAAGGTTTCAGGTACAACCAACAGGAAAAAAGCCCTTCAGGGCGCCGATTTTGTTCTTTCAACTTTTAATGTCGGTGTTGAAAAAGCGGACAAACAGGTATTGGAAGTTTGCAGGAGGCACAAAATATCTTACGGCATAGGTGACACTATCGGACCCTCAGCTTTAATCCGGTCTTTTAGAAATATTATTGCTACTCTTGATCTGTGCAAGGACATGGAAGAGTATTGTCCTGAGGCCTGGCTTATTAATTTTTCTAACCCGATGGCGCAAATAACGCATGCAATACGGAAATATTCAAAAATCAAGGCAATAGGCCTTTGTCATGCCCTTTTTGCGGGAGAGGATCTTGTTTCAAAGACTTACGGTGTGGATAAAAATGAAGTTCAGCTTTTTGCCGCGGGAGTTAACCATCTCACATGGGTGCTTGAAGCTTATGTAAAGGGTCAAAGCAAGACGAAAACTCTCTATAAAGATACTATGGCTTTTCTGTACACCAGGAAAAAAGACAGGAATTTCAGTAAGGATGACTGGGTAAAAAAAGAACAGATGGAAGAGGATTGGAAACTTACAATGCGGCTTTTTGAAAAATATGGCGCGCTGCTTGTGGCCGGAGATACGCATGTCGCGGAGTTTTTCCCTTTTTTCTATAAAGAAAGTACGGGGCACGGAAAGAGATATGGTATCGAACCGATAAACATAAAAAAAAGAATACAAAAAAAACTCTGGATGAAAAATTTACTTGTAAAATGGGTTAAAGGGGTGGAAAAGCCCTGGGACATGGACAAGTTTTCAGGAGAAGATGCGCATTCTATTATTGTTTCCATAATCGCAAATAAGAACCGTATACATCAGGTAAATATTTTAAATAACGGAAGTATAAAAAATGTTCCAAGCTGGGCGACAGTGGAAGCGCCGGCAATATTTGGCGGCTACGGTTATAAGAATGTTGCTCTTGGGAATATGCCGAATCATCTGGCATCAATAATTACTAACCTTGCGACTATTCATGATTATACGGTAGATGCAATTGTAAAGAGAGACAGGAAACTGGCAATCCAGGCGCTTCTGCTTGATCCTTTACTTAAAGAATTTGATACAGTTGAGAAACTTCTTGATGATTTGCTTGCAAGTCAAAAAAAATATATACCGTCTATAAAGTAATTTCCGGGGAGAAATAAAGATTGGATAAAAAGTCGCAAAAAATAGCGGTATTGACCGTCGGGATTGTCGGTGTCCTAATAGGTGTTATTATTATTTTATCTTTGAATATATCAGAAGAAAAGAAAATACTTATTAGTACAGAAAAGCTCAATCCTTCAAGAGAGGCAATGTCCCTGCAGAATTCTTTCATTGCAGTTGCGGATCTTGTAAGTCCTGCGGTTGTTAACATCAGTACGGAACAGATATTAAAATACCGTTATTACGGTTATGATTATGATGATTTTTTTGACAGATTTTTTGATTCGCCTTACAGAAAACCTAAAGAGAGATATTACAAAAGACAAGGGCTCGGAACAGGAATGATTGTTTCTAATGACGGTTTTATCTTGACGAATCAACATGTTGTAAATGAGGTGAATAAAATTACCGTGGTGCTTGCGGATAAAAGTGAGTATGAGGCAAATGTTGTTGCCCTGGATAAGAGCCATGACCTTGCTCTTATTAAAATATATCCAAAAGGCAAACTTTCGAATGTTCTCCTTGCGGACTCTGATAAAGTAAGAGTAGGCGAGTGGGCTATTGCAATAGGCAATCCGTTTGGTTACGACCATACAGTTACGGCAGGTATTGTCAGCGCGAAGGGAAGAATATATCAGAGTAATGAAGAAGGCGGGATAAAAGCGATGCCGAATCTTATACAGACGGATGCGGCTATAAATCCGGGTAATTCAGGAGGACCGCTGGTAAATATTTCCGGAGAGGTTATGGGAATAAATACATTTATTGTTTCCACTTCCGGTTCCTACGCGGGAATTGGATTTGCTGTGCCCATGAATGATGCAAAAGAGTTATTGAAGGAAATTAAGGCTGCCGGCAAAAAAGTAAAAAGTTCGAAGAAAGAAAGTGTTTCATATTTCGGGATGAAAGTATCCGGTGTTGATGTTGTAATGATCAAAAAGTATGGACTTGCCGTAAAAGAAGGTGTTCTTATTACTCATGTTGAAGAAAGTTCTGAGGCTGATACGGCGGGACTTATGACGGGTGATGTTGTAATAGAAATAGATAAAAAACAGGTTAAAAACACGGAAGACTATGAAAAATATATAAAAAATTCAAATGCTAAAGACGGGGCTCTTATGGTCGTTAACCGCAGGGGGGTTGTTTATTTTGCTGTTATAAATAAACAAGAATAAAACTAATTTATTAAGGAGACTTTTGTAAAATATATGAATAAAAAACATGAGTTAATCGGTATCGGTTGGTTTGCGGTCTCGTTATTTATCTTTATCTTTCTTTTGTTCGGACTCTTTGCGGGGCAGGATATGGGTCTTGCCGGAAGAGCAATAAAGCTGGCATTTTTTTATATATTTGGATATGCCTCCTTTATTGTTCCTGTGATTTTTGGTTTCATCGGTTACTATAGCTTTAAAAAAGATGAGCCAAAAAAACCTGTTTATAAAATAGGGGGAATATCTCTCTTTTTGCTTGCTTCTTGTTTGTTTCTTTATCTGATAGGTGTTTCTGTAGAAAATGAAAATATGCTCGGTTATCTTTTAGGCCTTGGGCTTGAAAAACTTATAAGCAGTATCGGAGCCTGGATTATCTGCGGTATCATGGTTATATTTTCTTTGTACTTTTTAGAATTAGAATATCTTCCTAAAAATGCAATTACATTGCTTTGGGAAAGATATTTAGAATGGAGAAAGTTTAGAAAAGAAAAAAAGGAAGAAGGAAAAGAGGAGAGGTTAAAGAAACAGGAAGAAAAAGTGGCAAAAACAGCAAATAAGGAGAGACAAAGGCAAATACAGATTGTTGAAAAAGAAAAAATAAAACAGGATCCGGTGAGAATTGACGCTGCTAGAGAAGAACGTAAAGCTAAACCTGTAGAGAGAAGTTCTAAACCGCTGTTAAAATCCGGAGCAGGAATCAAAAATTCTCTCGAGGACGGAGAGACGAAAGAGTATACCCTGCCTCCTTTTTCACTGCTGGCGGATTATGAATCAGCCGTAAAGATGGGGAAAGAGGATTTCAGGGAGAATGAGAATATCATAAAGCTGACACTTTTCAATTTTGGTATTGATGTGGAACCTTCAAGGACGGTGATGGGTCCTGTGGTTACCCGCTATGAGGTTAAAGTAGCTGCCGGGCAAAAGGTAAATAAAATAGTTGCCTTGTCAAATGACCTGGCAATGGCTTTAAGAGCCACGCATATAAGAATAATAGCGCCTATTCCCGGAACCAATGCTGTCGGAATTGAGGTACCAAATAAAAAATACAGTACAGTCAGTCTAAAAAGCATAATAGATTCCGCCGAATTTAACAACCCCTCTTACCGCCTGCCGGTCTCTATAGGAAAGACTGTGGATGGTGAAAATATGATTGCAGACCTTGCGGATATGCCTCATCTTCTGGTTGCCGGAGCTACGGGTGCCGGAAAAAGTGTATGCTTAAATTCAATAATAGTGTCTCTTCTTTACAAGTTCAGACCTGAAGACCTTAAACTTCTTCTGATCGATCCGAAAAGAGTGGAATTTTCTCTTTACAATGATATTCCCCACCTTTATACACCCGTAATTACGGATGTTAGAAAGGCTTCAGAAGCTCTAAAACATCTTTGCCGGGATATGGTGGACAGATATGATAAACTTTCAAAAGCTCATGCCAGGGATATTGTTTCTTACAACAAAAAGGCCGAGGTAAAGCTTCCTTATGTGGTGGTAATTATTGATGAGCTTGCGGATATGATGTTACTCGCTGCGAGAGAAGTAGAGGATGTTATTACCCGTCTGGCGCAGCTGGCAAGAGGTGTCGGTATTCATCTGGTATTTGCCACGCAGCGTCCGTCTGTGGACGTCATAACAGGTGTTATAAAAGCGAACTTTCCGTCTAGAATTGCGCTTCAGGTATTCTCAAAAGTAGATTCAAGAGTTATTCTTGATACGGGAGGCGCGGAAGAACTTCTGGGAAAAGGAGATATGCTTTTTTCTCTTGCAAGTTTTCCGAGACCCGTGCGATGCCAGTGTTCATATATCTCTACTGCAGAGATCAAGGAGATCATGGATTTCTGGAAGGCGCAAGGCGAGCCGGAAATGGTTTCTATTGAAGTTAAAAGTGAAACGGGAGAGGGAGAAGGCAGCGGTGAGGACAACGAACTTTTTCTTAATGCCCTGTTTTTTGTTAAAGAAAGAAAACGCGCTTCCGTCCAGTTGCTGCAGGGAGCTTTTCATATCAGCGGAGGAAGAGCAACTAACCTGGTTTCTCTAATGGAATCTAAAGGCATAATAGGCCCGGGTGTGGGGAATAAACCAAGGGATATCTATTTTGATAAAATTGAAGAAATATTGAAAAAGAATAAAAAGGCTTAAGCATGAGGATAATATTAATACTGTTGCTTTTTTCAGAAATGGTTTTTCCGCTTAATTATGATGAAGCTATTGAAAATTTGACGGATAGTTTTAATAATAAGCTGGAAACCTTTAGTGCGGATGTGACACAGGAAGTAAAAATATCTGATATGACGGAAACGCAGATTTTAAAAGGGACGATAACTATTAAAAAGCCGGATAAAATAATGTTAGAATATACTTCTCCCGTTAAACAGAATATAATTTCAGATGGGAAGACGCTTTGGGTATATTTTAAAGAACAAAATCAGGTCATAGTCCAGGCTGTGTCCGGCATGGAAAATAAGGATAATATTATATTCCAACTGCCAAAATACTTGAAATATCTTAAGGATAAATATGTCGGGAGTTTGAAAGAAGAAGAAAAATACGAGGAAAAGGGTGCTGTACTCTTGGAATTTGTTCCAAAGAAAGAAGGAGAAGATTTTACCAGAATTAAACTTTGGGTCGACAAAGAAAAATGGCTGCCTTTTTCAACGACGGTATATATCGGGGAAAACAACAGCATAACGGTGCGTTTTTCCAATATTAGGACTAATGAAATGACGGATGATTCTGTATTTAATTTTAAATTGCCGGAAGGTGTGGAGAAAATTACTTCTTTATTGCAGTAATGGAAAATAATATGTGAAATGGGGGTTTAAATGCAGGAAAGCGATATTGGTCCGAAGTTATTGAAAGAGAGAGAGTATAAAGGGCTCTCAAAAGAAAAAGTAAGTGATGATCTTAAAATTCAGGGTAAATATATTGAGGCAATAGAAAAAGGAAATTTCGACTTGTTACCCGGGGAAGTTTATGTAAAGGCTTTTTTAAAAACCTACGGGGACTATCTTGGCTTGAACGGCGGGGAACTGGTGGAGGAATACAAAAATTGGAAGAAACCGACAGCTGTTATTTCTCCTGATATATTTATTCATCACCAGAAGATAAGAGATAAGAGAAAACGCATACCGGTTAGATTTGAAATTACTCCTGAAATTAAAGTCGGAACATTGGTTGTACTGTTTATAATATTATTTGTAATTCTGGTACTTATGCTTAAAAGCTGTGCCGGTTCGGCAAATAAAACTGAATCAAGTACTAAACTGGAGAGTTCGACTATGCCTCCGCTCCTTCTTGAGGTGGAAGTTGTCACAGGTGACTGCTGGTTTGAAATAACAAAGGATAGCGAAGCTCCGATTAAGGGTCAATATCCCAAAGGCTATACCCGCGGATATTCCGCAAATGAAGCTTTCTATTTGAAAGTGGGGGATAAAAATAATATGAAGATCAGCTTTAACGGGAAGCCGGTACCTATTGGGACATTTAAAGACGATAATAATGTTGTGTCTTTTACTTTAAAAAGGGAGGATAATAAAAAAAATGGCAAATGACAGCTCTTTTGATGTGGTATCTAAACTGAACTTACAGGAAGTTGATAACGGAGTAAACCAGGCGGTAAAAGAAATACAGACCAGGTTTGATTTCCGGGGAAGTAAAACAGAAATAACTCTCTCTAAGGAGAAAAAAGAGATTACTATTGTTTCGGATGATGAGTTCAGACTCAAAATGGTCATAGATATTCTTGAGTCCAAGCTTTTAAAAAGAGGTATTCCCTCTAATGCCCTGAATTATGGTAAGGTGGAACCCGCGTCCCAGATGGCGGTAAGACAGGCGGCGAAGTTTATTGAAGGTATAGATCAGGAAAAAGCGAAGGAAATAGTAAAAGTTATAAAAGCACTCAATTTGAAAGTAAACCCTACAATACAGGGTGATCAGGTGAGAGTAACGGCGAAGAGCAAAGATGATTTGCAGACAGTAATGGCGCATTTAAGAGGATATACGAAGGTGCCGCTGCAGTTCACGAATTTTAAATAGAACAAAGGTTCTAGGCTCTGGGTGCTAGGTTCTGGGAAGAAAGGCTTATATTTCGGAGGTATTGAATTTTATGACGTTATGCCAAAGAAAACCCCGAGCAGCCTGTCCGCCAATCTTTTAGGCGGATGAGCTCGTGGTCCGCCTTGGGCGGATCCTATCGTCGAAACTCCGTGCGTAAGCTCGGAGAGGTTCATAATAACACATTTGAAAAAGACCTTATAAACTTTAGAAACCTTACAAACTTTATGGACGGTTTTTAAAAGGAGTTTTATCTTGGATTACAAAAATTACTATGACATACTTGGCGTTGATAAGAAGGCCGATGCAAAAACTATAACTTCTGCTTATAGAAAACTGGCAAAAAAATATCATCCGGATTACAATCCGGGGGATAAAAAGGCCGAAGAGAAATTTAAAGAGCTAAATGAGGCAAATGAAGTTCTTTCAGATAAGAGTAAAAGAGAAAAATATGACAGTTTAGGTTCCAACTGGCAGCAATATGCAAATCAACCCCCAAATAGCGGTTTTGGCGGCAGAACAAGATATACTTCAAACAAATATGATGAAAGTGTTTTTGGGGAAGGCGGCTTTTCTGACTTCTTCAGAACATTTTTTGGGGGGGAAGGTAAGGAAAAAGCAGGTTTTAGTTCTTATGAGGACGGTTACTCTACTGTTGAAACGGGAGCCAGCAGGGGGGACATTGATACAAAAATTGAGTTAGACTTGAAAGACGCATATCTTGGAGGAGAGCGTACATTCCAGCTTTCGGTGCAAGAGGAGTGCTATACCTGCGGAGGACGAGGGGTTATTTCCAGAAATCAGTCCTGTTCTGCCTGTAGTGGTAACGGTATTTCTGTAAAAGTAAAAAAACTGACTGTGAAGATACCTTCCTGCATAAAAGACGGATCAAAGATAAGAATTGCCGGACAGGGAAATAAAGGAAGGAATGGAAGAGCCGGAGATCTTTATCTCTTAGTAAAAATAAAACCGCATCATTTTTTTGAACTTGAAGGGAGTAATCTTTCCTGTGAACTTCCTGTTTCAGTGACAGAGCTTACCCTGGGCGCAAACATAGAAGTCCCGACTTTTAAGAGCAAAGTTACAATAAAAGTTCCTCCAGGAACACAGAATGGTTCAATTTTTAGATTGAAAGGTATGGGTTTTTGTTCTTCAGGAACATCGGGAGATCTTCTGGTAAAATTAAATGTTCAACTTCAGAAGTCCTTGAATGAAAAAGAAAAAAAACTATATGAAGAACTAAAAAAACTTGAAAAAGAAAATCCGAGAAAAGACCTGGCTTTGTAAGCGAAGAGCTCACTTACAAAGCAAATTCAAAGCCCGAAACTCGAAACATGGAGGATTCAAAGTTGGAAGGAACTGAACAAATTAAATTTGGAATAAAAAGAAGCGCGATGAAATATATTTCAAAGATTTTAGACGTTATAGGCTTTTATGGGCATATTTTAACTGGAGCAAGATGATTAATAGTAAAACTGTTGAATCGTGTTTTGACAATACGATCAAGGCCCTGCTTTGCTTATTTTTTCTTACCTGTACGGTTTCAATCTCTCTCTCTGAAATAGGGTTTTTTGGCGCTTTTTTTGTCTGGCTTGTTAAGATGGTATATTTCGGAAAGTTTGAATGGAAGAGAACTCCTGCTGATCTGCCCTTTCTCATTTTCACACTTTTAACACTGTTTGCTGTTTATATCGGCGTGGATAAAGCAAGTGAGTTGACCAACAGGTTAAAACCTCTATCCTTGATGTTTATTTATCCGCTGGTGTTAAACAACCTTAAAAGCAGGAAAGCTGCGAAAGAGTTTCTTTTATTAATGCTTGGCTCCATTCTCATACAGTCTGCAATAATAATCTATTATGGCTTGACCACGTCCAATTTGTCCAAAGGCTATGGAGTGGGAGGAACAATGAGTGTTACCCTGACAGCAGGAGAAATGCTTGCCACAATTTTAGGATTTGCTTTGTGTTTTCTGGTGTCAGTTAAAGACAAAAAGGTAAGGATGTTTTCGGCTATAACGTTCATTGCAGGAAGTATTGCCTTGCTTTTTACTTTGGCAAGAGGAGCCTGGGTTTCTTTTGTTTTTCTACTTCTGGTTTTTGTTTTTTTATGGAATAAAAGAGTATTTTTTCTATTTTTAGCCGGGATAATAGTTTTCTCAGCCGGCGGTTATTTTGTAAAGGGAAATGTCTTTCTGAAAAAGGCAGAATCAACTTTTAACACAACACAAGGTACGACGCCTATTCGCTTTGCCATGTGGAGGGGCGGTCTTTTAATGCTTAAAGATAACCCGTTTGGTATTGGAATAGACAATGTTTATAAAAACTTTGAGAAACCAAAATACAAACTTTCGAATCCAGGATATCCGATTTTTGGACATCTGCATAATAATTACTTACAGCTGGCGGTAGAGAGAGGAATCTTAGCCTTAATTGCGTTTTTGTGGCTATTTTATGTATTTATCCGAACAAGTATAGCGGGTTATCTTAAAGAAAAAGATAAAGAACCAAAATTTATATATTTAGGAATAATGCTTGCCTTCTTAGCTTTTATGATAGGAGGAATGTTTGAATACGGTCTCGGATCGGCTATTTATGCTGCTATTATCTGGGCATTAGCCGCAATGGGAATGACATTGAAATCAATAACCGAGAAATAAACTCGATTTTTAGTCGGTTAAGATTCAGTAATAATAGATTTTATCTGTAAAAATTTGTTTTTATCAATCTGTGTAATCAGTCCGGACTTTCGGACTATATTCGTTGACTGCGGCAACATTTGGTAGTAAAATAATTAATAATAGTAAAGAAAGAAGGTGAGTATAGGAGTTGAAGTGTTTTCAGAGTTTAAGCAATATTTTAAAAAATATCGTGTATCGGGGTTTTTCAGTGTAATAGTTGTTATTATTGTGATTTTTGGAATATTTTCTTTCCTGAATCAGAAAAGTCAAAATGAAAAGAAATACAGAGAAGAACTTAAAGTTATTGCCGATTTTAAAGCAAAGCAAATCTCAGATTGGTTTAATGAGAGGATGGCTCAGGCAAATTTTCAGAATAATGGTGGAACGTTTGCTTACAATCTGAGAGATTACGCTAAAAACCCGTCCTCGGCGGAGCTGCGTAATAAAGTAAAAGTATGGTTGGATAATTATGTAAAAGTATATCATTATTCCTGTGCTACTGTCTACGATTCCTCAGGGAAGATTTTGCTTTGTCTTGATAGTAAATGTGAAAAAGTTGAGGCTGAGGAAAAATTGGCCCGCCTTGCTCTAAAGAATAATGAGATTGAGCTAAATGATATTTATAGTAGTTCGTATCAAAACAGTGATTTAAATATTGCAGTTCCTCTTAAGGTAATAGAGGACAAAAATATATTTCAGGTAGGAGTTCTTGTCTTAAAAATAGACCCAAAGGAGCGGCTTTTTCCGCTTTTAAACACCTGGCCCACTCCCCGCAAAACAGTTGAAACACTGCTTTTTAGAAGAGAAAGTAATAAAGTTGTTTTGTTAAGTGAAGCAAGAATTGTTAATAATGTTTCGCCTGAGCTGTCTTATAATTTAAATAAAAAATCACTTCCAATAGGAGTTTGGTCTGTAGCTAAAGATGTTGAAGGATTTTATGAGGGACTTGATTGCAGGGGCATAGAAGTTCTTGTCTATGCCGTGAAAATTCCTGCTACACACTGGTGGATGGTGGCAAAAATTGATTCTGCGGAATTTAATGCACCTGTTGTTTTAGCGGCGAGAAATACAGTTTTTATTGTGCTCACCATGATAATCATCTGCTTTCTCTTCGTATATCTTGTCTACTATAGAGATAGAAGTGTTTTAATGGAAGAGAAAAATATCGTAGAGATGGAAAGAACGATAATTGCCCACGAAAAGGATTTTCTGGCAAAATATTCGAATGATACCATAATGATAGTAGATGAATATTTTAATATTCTGGATGTAAATGAAAGTGGTTGCCGCATGTATGGTTATACACGGGAAGAAATTTTAAGCATGAAAGCGGATAATTTAAGACCGCCTGAAATGAAATCAGATTTTAAAAAAACTGCAAAGATTATGTATTCGGCCGGTAATTACATCGGGGAAAATATTCATATTAAAAAAAACGGAGAAAGATTTCCGATAGAGGTCAGTTCAAATGCTTTCGAAAAAGACGGCAAAAAACATCTACATGTAATAATTCGTGATATCTCTGTAAGAAAACAAATCGAAGCAGAAGCATTACTGCAGCAATCAAAATATAAAGAACTTTTTGATAATATTGCCGACTGTGTTGTTGTTTGTACCTCTCCGGATAATGGTGAAAGTTTCAATATTGTTGATATTAATAAATCGGCTGAAGTTCTGGAGAAAGTAAACAAAAAAGATATCATTGGGAAATCTTTGAAAGAGATTTTCCCCGGAGTTGTTGATTTTGGACTTTACGAAATACTTGGAAAAGTATGGCAAACAGGAATTCCTGAATATTGTCCGCCAGCTTTTTATAAAGATGATAAGATTGAGGGTTGGAGGGAGAATTATGTTTATAGGCTCCCGAGAGGCGAAGTAGTTGCAGTCTACAAAGATCTGACGAAAGAAAAAAACAAGCAGGATAATTTGAATTTTCTCTATAAAAGTTCTTTAGAAACCGGATCTATGATGTTTAATGTTGACTTGTTTTCGTATGCTGCAAAGAAAATATCAGAATTGGACGAAAATATTATTATTCTTGCGAGTGCTTTTGATGAGAAAACAAATATACTGAAGGTAAAGGCGGTGGAAGGCCTTGGTTTAATGTCAGATACCATTACGGGGTTGCTTGGAAAAGATATATTGAATTTTGATTTAATAGTGGAAGGGAATGCGAAAAAGCATTTTCTGGCAGGCAGAATGAATAAAGTACCTGTTGATTTTTACGAATTTAATTTAAGAGCTGTGCCGCGTCCTGTCTGTAATGTAATCGAAAAGATGCTGAATTTTGAATCTTTTTATGCTATGGGAATAGTGCATGATAAAAAATTGTTCGGATGTGTTTCCCTTGTAATGAGAAGAGGGGCTAATTATGAATTACTGAAAATAGTTGAGTCTTTTGTCTCTCAAATTTCTTCAATATTACAAAGAAGACTTCTTGAAGAAGAACGTATGAAAATGCTCGGAGTGATCGAAAAAACTGAAGAAAAGTACTTGCAGATATTTAATTTAAGTCCGCTGCCGATAATGATCACGCGCCTAGATGATGGCTGTTTCATTGAAGTCAACGATTCAGCTGTAAAGTTAATTGGGGCAAAAAAAGAATATATTGTCGGCAAAACATCAATTGAGCTGGGTCTATATACAGATCCTGAGGATCGAAAGAAGATAATTGAGCAGTTACAAAAGTGCGGGGTTGCTATTGGTGTTCGGGTCAGACAGTACACATTGGGAGGTAAGGAGTTGCTTGTCCTGCAAAATTATAAGGTATTGGATATAGAGGGGGTTAGATGCGTTCTTACTATAACACAAGATATAACCGAACATAAGCAGCTTAAAAATAAACTTATACAGGCTCAAAAACTTGAAGCGGTAGGTCAACTTGCCTCAGGTGTCTCGCATGAGTTTAACAATTTACTTACAATTATCAGTTTAGCCATGGAAGAAGCAAAAAGAAAAAACACACTTGAATTTTATTCGAAAATAACAAATACAGTGATTAAAACAAGTAAACAAGCTGCGTCTATCGCAAAACGCCTGAATGAATTTGCGAAAAAAAGAGAGATCGCCTATAGAAAACAAACTGTTACTTCTGTGGTGGATTATATTCTTGAGCTTTTGAATAATCAAGCGTTGAAAAAGAATATCATCATAGAAAAAGAGTATCTTTTTGAAGAAGAAATATATTTTGATGACACTTTACTCCTGCAGGTTATACTAAATGTTGTTCAAAACGCAATACATGCTGTTAAAAATGAAGGGAAGATAAAGGTTTCTGTCAGAGAAGATCTCGGGGTAATCTCCATAATTGTGAGTGACAATGGTATAGGTATCTCTAAAGAGCATCTGTCAAAGATATTTGACCCGTTTTTTACTACAAAAGGTGCCTTTGGCACAGGAGAAGAGGTCGGGACCGGTCTTGGACTTTCGGTAAGTTATTCTATTATGCAGAGTCTAGCCGGAGATATTTCGGCAGAGAGTGAAGCGGGCAAAGGCAGTACTTTTACTATCAGGATACAGGCTTTGAAATCTTATAATCCTGTTGTAATGAAAAAAATGCCTCTTATTCAAGATCCCGGAAAACTAAATGTGCTGATTGCTGAAGAAAAGAAGAGTATTAGCACTATTGTGTCCGATGTCTTGAAGGAAAAATGTTTAAAAATAATAGTCACAGATAACGGGCAGGATGCTTTTAATGTTTTAGGTTCGGAAACAATTGATTTGCTTATTGCCGAGCTTAATGTTCCGGCTCTTAAAATAGAAGAAACACTTGCACTTGCAAGGGAGAAAAATCCGAAAGTATCTGTTATAATATTAACTGATGTAAAAAAAGAAAGTTTCTCTCCCTGGAAAGATAAAATAGATAAGGCAGGAGGGGCAGAAGTATTGCATAAACCTTTCAAGGAAGAAGAAGTTAAAGTACTTCTCGAAAAAATTACAAAGGAGCAGGGAAAAGTATAATGACTAAAAAGATTAAAGTATTGATAGTGGATGATCAGGCGGAATTAGCAATGCTTTTGGAAAGCAACCTTGAATCCTACGGCTTTATTACGGAGAAAGCGGCAAACGGCAAAGAAGCTCTGGAAAAGCTTAAAGTGTTTTCTGCGGATGTAGTTATTATGGATTACATGATGCCTGTTATGAACGGGTTGGAGGCGCTTAAAATTATAAAACAGCGGCATGCTCTAATTCAAGTGATAATTCTTACTGCATTCGGCAGTTTTGAAACTGCAGTTGCAGCCATAAAGGCCGGCGCTTATGATTATGTGAACAAACCTTTTTCGTTTAAAGAGCTTTCTGTTCTTATTGAGAAATCCTACGGAGAGCTGGTTAAAAAAGATGAAAACATTGCTTATAATAAAAATTTAAAAAATGCCGGTTATTTTGGCGCAAATATAAAAATGTCTGAAGTTATGCAAATTATAGAAAAAGTGGCACCACTAACCTCAACTGTTTTAATCTATGGGGAAACGGGAACAGGTAAGGAACTTGCGGCGAAGGCTGTTTTTGAGAAAAGTTTACGGAAAGATAAACCTTTTGTGGTTTTAAACTGCGCAGCTTTGCAGGAGTCTTTAATGGAGAGTGAGCTTTTTGGTCACGAGAAAGGATCTTTTACCGGGGCAATTAAGGATAAACAGGGACTTGTGGAGCTTGCCGATAAGGGTACTTTGTTTTTGGATGAGATCGGGGAACTGGGTTTAAATTTGCAGGCAAAACTCCTAAGGTTACTGGAGCAGGGGGAGTACCGTCGTGTTGGTTCAACTGTTACTAAAAAGACTGATATAAGAGTTATCGTTGCAACAAATAAAGATCTTTTGAAAATGACAAAAGATGGGAAATTCAGGGAAGATCTTTTATTTAGATTAAATATAATTAACATAGAACTTCCGCCTTTAAGGGAACGAAAGGATGATCTTCAGTATCTGCTGTATATTTTCATAGATAAATATAAAAAAGAGTTTAATAAGGAAATTGAAGGTGTAAACAGTGAAGTCTTGAAAATGCTTATGGCCTATGAATGGCCCGGAAATATTAGAGAGCTTGAAAATGTAGTGGAAAGTTCGGTCATAATGAGCAAAGGAAAAGTAATTGAGCCGGAAGCCCTACCCAGTAAGTTTGCAGGCGATATATCCCAAATGAAGACAACAGGAGTAAAAACCCTTGCTGAGATAGAAAAAGATCATATTTTTAAAGTATTACAAGAAAATAATAATAATAAACTGAAAACCGCCCAGATACTTGGTATAGACAGGACAACGCTGTACAGTAAACTTAAGCTTTACAAGATAGAATAAGAGCAAATCCGAAGCTTTAAATTCTAAATTAGAAATAGAAGCGTCGTACTTATATTGATCAAATCGTCATTCTTGTATGTATTGCCTTTTGGCGAACGATAGCTCGCCTCAAAAATAGATGTCATCCGTAACTCTTATAAATACTACCCGCCTGGGAGTACCAATATTTTTAGAGAGCTAAAAGCAGCGCGTTTGTCTCACAATGTGTAGTATAATCCCACACTGAAACAATCCATAAATCTGCATTTATATGGTTAGTTCTCCTTTAAAATAAATATTTTCTTGTATCAGTGTCCACTTACGGTGAGATCTCGCTAAAGACGGAGAATCCTGTAACTTTGTAATCTCATCAAAAGATTTGCCCGATATAACTGGCGGAAGTGGAATCTTTTTAGCATTGTAGGAAAATCCCACACACGATCAAAAAAAACATCATTTTAGCAGCATAATTGTCTGGCATGCTTCTTGCTTATATTAGTAGTAACAGTAGGGGAGGATTATGATGAAGACAAAAATTAGGATTCTGCTTGTAGAGGATAATGAAACTGAGGCTGAATTAATAATAGGGCTGCTGCGTTCAAAGAAAGCAAAGGTTTTTGATATTAAAACGGTTACTAATTTGACTGAAGCTCTTAAAGCTTGTCAAAAAGAGGTCTTTGATTCTATTATTCTTGATCTTAACCTTCCTGAAAGTAAAGGAGTAAATACTTTGGAACGCTTCTATTCGGTTGTAAAGGATACTCCAGTGATTGCGCTTGCAGATTCCGCGGATAGAATTATTGGTTTTTCCATAAAAAAAGAAGAGATTCAAGATTATATTATTAAAGATCAGTTAAATAAGGATAAACTTGTTGAAGCACTGCTGGTTGCAGCTATAAAAAGTAAAAATATGGGGGAATTAAGAAAGGCCTTTGTCAGGAAAGGGATGAGGTGAATATGGATAAACCAAGAATACTTCTCATAGATGATGAAGAGATGATTACAGAGCTCATAAAAGAGATATTGAGCGATTTCTATGATATTGAATGCGTGAATTCTTCCATTTTGGGAGCAGAAAAAACAAAAGAAGGTGCTTATAATGTTGTCCTTTCAGATCTTAAAATGCCGGGACTTGACGGCATTGGCGTGCTTAGAAAGGTTAAAGAATATTCTCCGAAAACAGATGTAATAATTATGACAGGTTTTGCGACTATTGATTCTGCGGTAGAGGCTATTAAATTTGGAGCTTTTGATTATATTACCAAACCTTTTGAGATTGATTATTTGAGACAAAAAATAGATAATTGCCTGAAAAAACAAAAACTTAACGAAGAAGTAGATAATTTAAAAGATATTATTTCTATTCATGAAGTCAGTAAAGCTTTGAGTTCCTCCATGGGGTTGACACAAATGCTGCAACTGATTCTGGATAAGGGCTGTAAACTTTTAAGCGGCGATAGCGGATCAATAATGTTATTGGATGAAAGTACTAAAGAACTGGTTATTGGGGCTCATGTTGGTTTAAATGATGAAATAGTTAAGGATCTAAGAATAAAATTGGGGCAAAAAATTGCAGGCTGGGTTGCTGAAAAACAAGAAACCGTGCTGCTTTTGAACGGGTTGGAAAATGATAAGAGGTTTTTTGATCAGGAACCTAGAAAAGATATTAAAAGCTCTATGGTTACAGTCATGAAAAGTGATAATAAAGTTCTGGGGGTTATTTCTATTAATTCCTTGAAAAGTGCTGATTATTTTAATGACAGAGCCTTGAAAATATTTTCTATTTTTGCGAATAATGCGGCTTTTGCTATTAAAGAGGCAAAAAATTACGACAGAATGAAAGAGCTTGACCGGTTGAAATCAGAGTTTGTTTCCAGTGTATCTCATGAATTGAAAACACCGCTTACTTCTATAAGTGCTTCTATCGAAATGATTGAAGGGGGTTATGCCGGAGATATTACACCGAACGTAAAACATTTTATGGATATCATTAGAAATAATTCTAACCGTCTTGTGGGGCTGGTAAATGATGTCCTTGATTTTTCAAGGGCTGACGCAGGGGTTATGAACATAACCAAGGTTCCGATAGGGATAACAGGGCTTGTTAAAGCAGTTGTGGATGAACTGGCTCCGCTTGCAGAGCAAAAAGGACTGTCAATGATTGCTGAAGTTATGCCAAATGAAGTTATTTTACAGGGCGATGCAAACAGAATAAAACAAGTAGTGGTTAATCTTGTGGGGAATGCTTTAAAGTTTTGCAGTACCGGCCGCATTTTTGTTGGAGTTTCCGAGAAAGAAACTGAAGTTAAAATGTGGATAAAAGATGAGGGCCCCGGAATTCCGGAAGATAAACAATCTCGTATCTTTGAAAAGTTTTTTAGGGCAGATAACGGATTAAGGCGTGAAACTGCCGGTTTTGGCATTGGACTTGCGTTAAGTAAAGGTATTGTCGAAGCTCATGGCGGTAAAATCTGGTTTGAAAGTGCAATCGGAAAAGGAACTGCCTTTTATTTCACTTTGCCAAAAGGAGGCAACAATGGCTAAGATTCTTATAGCAGAAGACGAGATAGATATATCGTTCATAGTTGAGACTGTTTTAGTAAAGACCGGTTACGCGGTTATTACTGCTTTTGATGGGGAAACTGCGCTTGCCAAAGCGTTGGCGGAAAAGCCAGACTTAATACTTCTTGATATTATGATGCCAAAAATGGACGGTTTTACGGTAAATTCTAAACTTAAGGAAAATCCGGAAACAAAAGACATAAAAGTCTTAATAATGACCGCTAAAGGAGGAATGAAAGGTCTCTTTGATTTGGAAAAAAAGTATGCTGTTAACGGCTATATGGAAAAACCCTTTCAGGTAAATATGCTCCTGGATAAAGTTAAAGAGGTACTGGAGGGAAAAAAATGAGAAAAATTGCGGCGCTATTAATATTCCTTTATTCTGCCGCGTTTGGTTTCTATTCGCAGGTCGCAGATGGCGGCGGATTACCGGGAGAGTACCTGAATTCCTTTTCGGTAAGTGCCAGAGCCTTTGGAATGGGCAAGGCCTTTACCGGCGTTGCTAATGATGTTTATGCTCCGTACTGGAATCCGGCGGGAATTGCTTTTCTTAATAATTCTGAGGCGGGATTTACTCTTGTCAGCCTGGCTGAAACTAGGTATAGCTTTGTAGGATGCGTAATACCGTTAGACTTGAAAACAGGTATAGGAATTTCCAGATTTGGTTTTGATTCTCCGCTTGCTGAGAAAACCAATAGTGTGGGGGAAAGTTTGGGCTATTATCAGGAAAAGCAGTCAAGTTATTTAATAAGTTATGCTGAGAAAATCAGCGATACTTTCAGCTATGGACTTAATCTAAAAGTTGTTTTTCAGGAAATAGATGTATACTCAGCATTTGGAATAGGTATTGATGCCGGAGCCTTGATTTCTCCGGTAAATAATATGAGACTCGGGGCTGTACTCCAAAATATACTTCCGGCCTCGCTTAAGTTAAAGGAAGAAACAGACAGATATCCCGTAAATTTAAAGACAGGAGCAAGTTATTTGTTCTCCGATATAGATCTTTTGACAACGGTAGATTTATCCGTAATTGACATTCTGAGTTTCTATAAAATGACCGTAAGATGGGGGATCGGGGCTGAATACCATCTTAAGTACTGGCAGGATATTTATATACGGGCGGGTATTGATTATAAAGAAGCGGCTTTTGGTGCCGGGATTTCAGTTTTAAATGTTTGTTTTGATTATGCGGTTGGTATATCAACATTTGAAGTGTCGCACCGGGCAAGCTTGACTTTAAAATTGGGAATGCCTCCGTCTCAACAAGAAAAAATTATACAGGAAGAAAAAACAGCTTTGGTGAAAGAAAGAGCGATAATAAAACTTCTTTCGGGTTCAGAACAGCTCTTTAGGGACGGTAATTTTACGGAAGCAAAAAAAGAAGTGTTAAAAATAACAGAAATAGATCCCGCCAATACGGAATATAAATTATTTCTGAGTAAAGTGAATAAATATATATATGGCAAAGAGGCCGATGATCATTACAAAAATGCTTTGAAATACATGGATGAAGATAACTATGACCTTGCAGATACAGAGTTTAAAAAAACAATAGAGTTAAATCCTGAACATGTTGAGGCTAAAGAATACTTGCATTATAATCAAGCCAGGAGAAATATGTCGGAAAAGAAATATCCGGAAGCCGAAGAGGAGCTTAAAACAGTATTAAAAATTAATCCTGCGAATATAAAAGCGAAAGAAGCCTTGCGAAGGCTTTTAGAAGTGCTGGATTTGTTGAAGTGAAGCAAGAGAAGCAAGTGAAGTAAAAAAAAGAAGTTGAGAGGAAGCTTAAATATCTGACCATAAATCTTCCTCGAAATCCGCCTAGGCGGAGAAAGTAAGAGAAGCAGAAAAAGCGGGGAAAGTGAGTAAAGAGAAGAAAGCAGGTAATGGATGTGTCTGTGGAATCGCTCTAGAAAAGGAGAGATTATGAAAAAGCGAATAAATTTAGGCGCAATAGTCGGACTGCTTATCAGTTTGAGCACTTTAGGTTATGCTGCTTCAGATTCAGCCGAAAAATACTTTGAATCCGGCTTGCAGAAGTATATTAAAGGTGATGCGGTAGCTTCCATTAAAGAGCTTGAGGATGCGGTCAGGTACGACAAAGGTAATGCAAAGTATAAAAACTTTCTGGTTAAGGTTCTGGTAGAAAAAGGTTCGGAGTTCTATCTGCAAAAAAAGACCAAAGAAGCCTTTAGCTGCTTTGAAAAAGCCAGACAGTATGATCCTGATAATAAGAAAGTAAATGATATGTATTCTGTTTTAAAAAAAGAGTTGTTTCCCGGTACTAATACGATTGAAAATATTTCTCCTAAGGAAAATACAGAAGTACTTTCGAAGATGCTGGCGGAATTCCAAAAGACACAACAACAGCTGATAGATAAATCTTTCGGAAATAAAGATCAGACCTTGAAAGGAGTTCTGGATAAGTCCAGTGAAGAACGTCAGCAGTTCTTAAATTATCTGATGAAACGGGATGATGATATAAAGAATGTTATAAAGGATAGTCAGAATGTTGTGACGAGAAATTTTAACAGTGCTATTATCATGTTTATATTGGGGATAATTGCAGTGACGGCCGGTTTGGTGTATTTTTCGTTTAAACTTTCAGCAAAACGTGAAGCTTCTTTCCTTCAGCATCAGGAAAAAATACTTCTCAGCATGGTTAAAAATACAGAAGTAAATACGAACAAGATGTTGAGTGCTTCCTCTCCTTTTGAATTGATAGAAGGGTCTCATCCAAAAAACAGGGTGAAAGGTGTGGAGATAATAGAAGCAGAACTGGTGGATGAGGTGGACTACGAAGTGGCTCAACGCCTCCTGGTGCCGTTTTTGGAGGATAAAGACTATAAAGTAAGGGCAAATGCGGCAAAGACGCTTTATAAGTACAATCATGAGAAAGCGCTGGAAATTCTCAAAAGTATGGGAAAAAGTAAGGAAAGGTTCGAACGCCTTAATGCGGTTTTTGCTTTGGGAGAAATTGGTGATGCGGAAACTTCAAAAATATTGCTTTCTTTGATTGAGGATAACGATTATCACGTAAAGAGAAATGTATTAAAATTTCTGCAGAGAACTATTAAAACGAAAAAGGAAATATTTCAAGAGGAATTGTTCGAAAAAATATCAAAAAAATTAACGGAGATAAAAATTAAGGAAGGCTGGATAATATGATAAGAAATATTTGGCTCGTTATAGCGTTTGTTCCCTGTCTTTATGCCGGTACGGTAACAAAGACAAGTGATACTGATTTTTTATCCGGAACGTTGACCGGTTTAATTGTGACGGGCAGCGGGGATAGCTCATATCTGAAGCTGAATAGTAAATGGACGAATATGAATAATACCAGCGGGCCTTCTCCAAGAAATGGCTCATATTACGCTTTTGACAGTAATAGAAATAAAATATTGATTTTTGGCGGTTACACCGGGACTACAAGGTTGAGTGATACCTGGGCGTACAGTTTGTCAACAAACACATGGGAATCAAAAGCTTCCGGCACTTCGTCAAGATACAAAGGTGCCATGGTTTACGCTCCTGTTGCAGATAAAATGATACTTTTTGGAGGATATGACGGAGCTGTGTACGGAAAAACATGGGAATATAGTCCGTCTGGAAATGGTACGTGGACGGATAAACTTCCGGTATCTTCACCCTCCGCAAGATTTTCTCACGCAATGGCTTGTTCTACTGATACTTCAAATGATACTATTGTTCTTTTTGGAGGAACTTCAGATGGAGGAACCCCATTGGGTGAAACCTGGGTTTATGATGTTTCCGGAAACACTTGGACTCAAAAAACACCTGTAAGCCCGCCTTCAAACAGATTTTATCATTCAATGTGTTATATCGGTGGTGGAAAATATTTGCTTGTCGGAGGTTTTACAGGCGCGGCATATAATAATGAATCCTGGATTTACGATCTGAATGCCGATACCTGGACAAGCAAAACAGCTGTACCAAGAATAAGCGGGAGACATACTATTTGTTATGATAGTGATAATGAAAAAGCAGTATTTTTCGGTGGTTTTGACGGAGTAACCTATTATTCTGATACTTATGTTTATGACCCTGTAAACAATTTATGGGGAACGATGTCTTCATCTGTATTTCCGCCTGAAAGGTATATACATTCAATGGTATATGACAGTTTTAATAAGAAATGTATTTTGACAGGTGGAAGTATGTCAACAACATACTTCAATGACACATGGAAGTATGATTTTTCAATCAGTAATACAAATTCGATAACCTGGGAATCTTCAACTATTGATACTGGTGTATCTGCAACATCAGTTTCCTGGATAAATGCTTCATGGAGTCCTTCTTCCCAGCCTAATTTCACGGAATTAAAAATTCAAACAGCATCCAATAATGATAATGCAACCTGGACTTACAATGGTCCTGATGGTACAGGATCCACTTATTATACAAATTATTCAGGACACGCATTGTGGACGGGAAATAATGGTAATCGTTATATCAGAATAAAGGCATTTTTGAACAGCGCTAAACTGGATACCCCGACTCTGGAAGATGTGACTTTAACCTACAACAGGCCGCCCACTCAACCGTCCTTAGATTCCCCTGTTAATACTGCGGTAACAAATACAACATTAGTATTTACCTGGAATAATTCGTCGGATGATGATTCTGACGTGATAACATACAGATTTCTTCTTGATACTACCTCAGACTTTACTTCAGGCAGTGTAATAACATATTCGGGTATAGCGCAGGGAAGCGGCACCACTTCATATACCGTGTCCTCGCCTCTTAATTATGGAGACTGGTACTGGAAGGTGCTTTCATATGATGGGAAAAATTATAGTCAGGACTCTTCTGTGAGGATTATTTACGTTGATAACGCCCCTACGGTAACAGTGACTGCTCCAAACGGAGGTGAGTTGTGGAGCGGGAATAAAAATATAATCTGGACATATAATGACCCTGACGGCGGTGCATACGCGTTATCGTCATTTACCGTAAAACTTTCACAGGATAACGGTGCTACATATCCTATAACAATTGCATCCGGTGTTGCCCCTTCCGGATCTCCCCAGACTTTGGTTTTGGATACAAGAGCTTACAATAATTCAGTTTTATGTAAGATAAAAATTATCGGAGTTGACGGGAAAGGATTAACAGCGGAGGATATCTCAAACGCAGTATTTTCTATTAAAAATGCCGGTGCTCCTGTAGTTTCTGCCCCTGCAGATATGTCTGTTAGCACTATGACCCCGGTATTTAGCTGGGAAAATGTAAGTGATGATAGTACAGTCAGTTATAGGCTGCTTCTGTCTACTACGGCTGACTTTACATCGGGAAGTATAATAACATATTCGAGTATAGCGCAGGGAAGCGGTACCACTTCATATACTGTGTCCTCGCCTCTTACTTACGGAGACTGGTATTGGAAGGTACTCGCGACTTTTGACGGAGAAAGTTTTAGTCCGGATTCTTTGGTAAGGGTTATTTATGCGGATAACGCCCCTACGGTAACAGTGACTGCTCCAAACGGAGGTGAGTTGTGGAGCGGGAATAAAAATATAATCTGGACATATAATGACCCTGACGGCGGTGCATACGCGTTATCGTCATTTACCGTAAAACTTTCACAGGATAACGGTGTTACATATCCTATAACAATTGCATCCGGTGTTGCCCCTTCCGGATCTCCCCAGACTTTGGTTTTGGATACCAGATCTTACAACAACTCAGTTTTATGTAAGATAAAAATTACCGGAGTTGACGGGAAAGGATTAACAGCGGAGGATATCTCAAACGCAGTATTTTCTATTAAAAATGCCAGTGCCCCTGTAGTTTCTGCCCCTGCAGATATGTCTGTTAGCACTATGACCCCGGTATTTAGCTGGGAAAATGTAAGTGATGATAGTACAGTCAGTTATAGGTTGCTTCTGTCTACTACCGCTGACTTTACATCAGGAAGTATAATAACATATTCGAGTATAGCGCAGGGAAGCGGCACCACATCATATACCGTGTCCTCGCCTCTTAGTTACGGAGACTGGTACTGGAAGGTGCTCGCGACTTTTGACGGAGAAAGTTTTAGTCCGGATTCTTTGGTAAGGGTTATTTATGCGGATAACGCCCCTACGGTAACAGTGACTGCTCCAAACGGAGGTGAGTTGTGGAGCGGGAATAAAAATATAATCTGGACATATAATGACCCTGACGGCGGTGCATACGCGTTATCGTCATTTACCGTAAAACTTTCACAGGATAACGGTGTTACATATCCTATAACAATTGCATCCGGTGTTGCCCCTTCCGGATCTCCCCAGACTTTGGTTTTGGATACCAGATCTTACAACAACTCAGTTTTATGTAAGATAAAAATTACCGGAGTTGACGGGAAAGGAATAACAGGAGAGGATATCTCAAATGCGGTCTTCTCTATTAAAAATGCTGCCAGTGCCCCTGTAGTTTCTGCTCCGGAAGATCTGTCTGTGACCTCAACGACCCCGGTATTTAGCTGGGGAAATGTAAGTGATGATAGTACAGTCAGTTATCGGTTGCTTCTGTCTACTACCGCTGACTTTACGTCGGGAAGTATAATAACATATTCGAGTATAGCGCAGGGAAGCGGCACCACATCATATACTGTATCCTCGTCTCTTGCATATGGGACATGGAATTGGAAAGTACTCGCGACTTTTGACGGAGAAAGTTTTAGTCCGGATTCTTTGGTAAGGGTTATTTACGCGGATAACGCCCCTACGGTAACAGTGACTGCTCCAAACGGAGGGGAGGGATGGAGCGGTACGCAGAATATAACCTGGACATATAATGATCCTGACGGCGGTGCATACGCGTTATCAGCCTTTACCGTAAAACTTTCACAGGACAACGGTGCTACTTACCCTGTAACACTTGCTTCAGGGGCTGCGCCTTCGGGTTCGCCCCAGTCTTTATCCTTGGATACAATGGTCTACGTTAATTCAGGCTTTTGTAAGATTAAGGTTATAGGTGTAGATGGAAAAGGAGTGACAGGAGAAGACCTCTCAAACTCGGTTTTTGCTGTCAATAATGCCAATGAAGCTCCGGTAGTGACACTTACTACTTTTACCGGTGGAGGTAGTTTTTCAAATGCTCAAACTATCTCCTGGACTATGACAGATGTTAATGGACCTGATAGCCATACTTATGATATTAAGCTCTCTTCAGATGGCGGGATTTCTTATTCTACTACAGTCGTTACAGGTTTAACAGGTTTAAGCTATTCATGGGTTACAGGGAATCACGTGAATGGAAATCAATATAGAGTGAAGGTAATCGCTCTGGACAATGGATCCCCTCAGCTTACAGGTGAGTCTTTTTCCGGTTCAAATTTTACTATCAATAATTCTAATCAAGCCCCTAAAGTTTTCTCTTTGCTTACTCCTCTAACAGGGGCGGTCTTAAGCGATGATACTCCGACTCTTGCATGGCAAAACAACGGAGATCCTGACAGCGGTCTGGGAGATACAATTACTCAATTTAAAGTGCATTACTCGGTTAACTCTAATTTTGCCGGTGAAACAGTGATAACCGGAGTAGTAGCTGCGGAAAAATTGCTGTCAAAGTTAACTGATGGAATAACATATTACTGGAAAATTGAAGCACTGGATACTCAGTTGGTTACAAGATTCAGTACGGAGACCTTTAATTTTAAAATTGACAGAAAGAATATTGTTTCACTCGATACAAAAGTTGCTGTAATTTTAAGCTCTACTCTGGCGGATAATACCAGTGTTTCTATCTCTTCGGCGGCAGGAGACTCTATAAATAAGGCAAATGCTTTTGCAGTCGGAGATCCTCTATTAAAAGTCCTTCCCGGAAACAGTTCAGTGTATACTCTCGATGTTCTTGATTCGACAAATACTGCTATTACTGATTCTTTGATTACTGCTCAAATATCATTTACCTATGCTGATGCAAATAGCGACGGAATAGTTGACAGTACTGTTGTTCCGGTAAACAGTTTAAGAATATTTAAACTCAGCAGCGTTTCGAATAAATGGGAGATTGTTATATCGGGGTTTGAACTTGATACTTTAAAAAATAAAGTAAGTGCTGCTATAAGTAGAGCCGGTGTTTATGCTGTGTTGGCGTATGTCGTGCCTGATGGAACTCTTTCAGGTCTTACAAATTATCCTAATCCTTTTTCAGCGGGAAAAGAAAGCACAAAAGTTGTATATGTACTGACCAAGGACTCTGATGTTGAACTTCGTATTTATACTCTTTCCGGGGATATGGTGCTAAAACAAAACTTTACATCCGGAGGAGCGGGAGGAATCGGTCTGGCATACGGTTATACTAATGAATTCGTCTGGGATGGAAAAAATGGCGGAGGAAGTACAGTCGCAAACGGTATGTATATCTGTGAGCTTGTTGCAAGACCTGCGGATGGAACTTCGCAAGTCAGAGAGATTCGACGAATCGGTGTGATAAAATAAATATTTCTGTTTTTTGTCCGCTTTAAATATCAATATTATGCATTTCAATAATGGCGTGTGTTCTGCTTCTGATTTTCTGACCAGTTTTCTTGATATAATACCTTGAAATATGGTATTATACCCTCTATCATAATGAATATTTTCAGTGAAGGAGCCTAAAATGGCGGTAATACTTGAAACAAAATATCCTGACCTTAAATTTATAAAAAAAGGCAAAGTGCGTGATATTTATGAACTTGACGGTAAATTGCTGATTGTTGCTACGGACAGACTATCAGCTTTTGATGTTGTTTTTAGTCAGGGAATTCATGAAAAAGGAAAGGTATTGACTCAAATCTCAAAGTATTGGTTCAATAAAGTCTCCGACATTATCCCAAATCACCTTATTTCTACAGAAGTTTCAGAGTTTCCTGCTTTAACTAAATATTCCAAAGAACTTGAAAACAGAATAATGGTAGTAAAAAATGTTAAACCTGTGATGGTAGAATGTATTGTTAGAGGCTATCTCTCAGGATCAGGATGGACAGAATATCAAAAAAGCGGTTCTATCTGCGGTATAAAACTGCCAGACGGGCTGGTGGAATCAGACAAATTACCGGAGCCTATATTCACCCCGACATCTAAAGCAGAAGTTGGTGTCCATGATGAAAATATAACATTTGAAGATGTTGTAAAAATGATAGGCGAGAAATTGGCAAATGAACTCAGGCAGAAAGCTGTTGCGGTTTATGAAAAGGCGTCGCAAATAGCGGAGAAAAAAGGTTTGATCATTGCAGATACCAAATTTGAATTTGGAATGGATAAAGACAAGCTAATCCTGATAGATGAAATACTCACGCCTGATTCTTCAAGATTCTGGCCGAAGGATCAGTATAAACCGGGTGGTGCGCAGCCAAGCTTTGATAAGCAGTTTGTCCGGGATTATCTTATCGAGAAAAAATGGAATAAGAAACCGCCTGCACCGGACCTTCCTGAGGATATAATCAGGAAAACTTCGGAGAAATACCTGGAAGCTTTAAAAAAAATAACTTCATGACAAGCTTTTTGCTCGTATTATTTTTAACGGGCTATTGTTTTTCGGCTGAGAATATTGCGCCGGCGCCAAAAGTTGAAATATCTTCTACTAATGTTACACACGGTAGTATTCTGGTAATAAAGGTATTTGATAAAACTGCGAAACGCGTGCAGATTAAGAAATCGGTTTTTGCGCTTTATGACGGCAAGGACGGTGTTTCAAAAGGAGTCCTTGTGGGTGTGCCCACTTGGTGGGATATAGGCGGAAAGTATGAGGTGGTTGTAAACGGTGTTGCGACCGGACAATTCGTAGAAGTGGGGGGCCGGGTAGTAAAAAGTGAAAAAATAAGTATAGAAAAAAGCAAATTGGTAACGAGTGAAGAAACAAAGAAACAGGGCGAGATTCTGGTCAAGGCCATAGCTGCATTAACTGAGGAAAGATACTGGTCCGGTAATTTTATTAAGCCTGTTGAAGGCCGGATCTCTACGGAGTACGGCACGGGCAGGACCGTTAACGGTAATGCAGGCGGTGTGCACAGAGGTCTAGATATTGCAGCTGATGAAGGTGTGGAAGTTAAAGCTGCCAATGATGCCGTGGTTGTTCTTTCAAGGAATCATATACTTACGGGAAATACAATTGTACTGAATCACGGGCAGGGTGTAATAAGTGTCTACTACCATATGTCCGCTCTTGTAGCAAAAGAAGGGGCTAAGGTTGAGAAAGGCGAGGTTATCGGAAAAGTAGGCAGTACCGGTGTATCAACGGGTGCGCATCTGCACTGGGGTATCTGGATCTTTGGAGTGGATGTAAATCCTCTTGAACTTATAGAAAAAAACATAGAATTTTAAGTAATCTCAAATAGAATGTAAATTGGTTATAAACACCGGACCATATTATGTATCAGTGGAATCCGGAAGTTTTGTAATCAGTGAAATCTTATTAGAAAGGGAGGAAGTAGAAATGGCTTATATCATCACTGCAGAATGCGTAGCTTGCGGGGCTTGCAAACCGGAATGTCCGGTAGAGGCTATCGCTGAAGGGGATCCTATTTACACTATTGATCCTGAAAAATGCACGGATTGCGGTGCTTGCGCCAATGTTTGTCCGTCGGACGCATGCAAACCAAAAGCGTAAAAATAGGAAATGTAATAACGAAGAATAATATCTTCCTGGCGCCCATGGCCGGTATAACTGATATCCCTTTTCGGGGTATTATTAAAGCTATGGGCGCCGGTCTTTTATATTCTGAAATGATCAGCGCGGAAGGTTTGATAAGAGACGGGAAGAATACTAAGCTGATAGCTGACATTGTGGATAAGGAACGTCCTGTTGTATTACAGATATTCGGGGGCAAACCCTCCTCCCTGGGCAAAGCGGCTTACATGTTATCAAATAAAGCTGATATAATAGACATAAATTGCGGTTGTTCCGTCCGCAAGGTAATGCGGAGTGATTCCGGTGCTGCTCTGCTCAAAGATAGTGTTAAGTTCAAAGAAATAGTTACTACCGTGGTTAAAAATTCATTGGTCCCCGTCACCGTTAAGATAAGAAGCGGTTGGGATAATGCGAATAAAAATGCTCCGGAACTGGCTAAGATTGCGGAAGATTGCGGTGTATCTGCCGTAACTCTTCATCCTCGCACCAGATGTCAGGGTTTTGGCGGCAAGGCAGACTGGAGTCTGATAGGCAAAGTTAAAAAAGCCGTAAATATCCCGGTAATAGGAAGCGGAGATATTCATAATGCTATGGATGCTGTAAGAATGCTTGAGGAAACAGGTTGTGACGCTGTAATGATAGGTCGGGCTTGCCTCGGTAATCCCTGGTTATTCCGTGAGACGATCTCTTATATTAATAGCGGCAAACCTCCTGTTCCTCCGACGGAAGCTGAGCGCCTTGAAATAGCAAGACATCATGGCGACCACATGGCGGAGTATAAAGGTGAAAGAACGGGAATACGAGAGTTCCGAAAACATATTCTCTGGTATTTTAAAGGGATGAAAGGCATCAAGCACCTTCGCCCGTTGGCAAATAAAATGGAAACTCTACAGGATTTTCATGCTATCTTACAACAGATAGATCGAGGTATGTATGCGCGCGTTTGACGTAAATAAAATACTAGAGCAGGTAAGGAGCGGAAAACTCAGTGTGTCCAAAGCCGCCGAAGCTTTTAAACATTTGCCTATCAAAGCCCTTGATTTTGCAAATATAGACACGCATCGCGCTATGCGCTCAGGCTTTCCTGAAGTGGTGTTTTGCCAGGGAAAAACAAGTTTACAGATAGTTGCAATTATGAAAGAGATATTTAAGAATTCCGGTTATTGTCTGGGAACCCGTGCAAATGAAAATGTCTTTAAATCAGTTCGATGTGCATTTGGAAAAAAAGCGGAGTTTAACAAACTTGGAAGGACCATTCTTATAAAGAATCCTTCTAAAGAAATTAAAAAAACAGGTCTTGTGGCTGTTTTAACAGCAGGGACTTCAGATATTCCCGTTGCCGAAGAAGCTGCCGTTACTGCGGAAGCAACCGGAAGTAATGTTGTAAGGATATATGACGTAGGAGTAGCCGGGATACACAGGTTGTTCAGTCATTACGAGAAAATAAGGGAAGCAAAAGTAATTGTTGCTGTCGCGGGAATGGAGGGAGCACTCCCCAGTGTTGTAGGCGGGTTGGTAGATAAACCTGTTATTGCTGTTCCTACAAGCGTCGGCTATGGTGCCAATTTCGGCGGAGTTTCGGCCCTTTTAACGATGTTAAACTCATGTGCTTCCAATGTAGTCACTGTAAACATAGATAACGGTTTCGGTGCAGGTTATACTGCAAGTATTATTAATAGGTTGAAGTAATCTTTACTTCCTTTCCAGTTTAGCTTCACATATTGTGGTGTGTTCTTTGATTTCTACTTCGGATTTTGGGTATAATCTGATATTTATGCCGGGTTTATGGCCATTTACCTGAGGTTTTGAATGGTAAAGGGCTTTACAAAACAGCATATATTTGATAAACTAAGCTTATTAAAGAGTTTCAAACTACCTTTAAGGAGGGATAAGATGAAAAAGATTGTTTGTGCTGTTCTATTGGTAATGGCTATTTCGCCTTTGTTTGCGGAATCCTCAGTCCAAAACACACCTAATATTGATATAGTTGATACTCCCACGAGCAATACATTACTCCGTGGAATGTATAACTTCCATATGAGATTTTATGAAAGCGGCGGGGTTTTAACAAGAGCCTGGGTTGGTTTTGCAAACACTTTTATGATTGGCGCTACATTTAATCTTGATAATGTTATTGGTGTTGGTACTATAACAGGAAGAGAACCCAAAGTACTTGCAAAACTCAGATTAATTGAAGATTCAGCGGCTTTTCCGGCACTTGCGGTAGGTTATGAACCTCAAGCTTTTGGTTTTTATATTGCAGGTAATTCTGCATATTCAGTCAGGCCCATAGGTGCTTATGCTGTTGTTACAAAACAGCTGGGAATCATTAACCTTAATGGCGGTATTAACAATCATAATATTTGGACAAATTTCAATCTAAGTAATGACCTTGGTATTTTTGCCGGTGCGACAGTAATGTTAAACCCTGATTTTGCTGTGCTTCTTGAATATAACGATGCTACTTCTCTGACCACTAACAGTTTGAACCTGGGTTTCAGATACGCCTTTGCGCCGGAGCTGAGAATAGAAGTTGATATTAAAGGCTTGACCGGAGATCCAGTGAATTATGTAAGAAATTTAAGAATAGATTATACGAATTATTTCTAAAAAAAACAGGTGCTAGGTGCTGGTATAGGCGCTAGGTTTGCATTTTGGAGTTTTTATGGCGAATATGCCGCAGAAAACCACGGAGGTAACTCCATGGATGAATGCGGCATGAATAATAAATTGAATTCCATTCGCCGAAACTCCGGACAGCCTGTCCGCCAATCTTTTTTGGAGGATAAGTCCGCAGAGGTTCATATACATTAAATACTACATTAGTGTAAGACGTTATGGACTTTTGGACGGATGGTAAGGTCTGTATAAGCAGAATGTAAAAGTCTAGTAATAAATACAGTGTTTTTAGAGGAGCAAAGCTTGTGAGTGATTTTAGGATGGATTTTGAAAAATCTATTATTGAGCTTGAAAAAAAGATAGATGAGCTTAAAAAATTTACCGAGAGTAAAGAGATAGACTTTTCGGAAGAAATTAAGAAGCTTGAAGACAAAGCTGAACATATGAAAAAAGAGGTCTATGAGAAGCTTTCTCCATGGCAGAGAATGCAGGTTGCGAAGAATCTCAAAAGACCCAGGACTTTGGATTATATTCAGAAAGTTTTTGATGATTTTATTCCTCTTCACGGGGACAGGCTTTTCAGGGATGATCCTGCTGTTGTAGGCGGGTTAGCTTTTTTTGAAGGTACTCCTGTAATGGTGGTTGGCCTTCAGAAAGGTAAAGAAACAAAAGATCATATATATCGAAACTTTGGTATGGCAAATCCTGAAGGCTACAGAAAAGCTTTAAGGATTATTCAGATGGCGGAACGTTTTAACCGGCCTGTAATTACTTTTGTAGATACCCCGGGAGCTTTCCCCGGTATCGGTGCGGAAGAAAGAGGTCAGGCGGAAGCAATTGCCAGAAATCTAAAAGAATTAAGCGGAGCCAGAACTCCTATTATAGTTATAGTACATGGTGAAGGCGGGAGCGGAGGAGCATTAGGTATAGCCATAGGCGATAAAATATTTATGCTGGAAAATGCCGTTTATTCGGTGATTTCTCCTGAAGGTTGTGCCGCCATTCTCTGGAAAGATTCTTCAAGGTCGGCTGATGCCTCCGTGGTTTTAAAGATGACTGCCCAGGATCTGCTTGAACAAGGTGTTATTGATGAAATTATAAAAGAACCTGCGGGCGGCGCGCATAGGGATCACGATCTAATGTCTAAAAATATAAAAGATGTTATCAGAAAGTCCTTAAAAGAGTTAATGAAGCTGAATAAAGATGAACTGGTGGAATTTAGATATAAAAAATTCAGAGCGATGGGTAAGTTTCTTGAGATTTCTGCGGAAAAACAGGACGCTATCGCAGGTTCTTAAGGTTTATAAAGTTTATAAGGTTTGTAAGGTGAAATTTTATAAGATTTCCGGTTGAATCCGAAGTGTTCTATAATCAAAATGAAAAGAAGGATATTGTCTTAATGGCAAAATTAAGGGTAGGGGTTCTGGCTTCAGGCGGCGGCACCAATTTACAATCAATTATTGATGCCTCTGAAAAAGGAGAAATAGAAGCCGAAGTTGTTGTTGTAATCTCTGATAAAAAAGATGCCTTCGCGCTCGAAAGAGCAAGAAAAAACGGAATAAAAGCTGTTTTCGTCGATCCCAAACTTTACTCCTCAAGAGAACTTCACGAAAATGCAATAGTTAAGATCCTGGAAGAAAATAAAGCAGGTCTCGTATGTCTTGCCGGCTACATGCGTTTGCTTACCGACCACCTTATAGGAAAATTTGAAAATAAAATAATAAATATTCACCCTGCACTGCTTCCTTCTTTTTCGGGAACTCACGGTCAAAAAGATGCTTTGGATTACGGCGTAAAAGTAGCAGGCTGTACAGTACATTTTGTAGTTCTCGAAATGGATGCCGGCCCCATTATCGCTCAAGCCGCAGTCCCTGTCCTTGAAGGCGACACGGCAGAAACTCTGTCCAAAAGGATACTGGAACAGGAACACAAGCTGTACCCGAAAGCGATAGATTTGTTTGCAAAAGGAAAGTTGAAGATAAAGGGAAGAAGAGTTAAGATTAATGACTAAGCACTATTGACTAATGCAGACTGTGTCGCAATTATTTCTAGAAACACCGTTCTTTGACAACTGGAACCAAGAAGCGGTTTTTTAACCGAACTTAAACATTTTTCCCGGATATTCTTCTTCGGGATGTGCGTTTTTGTCCTAAA
>Ga0208246_1000109_pt1 | contig 78604 bp, 68 predicted proteins | sample RifOxyD2_FD_184039 | JGI IMG/M metagenome (GOLD analysis project Ga0208246, IMG submission 184039) | Soil microbial communities from Rifle, Colorado - Rifle Oxygen_injection D2 (SPAdes) | ecosystem: Environmental > Terrestrial > Deep subsurface > Rock core/Sediment | place: Rifle, Colorado... | reverse complement strand
CGGCTACCTCGCCAACTATATCCACGCCCTTACCTCGTTTGTCTTGAGATAACAAACGAGAACAAAAAAGACGTTTCAATTGTGTGACAATTCACTTCAAACAAAAAACTCGCCATTAGCGAGGTTACTTTGGTTTGGTTTGAAAAATGAGAGGGAGGGAGTTTCGTAATTCAAAGTTCATTAGGAGTCCCCGCTTCATTTATACTTCCTTTCTCAATAAAATGACCATCTCTCATATTTTTTACAACCTTCCCTTATTTAAACTAGAAAAATATTTTTAGTTTAAATAAACAAAGGCAGGAAATTATTTTTTAAAACAAAACTTTTTATTTTTGTGAGGCCTAAAATATCTCACTTTCTAACTCTAATTATATTATTATATCAAAAAAAACGCGTTTTGTCAACCACGTCCAAAGCACAGGTTCATCTAAAATTTCAGTAAACAAACAATCTTTTAAGGATTATTGCTTTACCGAAAAAAATGATTAACCTAAGCTTTGGACGTGGTCAAAACAGCGTTTTTAAATATCTAAAACTAAATAAAAACAATTCAAGGGGGCAACTAAGCCCCATATTTTATAATTTTGTGAGCAGTTGACCCCCTTTTTCCCTTTGGCTCACTAGCCTAACCCAGTTCAAATGGGCAAAGGCAAGATTCCGGCCTCGGGGTTTTTGGTGGACGCTTTGGTGCTGACTGCCTAAAGCAGTCTTCCTTACCATTCTTGTGGTAAGGTCTCACACCTTCTGGCCAATATTCTATTGCTATTGGGCAAAAGTAGTGAGGTCTTACCAAAATATTTTTTGTTTTTATTTTTGATCAGGTTTTGTCAGCAAAAACCTTAACGAAGAGTAAGGAAGAAAGAAATTTTCCCGATTTTTTCCAGGAAAATCTCTCTAATTGAAATGAACTACTTATAGTATACCTGAGTTTTTAGCTTTTGTCAATCCCCCTCTTTTTTATTTATACACAAACAAAAAGATATTTTAATAACAATCTTATCCACAGTTTATCAAAAACCTTATCAATACCTTATCCACAGGATATGCGCATTCTAGGTAACCTAGCCAAGTTGTCATCCTGACCCCGCCTTTTGCGGGGGAAGGATCTCTCGCGAATGCGAGAAAATCGCACATTCGTGCGAGATTCTTCGCTTCGCTCAGAATGACACGCATTAATTCACCCCAAAAACCGCTCCATCAAAGCTAAACTTCATCTTTTTTACAACCCAAAAATAAAAATCAAACATATTTTTTCCATAATCTCCATCCAAAGCCTCTTTTTCCTCTAAAAAATTGGTTAAATTTTCCCTATTTGTACTCAAAAATACCTTTTCTCCTCTATCTTTAAGCCAAAGATCTCTTTTTACCGCTTTTATTTTCATAAACAAGATATCATCTACTTCTTCAAAGTTAAAAATATCTGAATTGGCGATAATCTCTCGCACTCTTGTCCCGTCCGGCAGTCTTCTTGCAACAATTTCAGGGAAAATAAAAGCTAGTGTGCTTTTCACGGTCTCTATGGTATTTGCCGTTAGAAAAAAACCGCTGGAAATCAAAGAATATTCGTAATTAAAGGCTTCTCCTTCTGTCTTAATGGGGCGAATATAAAGATTATTCTCTTCGGTGATGCTCGATATTCCAAAAAACAAAGACAAATTCCCTATTTTGAGATTATCATTATTCCTAAGATAAATCTGCCCCATGGATTCTTTGCTCGCCTTATTCATCGCCATTTTTAAGGCAAAATTGGCGAAAAGTGAGGGCATTTCCTTCTTTTTGATATTGCTAATCTCGCTTAAAATAATCTTATTATTAGTTACAGCCAACTTATTATCCCCTAAATCAAGCATAAATAAGCCCTCTTTTTCTATCTTTGCCCTTGCTTCCTCTATCTTTAAGACATCAACAAATTCTGTGTAATAGACAAATTCTTGGAGAGAAGGGAAGATCGCTAAAGAAATATTGTTAGTCTTTAGAAGAGACTCTTTAAATAAAAGATCAGCTGTCAAAGATGCTTCCTCTTTTAATATCTCTTTTGTTTTTAAAAAAAACCATTCTTTTTTTTGTTCATCGCTTCCGGAAAAATGCCAATAAATAGTTGTATCAACAGGAATAATATCTAAAAAATCATCTTTTTGAATCAAAAAATTATTTCCAAACCAAAATAAACCAACTAAAATAGTGGTCATCACAAAAAAACCCGCCAAAAGCGAGTTTTTTCTTATTCTTAACTTTTGGAAAAATAGATTCATTTCATTCTTGTCATTCCCGCGCCGCGTCCTTCCGAAGTCTCTGGCGAAGGAGGAAGGGCGGGAATCTACTTTTTTAGAAGAGTGGATCCCCGCCTGCGCGGGAATGACAGCTAACCGAGGGATTGCCACGCCCCGACTAAATGGTCGGGGCTCGCAATGACAATATGTTTTTACACCTTTTCTCCCGGTTTCACTTGTTTCATTGATAAATTTACTCTGCCTTGCTCATCAATCTCAATAACTTTAACTTTTACAGTATCGCCAATCTTTACAATATCCGTAACTTCTTTGACTCTATAAGGGGCAAGCTCGGAAATATGCACCATTCCATCTTTATGGGGTAAAATCTCCACAAAAGCGCCAAAATTCATTATTCTTACAACTTTTCCTTCATAAATTTGGCCAACCTCTGCTTCTTGGACTAAACTTTTTATCCAAGCGACTGCTTTATCAAGAGACGCCGGAATCGCGGAGCAAACTGTCACATTGCCATCATTTTCAATATCAATGGAAACTCCGGTGCTATCAATAATTTCATTAATAACCTTTCCGCCGGGGCCGATAACTTCTCTAATCTTATCAACTTTAATCTTGAACGAAATTATTCTTGGGGCGTATTGAGAAAGTTCCGGTCTCGGCGCTTCTATTGCCTTATTCATCTCTTCTAATACTTTTATTCTGGCTTTTCTCCCGGCCTCTAGTGTTTCTTTAACAATTTCTATCGTTAAACCGTCTGTTTTTGTATCCATCTGCATGGCGGTGATTCCGGCTTTGGTTCCGGCAATTTTGAAATCCATACCACCTTTTCCATCTTCCAAGTCTTGCAAATCGGTCAATACTTTAAAGTTTCCCTCATTGTCAGAAACTAAACCCATAGCTATTCCGGCCACAGCATCTTTTAGAGGAACTCCGGCATCCATTAAAGCTAAAGATGATGCGCAAGTTGAAGCCATTGAAGATGAACCGTTTGAGCTTAACACTTCCGAAACTACGCGTATTGTATAGGGGAAATCTTCTGTTTTTGGCAAAACCGGCATTAAAGCTCTTTCCGCCAATGCTCCATGTCCGATTTCTCTTCTGCCCGGTCCGCGTAATGGTCCGGCTTCGCCGACGGAATAGGGAGGAAAGTTATAATGATGCATGAACCTCTTTTTTCCGCTTAATTCCATACTATCCAAAGTCTGCTCGTCTCCGGGCGCTCCCAAAGTAACAGCCGAGAGAACGTGAGTCTCCCCTCTTTTAAAATATCCTGTTCCATGCGTTCTTGGTAAAAGAGCGACTTCTGCCGACAATGGCCTTATTTCATCAAAAGCGCGACTATCAACTCTCTTTTTATTTTTCAACGTTATTCTACTTATCTCTTCTTCAGCTAATTGATAAAAAATTCCCAGAGCATCTTTTCTTTTATCCTTGCCAACGCTTTCACTCTTCAATTTTTCTTCCAAGTCTCCTTTTATTTTATTTAAAACTTGTTTTCTGGATAATTTTGTTTCTTTGGCAGTATCAAAAAGATCAGTAGGCAATTTTTCTTTTAAAAATTCCACTACTTTTTTCTTTAATTCTTCTTTTTCCGCCATTTTTTCTTCGTCAACCTTGATTTCCATCTTTTCTTTCCCGACTTCTTTTTGGATGTTTTTAATTAAATCTTGAATACTCTTTAAGTGTTTTTGGGCAAATTTAATTGCCTCAAGCATCCTTTCTTCCAAGACAACCTCTGCTCCGGCCTCTACCATACAAACTTTTTCCGAAGTTCCGGCAACAACAAGATCTAAACTGCTTTTTAGTCTAGCTTCATACGAAGGATTAATAACAAACTCGCCGTTTATATCCCCTATTCTTATTCCGGCTATTGGTCCGTTCCAAGGAATATCGGAAATAGACAAAGCAACTGACGCGGCAATAAGAGCCGGAATATCTGAATCATTTTCTTGGTCCCAAGATAATGTGCTGACAATTACCTGGATGTCATTCCTGATTTTTTCATCAAAAAAAGGCCTAATGGCGCGATCAACCAAACGACCTGATAATATTGCCTCATCAGACGGCCTCCCTTCTCTTTTTATAAATCGAGATCCTTTTATTTTCCCTGCGGCGTAAAGTCTTTCTTCGTAATCAACCATCAAAGGGAAAAACTCTATTCCTTCCCTTATGTTTCCAGACATAACTACTGTTCCCAAAACAAGAGTGTCTCCATACTGCACGGTACAGCTTCCATTAGCTTGTCCGGCAAATTTTCCGGTTTCAACAATTAATTTCTTTCCTCCCAACTCCAATTCAAATTTTTTTATCATATGTGGCTTTTGCTAAAATTATTGTTCATTCTATGAATGAAAATATAATTTTTAGCGTTGTGGCCACCAAACTTTAGACTTCTGGTTCTACCAGATTAGACCTCCCGCATAGGATGGTCCAAAAGCCTACTTGTTTGGAGACCACTTATTATTAATAAATTTAATAGCCAATTTTCAGATATCCCAGTAGAAAAGTCATCCTGAACGCAGTGAAGGATCTCGGACGAATGTCCGCGATATTCTTTTCTAGCCCGCATACGCGCCCCGCCCTTTGCGGGGTCGCTTCGCTCAGAATGACGCAAAAAACTGCCATGAACCTAAAAATATTACGAAATCGTCCTTTTGACCCTCGAACTTATCAGATATTTTCTTTTTTCCTGGCTTAAATCAACAAAATCATCAACTGTTTCTATTAATTTAGAAGATGTTGTCTCTCGAAAAGCCATAACTTCCACTCGGCAACCTTTATTCATCTTCAAATACTGCATAAGAGGCACAAAATCTCCGTCGCCACTGGCCAAAACGATCACGTCAAGCCTGTCGGCCATGGAAATAGTATCAATACATATACCCACATCCCAATCAGCCTTTTTTGTTCCTCCGTATATCATCAATTCTTTTTCTCTTATTTCCAATCCGAGCTTTTCCAGCGCTTCAAAAAATACTTTTTCTTCTCCGGTCTTGGTTCGAACAACATAAGCTGAAGAGCGAATCAATTTTCTTTCTCCAACCGCCGTTTCCAAGATATTTCCGAAATTAACTTTTGCGTTATATAAATTTTTGGCGGAGTAGTACATGTTTTGCACATCAATAAATACTCCAACCCTCTGTTCTTTGTAGGTAATCATTTTAAATGAGCAAATTGGGCAGATTTCTCCTCCCTAAAATGCTTTATATTATAATTTTAGTCTTTCTAAAAGATCTTCATGGGCTTTTTTGTCTTCTCGCGCCAAATATTTCAAAAGTTTTCGGCGTTCACCGACTTTTTTCAATAGACCTCGGCGAGAAGAAAAGTCCTTTTTGTGTTCCTTCAAATGTTCCACTAATTCTTTGATTTCCGCGGTTAAAATAGCAATCTGAACCTGCGGAGACCCGGTGTCCGTGGCATGGACCCTAAATTTTTCAATAATCTTGTCTTTTGTCTTTTTGTCTAACATAGTTTTGCGTATTACCGAGCCTAACCCGTCCTTAAGCCCAGAAAACCGCCATAATTAATTTATCTTTCGTTAGAATAACACAATATTCGTTAATTGGCAAGGAAAATCAGTGCCCGTCGGATTTTTGCCGGAATAGCAGACTTTAGTCTGCGCCCCATTCAGAAAAACGCGAACTAAAGTTCGCTACTCCGTTTCTAAAAACAACCCCGTTATTACGAGGTTATTTTTCTTCTAATAAACACCAATCAAATTTGATATGCATTAGAAGGTGGTTTTGTGTACAGCCAAAACCTTCCTCCGACCTTTCTCCTTTGGTAATCCCTCTCTGCACAGAGGGTTATTATTATCCTCCTCCCTTCTTCGCCCACTTTGCGCCAGCCATAAAGGCTTCCATTACCAAGATTTCAACATCGGAATGATCCGAATAAAATAGCTCCGTCCCCTCGACCTGAAGAAAATTTTCGATCTTCACCACTTTAATTACACCTTTTTTATCCTTAACTATCACTATGGGCATTTCTGCCCTCCTTTCCTCCGACATCCAAAAGTCGGAGATAAGTCCATTTAGGCATATATATATATTTCCGTCAATGACCTTACTAGCAACGGAATCCGCCCTTTAGGGCGAGACAACCCTGTCTCCGCCCAGGGTCTTACACCAATCATCTTTTATAATTTCCCGGATAAAGGTATAATAAAATTGTCCGACACTAATTTCCCCTCCCTTGATGGGAGGGGTTTAGGGGAGGGTGAAAAATATATTCACCACCCCCACCTAATCTCCCCCGTCAAGGGGGAGGAACTCAAAGTATGCTCGACCTAAAAAAACTCATCAATCAATTTCTGGAATATCTTGAGGTGGAAAAAAACCGCTCGAGGCAAACTGTCCAAAATTATGATTTTTATTTAAGACGCTTTGCCCAATGGGCGGGGAATCCCAGCCCCAAAGACCTTACCCAAGAACTAGTTAGAAAATATCGGCTTTGGCTAAATCGTTTTGAAGACGAAAAAGGACAAGGTCTAAAAAAAAATACTCAAAATTATCATCTGATAGCCCTTCGCTCTTTTCTTAAATACTTAGCCAAGCTTGATATCAAAAGTTTATCGGCGGAAAAAATAGAACTGGGCAAAATCCCGGAGAGAATTGTTGAATTTTTGGAGGGACCCGACTTGGAAAGACTTTTACTCGCGCCTCTTCGGATTGATTCGGCGGAAATTATTCAAAAAAGAGATAAGGCTATCTTGGAATTATTATTTTCAACAGGCTTACGCGTTTCGGAATTGGCAAATCTCAAAAAAGAACAGATTAATTTAAAAAAAGATGAGTTTACGGTAAGAGGAAAAGGTAAAAAACCGCGCGTTGTTTTTATTTCCGAAGAAGCGAGACGTTGGCTTCGGGAATATTTAGCTTTGCGTCCCGATCTCTCACCATATCTCTTTGTCTCTCACGATCGAGCGCATCAAGGAGAAGAAAATTTAACCACCAGAAGTGTGGAAAGATTGGTGAAAAAATACGCCAAGGCCGCCGGCATTACCAAAAAAGTCACCCCACATACCATGCGCCACAGTTATGCCACCGACCTCTTGATGAACGGCGCCGATATTCGCTCTGTGCAATCAATGCTCGGCCATTCTTCCATTACCACCACTCAAATTTATACCCATATTACCAATCAACAGCTCCGTGATGTTCACAGGGCATTTCATGGAAAAAAGAGAAAAGAATCTTGAGCCTTTGACAATACTCGTACAAATAGCTAAACTAAAAAATGATTTTAATATGCGCCCGTAGTTCAATGGATAGAACACCAGCCTTCTAAGCTGGTTATGAGGGTTCGATTCCCCCCGGGCGCACCAGACAGTATGGTCACGAAAAATAATTTTCCAAAAATTACTATTCCGGAAGACGAACTTGAATTTGATTTTTCAAGAGCAAGCGGCAAGGGTGGACAAAATTTAAATAAAAGATCTACAAGAGTCCAGCTATATTGGTCTATCGGCAATTCAAAAATATTTAGCGAACAAGAAAAAAGGATTATCCGCAATGCATTCAAAAATAGGGTTACCCAAAATGACGAAATTATATTTGCCGTCCAAAAAGAAAAATCTCAAGATCAAAATAGAGATACTGCCAGAGAACTTTTAAATAATGCGATCCAAAAAGCGCTTAAACCAAAAATAAAGAGAATTGCGACCAAGCCAACAAGGGGAAGTGTGGAGAAAAGAATAAAAAATAAAAAGGAGCTTGGCGAAAAAAAAGAATTAAGAAAAGTAAAAATCGTAAATGGGTGGCTATAGTTTAATGGCAGAACAGCGGATTGTGGCTTCGCTAGCCTGGGTTCGATTCCCAGTAGCCACCCACTTGCGATTTTTAAAAACCCCTTGATAAACTCAAGGAGTTTTTGTTTATGCTATAATAAACTTAATATGCTAAAAAAGAAAATAAATAAAAAAATATTATTAATTCCCGCTATTCTCTTCTTTTTATTTCTTTCTTTTTGCGTTTATATTTTTATAGAACCGTACCGACTTGAGATAGAGGAAACTGATTTTTACGATGAAGATATTCCCGCCTCTTTTAATAATCTAAAAATTGTCTTCTTTGCCGATATTCATCATGGTTTATTTTTTTCCAAGACAAGGGTCAAAAAATTGGTAGAAAAAGTTAATAAAATGAATCCTGATATAATTTTTGTCGGTGGAGATTTTGTGGGAAATTGGCTTTTTGAAAAACCAGAATATATTGAGCCGTGTTTTGCCGAACTGAAAAATTTAAAAGCTAAATATGGTGTTTTTGGAGTTTTGGGAAACCATGATGTTTGGACGGATAAAATTTTATCATTGGAGGAACTGGAAAAATCCGGAATTGTTTATTTGGGAAATAAGGGACAATGGTTGGAGATGAATGGAGAAAAAATAAAAATCGGCGGAGTCAAAGATTTCTATGAGGGCGTTCAAGACACAAGCGAAGTTTTTAGCGACGTGGATCAAAATGATTTTTCCATATTACTCTCACACAACCCCGACTACGCTGAAAAAATTGATAATGATAAAATTGATTTAGTTTTAGCCGGTCATACCCACGGCGGGCAAATAACTTTTTTTGGCCTTTGGGCGCCGGCAACATCTTCTCGCTACGGACAAAAATATAGAACAGGACTTGTTGACGCCCCGAACACAAAGGTCCTTGTCACCAACGGCGTTGGCTCAATTCTACCCATCAGATTTTTTGCCAGACCGCAGGTAAATATAATCAATTTGAAAAGAAAATAAAAAAAGTACCGTGATAATTACTCACGGTACTTTTTTTATTTTTTATTTTTTTACTCCGTATCCGTTGCCTCCGCCTCCGGCTTTTCTATCATTGGCGTTGTATTTTCCGCCTCCGCCTTCACTCCCTCTAAAACTTTTTCTTTTATCTCCGCCATTAACTTTGGATTTTCTTTTAAATATCTTTTTACCGTTTCTCGGCCAACGCCAAGTTTAATTTCTCCAAAGCTGTAAGAATTTCCGCTTTTTAAAACTACCTTATGAATCACAGCTGTATCAAGCAAATCTCCTGATAGAGAAATTCCCTCATTGTACATAATATCAAACTCGCAAAAACGAAATGGCGGAGCAACTTTATTTTTTACGATTTTCGCCTTTACTCTATTTCCAATAATTTGATCTCCTTGTTTTATCTGTGCCGCGCGACGGACTTCAATTCTTACCGAGCAATAAAATTTCAAGGCATTCCCGCCGGTTGTTGTTTCCGGGTTGCCAAAAAACACTCCGATTTTATGCCTGATCTGGTTAATAAAAATTAAAACTGTTTTTGTTTTGGAAATAACGCCGGTTAGTTTTCTTAGGGCTTGCGACATCAATCTCGCTTGTAGGCCCATATGCTGATCCCCCATCTCGCCTTCAATCTCCGCTCTTGGAACAAGCGCAGCGACCGAATCAACCACAATTACATCAACTCCGCCGGAACGAACCAAGGTTTCCACAATTTCAAGAGCCTGTTCGCCGGTGTCCGGCTGAGAAATCAATAACTCGTCAATATTCACTCCGATTTTTTGCGCATATTCCGGATCAAGAGCGTGCTCGGCATCAACAAAAGCGGCAATACCGCCGGCTTTTTGTATTTCGGAAATTACATGTTGCGCCAAAGTTGTTTTTCCGCTCGCTTCCGGCCCGAAAACTTCAATGATCCTACCCCTGGGCATCCCTCCCACCCCCAAAGCCAAATCCAAAGAGAGACAACCCGTGGGTATCGCGTCTACCTCCATCTTTTTTGCTTCACCCAATTTCATTATTGAACCATCGCCAAATCTTTCTTTGATTTGATCAATCGCTTCTTGTGCCGCTTTAAATTTTCCTGAAACTTTTTCTTTATTCTCTTTCATATATTCCAGACTGTCCTCTAACAATTCTTTCTACTGCAACTAGTAATTTTGGCTAAAAATTAATAAAAGCTCCTCCGCTTATATTTAATCATATAAACATCGTCGCTTTTCTAAATTTTTACCCTAAAATTACTGCGTTTCGTAACGAAAGATTATTAGAGTACAAGTCTACCTTGCTCCTCCGCAAATTATTTATTTTAAAATTAAAAATTGTTTAAAATGACTCTTCTGTATATTACGTTTTCCTTGCTTCTCTTTTTCGAAGCCGAAACTTTAATAATATTACTCCCGGGACTCAAGCTGATTATCTCGCTAAAAACTCCGTCTTGTTTTCTTTCTATTTCTTGGTCATTAATTTTTATTGTCACCTCGCTTTCTGTTTTTCCGGAAATTTCTATCGTGGGTTTTCCTGTGACAAAATTATCAGCCGGGCTAAAAACTTCAAGTTCCGGCGGAGAAAAGATATTATTAACTTCAAATCCCAAATAGACTAAAAACCCGATTACCACTGTTGATGTCAAAATAATACTAACTAGCCGCGGAGTGACGATAAGGCTCCCTCGCGAAATTTTAGGAACAAAAGTTTTGACCTCTTTACCTCTCGTCGCTTTCATTTCTCTCTGGAAAGCTTTCTCCAAACAAAAAAAATCTATATTCAGGAAATTTGCGTATACTTCTAAAATTTTTTCTGAATAGACTCCTCCGGGTAATTTTTTGTATTCGCCATTTTCAAGGGCAACCAGATAATTTTTATTTATTTTTGTTGCCAAAACCGCTTCTTCAACAGACAGTTTAAGCTCTTCGCGTGTTTCTTTCAAAACCTGCCCGACTGTTTTATTTTTTATTTCAATTGTCGTAAAGGTAGACTCACCACGTAATAACTTTCGTTGCGCCCCGCAGATTGCGGGGTGAGGAAATTTTGGCATAAATTTTTGAGGCAATATGGTATATCGGCAACCCCGCAATTGCGGGGAGGACAAAATTTACCAAAAGATGAAAATTACAGCAGAAAGATTATTATGCGGTGGGTCTATGATTCATCGCGATTTCCATCCTCCGTATTATTTCCCAAATCCCCAATTAAAATATCCCTTGGTTTCGCTCCGTCCGATGGTCCAATAACACCCTGTTCTTCAAGCAAATCCAAAAGCCTTGCCGCTCGAGCATAACCGATTTTTAATCGGCGTTGTAGAAGAGACGCTGACGCTTTGCCGGCTCTTAAAATAACTTCCTTGGCTTCATTAAACAATTCCTCGTCCGATCCTCCGCCAAAATCAAATCCCGGAACCGGAGAGGTGCCAAAAGCCGGCCGTTGGGTTATTTCTTCAATATAGCATGGCTCCGCTTTTGATTTTAGATAATCTATAACTGCTCTTATTTCGTTATCGCGAATAAAAACACCCTGTAATCTTTTCGGTTTTCCCAAATCCGGACAAGTGTAAAGCATATCTCCACGGCCTAAAAGTTTTTCCGCTCCCGAAGTATCCAAAATAGTTCGAGAATCAGCGTTGGAAGCGACCGAAAAAGCGATCCTTGTTGTAATATTTGCCTTTATCAACCCTGTAATAATATTCACTGACGGCCTTTGAGTAGCCAAAACCAAATGAATACCCACAGCGCGCGCCATTTGGGCCAACCTGATAATTGCCCCTTCAACTTCAGCCGCGGCTACGGCCATAAGATCCGCCAACTCATCAATAATCAAAACTATGTATGGCATCTTATCTTCCATGTCACTGTTGTAAGAAACAATATCTCTTTTCCCTTTTTTAGAAAGTAGTTCAAACCTTCTATCCATTTCTCCAATAGTCCATTTTAAAGCATTAACCGTTTTTGGAACATCTGTAATTACAGGTGCTAATAGATGAGGAATACCGTTATACATAGTAAATTCCACCCTCTTTGGATCCACCATAATAAATTTTAAATCATCGGGACTGTTTTGGTAAAGCAAACTTACAATAAGCGTATTTAAGCAAACACTTTTTCCCGAACCGGTTGAACCGGCAACAAGCAGGTGGGGCATTTTTCCCAAATCTGCTGCCCAGACTTTACCCGAAACATCTTTGCCGAGAGCAATGGATAAATTATTTTTTCTCTGCTTAAAATCCGGCGAGCGTAAAACTTCTTTTAAGCCGACTGTCGCCACTTTTTGATTGGGAACCTCTATGCCAACCAAAGATTTTCCCGGAATCGGCGCTTCAATCCTAATCGGATGAGCGGCCAAAGCCAGGGCGAGATCATTATGTAAAGTTGTTATTTGGGCAAGCTTTACTCCTTCGGCTGGCTTTAAAGTATATTGAGTAACCGTCGGCCCGACAGAAATATCCCCCATTTCAACACTAATTCCAAAATTGTCTAATGTTTTTTGAATAACCGTCATTTGCTCCTTGATGTCTCCACTGGTTGGTTTTTCCGATTGGTCTTGCAAAAGATCAAGAGGTAAATCAATCTTTCTTCTTTCTGTCCTGACGAGAGTCGATGGCAACTCGATTTCTCGAGCTTGACCTTCCTCTATTTCTTTGGCTTCAAAAACGGGAGTCGGAGAATCTTGCTCCCCCATTTTTTCTTCTCGCTCGCCCTCCGTCGCCTCTTCAGCATACTCATCTTCTTCTTTTTTATTCCCCCTAAACTTAAAATTTAAGATAAGAAGCTTGAGGCTTCTGTAAATTCCTTTCCAAAAATTTCCTTTCTTGGCAATTTGTCTCAAAGAAGTGTTAAAAGTCAAAAGCAAGGAAGAAACAAAAAAAGCGGCTAAAACAATAAAGCTCGCTGCCCTCCCCATAACTTTTAGCAATGGATAAGCCAAGATTAAACCGGCATATCCGCCTCCCCTGGCCAAATCATCAAGAGAAAAAGGATTATTATTTATGAAATTCCATTGTAAGAGAGCCGAAAGACTTAAAACAAATAAAAAAAGCCCTAAATAGTTAGAGACATTCGGTTGATATTTTTCCTCGTTTAAAAAAATATAACCAAGGCTGATTAAAATCACGGGGATCAAATACCGACCAAGACCAAAACCGGAGACCAAGAAACTCAAAAAGAACTCCCCGGCAGGACCGGCCAAGCCAAAAAGACTTAGAATGCATAATGCAGCCAAGGCAAATAAAAAAATAACAAATATCCCCATTACTGTTTCCGAACTAACCCCTTCCCTTCTTCCTCTATTTCTTTCCTCTCTTTCTCCTTTTTGCGATTGAACTCTAGGCATGAATACAGACAAGACTTATTGTTAGATAAGTCTATTTATTATTTAGATATTATACTATATTTTTTAGGAAAAGTATAGACCCATCAAACAATAATCTTTCGTTACGAAACGCAGTAATTTTGAGATAAAAATTTAGAAAAACGACGATGTTTATACATTAGTATAAGCAGAGGAGCTTTTATAAATTTGTAGCCAAAATTACTAGTTGCAGTAGAAAGGATTCTTGTTTGGTGGGTCTAATAATACAATAAACCCCTTTTGGGGGTTTGCGTATCTTATTAATTTGACCTTTATCTCGCCTCTTAATATACTAAAAAAATAGTAAAGAAAGAACTGGGAGCAGAAAATTTAGCTTAGTTCCCGAAAGAACACTAAATTTAAAAGCTTTGTGAAGTGAAAAATTGAGTAAAAAACCCGATTTTTACTTCCTCCGCTCACTCCAACCCCCATTTCCTTTTTTACTATTTTTGTTTTGTTAACGTTTTTATAGGTTACGTTAACCAAGCATCATAGCATAAATTTTCCGTTTTGTCAATATGAGCATCAAAACGGGGGTTGAGTTTATTTTTTATAAATCAAATTTCTCTTTTAATAATTTTCTAAAAATATCTCGGCGACTAACGATACCGACAAGTTTTCCATCGCGTAGCACGGGCAGTCTGTGAATATTCGTTGAAAGCATTAAAGCGCCTGCCTTTAAAATAGCGTCCTCTTCTCCGACGGAAACAACTGTTTTTGTCATTAAATCTTTAATTATCGTTTTTTTCTTCTTTTCTACTTTATATTTTATTTTTTCTTTTTCAAACCAGGACTTAATGTGTAGAAGTATATCTTTTGAATCGGGATAAAGTGCTTTAAACAAATCTTTTTCCGAAATCATTCCAACTAATTTGTTCCCCCTGCCAACAACCGGCGCGCCACTGATATTTTTTCCAACCAAAACCTCTGCCGCTTCGGCTAAAGTTTGCTCGGCTCTTAAGGTAATTACATTTTTTATCATCACCTCTTTAACTAACATACTAAAAACTCAAATTATTCTACAAATTTCATTAAATACATGAGAACAATCCCCAATAAAAAAAAGGCTAAGGTTCTTATTGATTCTTTGGTTTTTGTTTCTTTCCTTATCTCGGGAATCAAGTCGGAAGCGGCAATATAGATAAATCCTCCCGCCGCGAACGGGATTAAAATATTTATGAATTGATCGGAATATGAGGCTAGAAAAAAACCCACGATGCCTCCGCCAACAGCGGTAAGCGCGACCAAAAAATTCATCAAGAGAGCTTTCTTCTTATTAAACCCCGCCAAAAGTAAGGTGGAAAAATCACCAATCTCTTGAGGAATCTCGTGGAGAATAACACCAAGACTAACAACCAACCCCAAGCTTGTGCTTTCAACAAAAGCCGCAGCAATAATCAGGCCATCTATAAAATTATGAACGCCATCGCCAAAAAGAGTCATATAGCCAAAAGTGTGTATCTCGCAATGTTCTTTATGGCAATGCCTCCATTGAAATATTTTTTCTATCACAAAAAAAGCTAAAAGAGAAATCAATGTCCACAAAAAAACCGAATCGGCGTTCAGTTTTTCCACCGCCTCGGGCAGGAGATGTAAAAAAGCTCCCCCCAAAAGAGCGCCGGAGGCCAAGGCGACAAAAGACAAAAGGTATTTTTCCAAATGCTTAGCATTTAAAGACAAAAAAAATATCCCGACTAAGGAAATTGCGCTGATCACAATTGTGCTACCGATTATCCAAAAAAATGAGGCCATGTTTTTATTTTTATTCTGGAGCAGGTGACCGGAATCGAACCGGCGTCTTCACCTTGGAAGGGTGACATAATAGCCATTATACGACACCTGCGCGAGTATTTTTATTTTACTTAATGTCTCTCGAAAAATATAAATCATCTATCTTTTTTGCCACAGTAAAATCCCGTTCCGTTACTTTGCCACCAACACTAAAACGCCGTAAATCAAAAACAACTTTTTTGTAATAAATATGTATATCCGGATGATGATCAATATTATTACAAAATGGCGCCAATTCATTAATTATCGCCAAAGCGTCATTAAAACTGGAAAATAAAAAAGTTTTTGTTATTTTATTATCAATAAAAATCCAACCGGAAAAACTATTCAGTCTTTCTCTTATTTCCTTTTCACTTAGAATATTAAGGTCTTTTTCCTCTTCCATATTATTTTATTTTCAATCGGGGTGGAGGGATTCGCACCCTCGATCTCATGCTCCCAAAGCATGCGCCTTAGACTACTGGGCTACACCCCGAAAAAGTTAAAAGTCTAAAGTTAAAAGTTAAAAGTTTTTGAATTGTGAAAATTTTCACTCATTAACTTTTAACTTTGCATTTTTCATTTTTAACTTCTCAAATGCCGGGGGAGAGAATCGGACTCTCGACACGAGGATTTTCAGTCCTCTGCTCTACCACTGAGCTACCCCGGCAAAATTTATATTTTTTTCAAAAAAAGTATTATTCCAAATATTCCGCCCAAAATTGTTCCCGAACCAATACTCAACATAGCAAGTACTTCAATCGGCGCTTCGTTATGACATGAATTTTGAAAAATAAAACAAAGCAAAAAAATCAACGCCTTTACTAAAAATAACAACAAAAATCCGGCAATAGCCCCAGAGATCCCGCCAACAAGTCCGCTTAAAATTAACTTTAAAAAATTCTTGACCATATTTTTCCTTTGGTGGGCCACGCACGAGGCATAGGTTCATTAAAGCACTCAGTAAACAATTATCTTTAGTGATTATTGCTCCGCCGAGTTATGGAATTAACCTAAGCCTTGTACTGGTGGGCGCGGGAGGAATCGAACCTCCGACCTCGTCATTATCAGTGACGCGCTCTAACCGACTGAGCTACGCGCCCCCACACTCTGATATAAAAAATCTTAACAAAAAAAACCGGCTATTGCAAGCCCCTGTCTATTTTATTCAAGGGAAACAAAAAAGACAATCCTCTTTATTAAAGAACTGTCCTTTTTGCCGGTTTTTTATCTTCGGCAACTTAAAGTAATAGAAATACTTTTCAATCCTTTCAAAGCTTCAAAAAGAAGCTTCGCGACTGTACTTCCTCGTGAGAGAGGAAGTATTTTTCTCCCTAGAAAGGAGGTGATCCACCGACAGCTTCCGCTACCGGTGCCTTGTTACGACTTCGCCCCTATCATCGATTCTACCTTCGGTGCCCTTGCGGACAACTTCAGGCATCCCCGACTATCTTGGCGTGACGGGCGGTGTGTACAAAACCCGAGAACGTATTCAACGCGCCGTGGCTGATACGCGTTTACTAGCGATTCCGACTTCATGGAGTCGAGTTGCAGACTCCAATCCGAACTGAGACCAGCTTTGAGGGATTTGCTCCACCTTGCGACTTTGCTTCCCATTGTAACCGGCCATTGTAGCACGTGTGTAGCCCTAGACGTAAGAGCCATGCTGATTTGACGTCATCCTCGCCTTCCTCCCCCCACTTTGTTCGCAAACTAATAAAGTAATAAATCCTAAATCTTAAGCACTAAATCCTAAACAATATCTAATGACTAAAATTCAAATGTTCAAAACAAAATTGTTTGAAATTTTGAAAATTAGTATTTTGAATTTGTTTAGAGTTTAGGATTTTGGATTTAGAGTTTACACTTTATGCTTGTGCCCAAGGTGGGGGGCAGTTCGGTCAGAAAAATTTAACTAACCGTGAGGGTTGCGCTCGTTTCCCGACTTAACGGAACATCTCACGACACGAGCTGACGACAACCATGCAGCACCTGTGCTGGAATCCGATTTAACGGTCCTCTCAATTTTCGTCGAGATTACTTCCAGCATGTCAAGCCTAGGTAAGGTTCCACGCTTATTGTCGAATTAAACCACATGCTCCACCGCTTGTGCGGGTTCCCGTCAATTCCTTTGAGTTTTAGCCTTGCGGCCGTACTCCCCAGGCGGGGTACTTAACGCGTTAGCTTTGATATGCGGCACTGAAAGGGTCGATACTTCCAATGCCCAGTACCCATCGTTTACAGCGTGGACTACACGGGTATCTAATCCGTTTTGCTCCCCACGCTTTCGTCCCTGAGTGTCAGAACTGTTCTAGCAAGCTGCCTTCGCATTTGGTGTTCTTACCGATATTAACGCATTTTACTACTACACCGGTAATTCCGCTTGCCTCTCCCAGTCTCAAGTCTTATAGTTTCCCCGGCAGCCTTTGGGTTGAGCCCAAAGATTTAACCGAAGACTTATAAAACCACCTACGGACCCTTTACGCCCAATAAATCCGGATAACGCTCGAGGTCTCTGTATTACCGCTGCTGCTGGCACAGAGTTAGCAACCTCTTATTCCTCTGGTACGGTCAATGTTCTTCCCAGAGAAAAGCAGTTTACAATCCGAAGACCTTCATCCTGCACGCGGCGTCGCTCCCTCAGACTTTCGTCCATTGGGGAATATTCTCGACTGCAGCCTCCCGTAGGAGTGTGGGCAGTGTCTCAGTCCCACTGAGGCGGGTCGCGCTCTCACGCCCGCTACTCGTCATAGCCTTGGTAAGCCATTACCTTACCAACTAGCTGATAAGCCATAGACCCCTCCCAAAGCGACCCTTGCGGGCCTTTCCTCCCGACACATTAGTATCGAGATCGTACGTGGTATTAGCGCCGCTTTCGCGGAGTTATTCCACACTTTGGGGTAGGTTATCAATGTGTTACTCACCCGTTTGCCACTGCGCGCTTCGCACGCAAGTTACAAAGTTTTTAAAGTTCATAAAGTTATAAAGTCCAAAAACTTTATAAACCTTACAAACTTTCAACTTTACAAGCTGTGTGCGAAGCACGCCGTTCGACTTGCATGCCTTAGACACGCCGCCAGCGTTCATCCTGAGCCAGGATCAAACTCTCAAAAAAATGAAAGTGTTGAATCTCTTAAATTTTGTTCAGAAGAACAAAATCAACCCGGTCCGAAGACCGGAGTTCAAGCTCTCAATATATAACTATATTTATTCTTATTTAAAGAATTGAGGTATTTCTATCACTTTAAGTTGTCAAAGAAAATTCCCCATTCTGGGGGATATGCTCTATATTACCCGCCCATTAAAAAGCTGTCAAGTATTCTATCCTTTGTTATTTTCCACAGTCTTTCCACACTGATTAAAGAGCAAAAATAAGGCTTTTAACCCTCTTTTTTTTGCTTTCTCCATTCCTCAATTTTTCTATGGTTTCCTGACAATAAAACTTTAGGCACCCCATATTTTTTATCCTTGAAATGGAAAATATCCGGTCGAGTATAAGTCGGCACTCCAATCCCCAACCGTTTTTCTTCTAAAGATTCTTCTTTACCCAAAACACCTTGCACCTGGCGCGCCACTGCATCCACTAAAACCATAGCCGGCAGTTCACCGCCGGTTAAAACATACTGGCCAATGGATATTTCGGAATATTCAATTCCCATATCTTTAACAACTTTTTTTATTCGCGCGTCCACGCCCTCATAATGTCCGCAAATCAAAATCAGACGGTCATATTTTTTCGCTAATCGCGACGCGACAGTATTGTCAAATTGTTTTCCGCCGGCAGAAAAAAGTATAACTTTCAACTTTTCATTTCTCATTTTTAACTTAAAGATTGAACTAATCGCCTTAGCGATTGGTTCAATCTTTATGACCATTCCCGGTCCCCCGCCATACGGGCTATCATCAACTTTTTGATGTTTATCCTCGGCCCAGTCGCGTAAATTATGAATATTTATTTTAATCAAATTATTTTTTTGCGCGCGACCAATAATACTCTCGTTAAAATAACCGGAGAAAACTTCAGGAAAAATTGTAATGATATCAAATTGTAGCATAATATAAATTTGTGGATTTATAGTAACAAAAACCGCACTTGTGGCGCGGCTCTTGTTTTATTTTAGACCTGTCACATAATAATCTTTCGTAGCGAAACGCAGTAATTTTAGGCGAAAATTGTGAAAAGCGAGGAGAGATATTGGTAATACCTCGACGAGCTTTGAACAATTTGGAGCCAAAATTACAAGTTGCAGTAGAAAGGATTATTGTGTGACAGGTCTATAGACTTAGATAGTTAACTCTTCTACGTCTCTTGCGTCCATATCGGCTGGAGCAGAGTTTCCTCTATTCATTCTTGAACCCTCTGGTTCATAGATTTTTAGGTTGACTCTGGCTTTTTCTTTTGCTCCAACGATCTTCAAAAGAGTTCTAATCGCGCGAGCTGTTTGACCTTGTTTGCCAATCACATAACCCATATCCTCTTGATTGACTTTGAGGGTGATTAAAACACCCATTTCATCAACCGTTCTTTCGGTTGAAACATCTTCCGGGTGATTGACAATAGCTCTCACAATTAACTCAACGAATTCTTGATCTTTATATGCAGCCATATTTCTTTACTGTTAATGTAAAATTTCAGAAATAGCTTCATTACTGTTCGACCTTTTTACAGTACAGCTATTCACTAATTTAAAATTACCATTCCAGATAAAAAAAGTCAAATAGATTAAAACTCCCGATTTCAACTAATGCTACTAAAAAAGACCTCTTTATGAGGCCTTTTCCGGTTCTGGTTTTTTTTCTTCTTTGGGTTTAGGTTCTTCCTTCTTTTCTTCTGATTTTTTAACTTTTACTTTTTTCACTTTTTCCCCTTGCAAGGCTCCTTGCCCTACGAGCAAATTATTGACTGTGGCCGAAAGTTGCGCCCCTTTTTCTATCCAATATTTCAATCTCTCTTCTTTGAGATTGGTGACTTTTGCCCCTTCTCTAGGGTCATAAAGCCCCAAGGATTCAATATAAGTTGCTTTAGGATCTTTGGTTTTATCGGAGACAATCAAACGATAAACCGGCCTATTCTTTTTTCCAAAACGAGATAAACGAATCGCTAACATATTTTGTTGAAAATCTTAATTTATTATTTAACAATCTACTAATTTATATTGCTATATTTGGCTTTAATTGTCAAGAAAAAAACAAAACTGTCTGTCTTACCCTGTTCTTTGTGGTTTAATTTGTAAATTATTTTAGATTATTTGGTTGTTATGATTCTAGCTTAAAATAATCAACTCTTAAAAGTTTTTTTGAAAATTTTTCAAACTCTTCTATCCCTTTCTTGTTTTTCATAAACTGATCATAAACTTCATCTATTTTTATTTGAAAATTTTCTTTTATAGTATTTTCGTTATTATCGCCCACTCCATCTACTATTACTTGTGCTTGTGCTTGTTCTAATATTTCATAAAAATAATCTATTGGCGATCTTTGCATATTTAATAAACTAGACTTTAAAAATTCTAAAAAATGATTGCCATGTTCTATAAGTACTTCTTTATTTTTCTTAACTGTGTCTATTTCGCCTTGCCTAAATTCTTCAATGATTTTCTCTTTTTCTGCTCTGCTAACTTCTTTCTCTATTTGATATTTTCTACTTGCCTTGCCCCAAGCAAGTTTTAAAAAGTCTGATGGATCTATTTTCTCAAGCCTACTTTGAATCAAATCAAATAATTTTTCTAACCTAGAAAGTCTTTTTTCAAAATTTATACCAAAATCAATCATCTCATTTACTTTTTTATCTACGTCTGGTATAGAATATTTTTTAAAATTTTCTTTTCTCTCCAATCGTTTACTTTCTGCTTCATTTTGACTTCTTGTTTCTATTACCCAGTCATTTATTTCTTGCACGACTCCCGTTATAGAATCAAGTTCATCTCCCAAACGAGATATCAAGTTATTTTTTTCCTCAGAATATTCAAATATTTGATTATTAAATTTTGTTCTGCCTTTTTTTATTTCTTCTACTAAAGCCTGTTTTTCTTCATCATTAGTTAATTTCGAGTATTTTTCAGAATATTCACTAATTATAAATTCTAAGTTTTTCCTTGACTTTTCTATATAATCATTTATTTTTTCATTTAGGTCATCAACCTCGAGCACGAGCTTTTGATATTTATTCTTCAGCTTACCGTAGTAATCAAATTCTCCCGTTACTTTCACATCATCTTCCATTTTTGCTATCGCAATTTTAGCTCTTTTCGCTTCCTGCTCAAGTAACTTATATTTTTCTCTTAAAAACTTTTCTCTAGTAATGATATTATCTACACAACTCTCAAATAATTTTCCAAGTTCATTGTTATCTTCATTTTTTTCCTCCTCCTTCTTAACATCACCCATAGATCTTACTACAATTCCTTCATTGTCTTTTTTTGGTTTTTCTCCCCCTTTTTGCAATGTAGTTATATCCGTATCTCTTCGTTCTTCTAATTCCGTTATTTCTCTATCGGGTGTTCCCCCCCCTACAGTATAAATTTTTCTTATTAAAACTCCTTCTTGATCTGGTCTGTTTGGCATATTTTTAAGTTTATTTATTATTTATCTTTATATTAAGTATAAAGCAAAGCTACAAGAAATTATTTCATTATATGTCCTAGGTCGAAGTAACATTCTTAAATGACCAAATGCAGAAATAGTAACTCTAACTAGCTCTTCACCACTTTTTCCGCCTCCTCCAACTTCAAACTCAAGAGTCGAGAAACGCCGTCGGCTTCCATGGTAACACCGTAAAGAGTGTTCGCTTTTTGCATCGTCGCCCGATTGTGGGTGATTAAAATAAATTGGGTTTTTTCAATTAGTTCGTCAAAGATATTGGCAAACCTCAAAGAATTTGATTCATCAAGCGCGGCGTCAACTTCATCCAAGACTATAAACGGCGCCGGATTGTTGGAAATAATCGCCGAAAGAAGCGCGATTGATGTAAGCGCCCGTTCTCCGCCCGAGAGCATATTGATATTTTTAAGTTTCTTTCCCGGAGGAGTCGCTTCAATCTCAACTCCAACAATTTCTTCATTCTTCGATTCACCAAAACCATTAACGGAGGCGGCCCTCGGCTCGCCGTAGCCTTCGGCGGAGACGGCTTCTTCCTTAGGAACGAGAACCTCTCTTCTTATATTTAATTGGGCTTTTCCCCCGCCAAAAAGTATTTTAAAATATTTGCCAAATTCATCGTTTATTTTATGAAATGCCGAGTCAAATTGCTTTTTAATAATTTCATCCAGTTCTTTTATAATTTTTAAAAGAGAAACGACCGCCTGATTCAAGTCATTGATCTCATTTCTCAAAAATTCATAACGGACACTGGCCTCGCCATATTCTTTTTCCACTTCCGGATCTATTCCACCTATCAGTTCCAGCTGTCTTTTTAGTCTTAAAATCTGCTCTTGCCAGCTAGGATCAAAAGTAGCTTCGCCGGCCACATTTAGAAGAGAAAAATCTTTCAGTTCTTGTCCAATTTCTCTTTCCAAATCCTCTTTCCTGGCCTTCAATCCCGCGTTTTCCACTTGAATCTCGTTTATCTTGGAAGAGATTGAATAAAGCTCGCGTTGTTTTTCCTGAAGAGTCCTTTGCAAGTCAAAAAAACTTTTTCTTTCCACTTCTTGTTGCTTATTAAAATTTTCTATCTTGATTTGAACGTCGGTAAGCGACCGATTGATTGCCTCTATCTCTCCCGAAATTTTAAGAAGCTCTTGCTCCAAAGCCGGATCGGTTTTTGGGACGATTTCTTTCTTTTCCGGAGCTTTAAATTTATCAATAAACATCTTCAAATCTTCCTTCATCGCTTTTGCCTCATCCTCGATCTCTCCAATATTATTTTTTTCTTTGGCGGAAAATAATTTTTCCACAAAAGATTCGTATTTACGAAAAAAATCCTGAAGCTTTGTCTCAATCTCCGCGATTGATAACGCCGCCGGACGACTGATTATAATTTGTTTACTAAATTCAATTTTATTTTTTATCATCATCGCTTTTTCTCGAAGATGATTTTTTTCTTCAAACAATTTCTCGTATTCTCCCTGAAAAGACCTGAAAGAATCAACTTGCGGTTGTTCCTTTTCCAACTTTTTTAACTTCTCCTCAATTACTTTTACTGATTCCTCCAATTCTTTTTTCTGAATCAAAAATGGACCGGCTTTTTCGTCTCTTTCTCCCAATTTTCCGGTCAAATTTTTCCATTGATAGCTGTAATATTTTTTTTGTATCTCTTTTAATTCTTGTTCTCGGTTACTTCTTTCTTCCAGCTTCTTCATTTGCCTTGCCAAAGATTTTACGCGCGGCTCAATTTCTTCCAAAAGCAGTGTCGCTTGCTTTAAATTCTCTTGACTAGCCTTTAATTTTGAAATGGCCTGATCTCTTTTTATTTGATATTGCTCCACTCCGGTCGCCTCATCAAAAAATTCTTTTCGCTCCGTCGGGCTAGCCAAAAGCATAGCGTCAACCATGCCTTGCCCGATAATGCTATAATTTTTTTGCCCGAAATTAGCTTGCGCCAAAAGCAAAACAACGTCCGATAAACGAACCTTATTTCTATTGATAAGATATTCCCCTTCCCCGCTCCGATACAGCCGACGAGTTAAGACTACTTCCTCATAATCAATCGGCGCGGTTTTATCTTCATTATTTAGGTAGAGCGAAACTTCGGCAAAACCCAAACGAGCCCTTTTCTGGGATCCGGAAAAAATAACATCTTCGGATTTCTTGCCACGAAGAAGTTTCAGGCTTTGCTCGCCCAAAACCCATCTCATTGCGTCCGAGACATTGCTCTTGCCACTGCCATTCGGACCGACAATGGCGGTAATACTCCTCCCGCCTTTTTTTCTGGGCGGAAATTCCAAAACCGTCTTGGTCGCGAACGATTTAAAACCTTGTATTTCAAGTTTTTGCAAATACATATTTATTTATAATACTATCTATAAAGAGGCTTTACAAGTATGATAGAGAATGGTATGCTGGGAAATTAAAAATCTGGAATCGGACGCCCATACTGTCATTTCGAGCTTGTCGAGAAATCCCATTGTAATTCTTTAACCACGGCGAGAGATCCCTCGACAAGCTCGGGATGACGAATTGGGGTAGATAAAGAAGGAAAACGAATTATTAACTTAAAAACCTATTAACATTATGTCCCTACGCACTGAACAATTTAGTAAACTATTAAAGCGAGAACTGGGTGAATATTTTTTGAAAGAAATTGAATTCCCCAACGGATGCTTTGCGACAATAACCCGGATAAATGTTGCTCCGGATCTTAAATATGGAGAAGTCTGGCTTAGTATTTTGCCGGAAAAATTTGTCCCCGTCGCCTTAAAAACTATCTCCAAAAGAATCCATGGTTTTGAAAAAAAATTCTTTAAAAAATCTTCTTCCAAATTTATTCCCAAACTGATTTTCAAGCTTGATACCGGAGAATCCGAAGCCGAGGAGGTGGAAAGATTAATCGCGCAAATTCAAGATGAATCAAATAGCATTAAATAAACTCCAGCAATTGATTTCAGGGTCTAAGAGAACCCTAATTTTATCTCATCAAAAACCTGACGGCGACGCTCTTGGTTCTATTTTGGCCTTGTCTCAATTTTTTAAGACCATAAAAAAAGAACATGATCTTTTTGCCGTTGGTCCAACCTCCTCTTCCTTTAATTTTTTATTAAAAGAAGAAAAGATTTACACAGACCCTTTGAATCTCGCGCTGGAAAATTATGATCTTATTTTTATTTTGGACTCAGGAGACCTGAAACAAACCGGCATAGAGAAACAACTAAAAAATCTCTCTTCGGCCATTCCGGTGGTCAATATCGACCACCATCAAACAAACGAAAATTTTGGAACTTTGAATTTTGTTTTTCCCGAATCTTCCTCCACGTCCGAAATTATTTTTAATCTCTTCAAAATATTTAATTTTGCAATCAATAAAAAAACGGCGACTTTTCTTTTAACCGGTCTCGTAACCGATACTTCCAATTTTTCCAATCCGGCTACAACTTTTTCCTCGCTTGAGATTGCGAGCCACCTTTTAAATCTCGGCGCGAAGATGAATGAAATATCCGTAAATGTTTTGAAAAATAAATCATTACCCACTCTTAAATTTTGGGGGGAAGTATTGTCCAGACTGACTGAAAATAAAAAATTGAATATGGTCACGACGATTATTACGGCTGATGATTTGCGCTCGACCAACCTGGACGAAGAAGCTCTTGAAGGAGTGACCAATTTTTTAAATAATCTGAAAGGAGCAAAAGTTGTCTTGGTTTTAAAAGCCCTTGAGCCCGGAAAAATAAAAGGAAGTTTTCGGACAACAACCAAAGAAATAGATGTTTCCCGCCTAGCCAAAATCTTCGGCGGAGGCGGACACCAAAAAGCCGCCGGTTTTACAATAGAGGGGAATTTGATTAAAATGGGGAATAGTTGGAGAGTGGAATAAAATTAGCATTATAAATATTATCTGAATCCTAATCTACAAATTTTATCCAAATATACAAATAAATTTAAGCTAGACAAAATTTGTACATTGGATTTCATTCGTAGATTTGAATTAAGCTTAAAATATGAGCAACAGCATAAAATCGAACTATCTTATCCCGACTGTCATTGAAAAAACAACCCATGGCGAAAGGGCTTATGACATCTACTCTCGCCTTTTAAAAGATCGCATTATTTTCCTCGGCGATACGGTTGACGACGGAATAGCCAATTCTATTATCGCCCAACTTCTTTTTTTGGAAAGCCAAGACAAAGAAAAAGATATTAAAATTTACATAAACAGTCCCGGTGGATCGGTAACAGCCGGTTTGGCCATTTACGACACCATTCAATATATAAAACCAGACGTTTCCACGATCTGCGTAGGTCTCGCTGCGAGTATGTCTGCCGTTCTTCTCGCCTCCGGCACAAAAGGAAAAAGGTTTGCCCTGCCCAACGCGGAAATTTTGATTCATCAAGTTATGGGCGGAGCGGAAGGACAAGCAACTGATATAAAAATCAGAGCTGAAAGAATTTTAAAAATGAAAGACAGGCTGAATAAAATTCTTTCTACCCATACCGGATCGTCTTTGGAAAAAATTGAAAAAGATACCGATCGCGATTATTTCATGTCCGCCGAAGAGGCCTTGAAATACGGGATTATTGATAAGATAATCAAGAAGTAAGTTTTTCTTGTCTTCCCTCCCCCGCAATAGTATAGTTAATGAAGATATAACAAGCAGAAAAAATGTTTAAAAGAAATATAAAAATATTTTCCGGTCTTTTTTTTATCGCTGTTTCTGTTGCTTATTTTTTTCTATATAGCAGTTCCCTAGAGGCGAAATTTTCTTTCGTCTCTTTTTTGTTTTTTCTGCTTCTTTCCATAAGTTTTATCACTCTCGCCAATCTGCAAAAAACCGTTCGCGGAATTATTATTTCCTCAACTATTTTTTTCGCCTTTCTTCTCTACTCTGTTATTAACTTAGCCTATTTCAGAGTCTTTAACACCTTCATCAACTTTAGCCTAAACCAACTAACGCAAATAAATTTTTCTTTTGTTAATTTTATCGCTGACTTTTCTTTTTTAATCCCCAAAAGCATCTTTTTACTTGGTTTTTTACTCCTTTCTGTTTTTATTTTTTCTTCAACTCTTTCAAAAAGAGAGGCTAATCAGAATCCTTTTTTACTCCTTCATAATTTCAAAACCGCTCAAAAAAGAAGTATCTTTGCTCGCTCGGGACTCTTTGCCATTATACTTTTTGCGAATGTCGCGGCCGTTTCCGTCGCCGCTTACTATGAAAAAAATCCGCGGGAAAGCTGGTGGGACTCGCGAGAATATTCGTTGGACTACGGATTCGCCGGACATCTCTACGGAGAATTTTACGAATTTATCGATGGCGAAATAAAAACAATTTTTGCCAAAGAAGAAGACAAAGAAATCATCAATCAAGCAATAAAAATAGCCTCGCTCCCGGAAGCAACCGATAAAAAAGACTTGGCAAGATATTATCTAAGTCAACTCTCGGGAATAGAAGAAAAAAACGACAAAAAAAATATTCTTCCGGTAATCCCTGAAGCCCCTCATATTATTTTTTATCAATTGGAGTCTGTCGGCTCTTGGGTATTCAAACAAGATCCCACCCCAATGCCATATTTAAAAAAATTGATAGAAAAAAATATTAGCGTCGACCACTTTTTTGCCAATAGTTGCCAAACAGTTAACGCGGAATTTCCCTCTCTCTGCAGTTTTATCCCCGACTCGTTTGACCCGATAAGTTTTCATGAAGAAAATAATAATCTAAATTGCCTTCCTTCAATTTTAAGAGATAAGTACAATTACCAAACTAAAATCTTCCATGCTAATCTCGCCAGTTTTTGGGAGAGAGATAAATTAGTGGGAAAGTGGGGGTTTAATGAATCATACTTCACTCCCTTTTTTCGCCAAAAAACCAGCGACAGAGAAGTTTTGAGCGCAATGATCGAAAAAATGAAAGAATCCAACCAACCAACATTTAATTATGTTATTGGCTTTACTTCCCATGACCCGCACAATCAAGAATTGATTGATTATCAGGCGAAAAAAAATAATGTCGTCATAAAACCATACACCGAAACATTGAATAACAGCTCGCTTGCGGTAACCGCCAAAGAGGAAACTATCCGAAACTATTTTGGCTTCCTCGCCGAAATAGACAATAGTATAAAAAACATGTATTTTGAGCTGGAAAAAAACGACTTGTCGGATAAAACAATAGTTGTAATCTTCGGCGACCATAGATATTACGATTTCCCTGTTAATTCTTTAGAAAATTTATACAATTACAATGAAATTCCTTTTGTCATCACTACCCCCTTTGAGGATAAGCCAACAATCGCGCAAAATTTCGCCAGCCAAATTGATATAGCTCCCACCATACTAAATCTACTAGACAAAGGGGACTATAAAAAAATGCCCTCCTTCATGGGCAACAGTATTTTTTCCGACAACCACCCCGATAGCGCCTTATCAAAATGCCTTGGGGATATCACCTACATTGACAGCAAAATTGTTCTGCTGGGAAATGCCCGAACCGGGCTTTATAATAAATTCTATTCCAAAGAAAGACTGCCCCAGAGCGCAGTGGAAAAATATATTGATGACTTAAAAAGTTTGGTGAAAGTAAGCGATGAAATAATTTATACTGACACTATTTGCGAAGAAAAAACTGCGACGGAATAACTTTTTATCTGACATAATTAAAAATACGGCAAGAAATGCCGTATTTTTTAATAGCTTGGTATTTTTAACCCCGCCCGAATCCTCATCTGACCAAAAGTTTAACTCTTTCAATAAAACCGTCATCCACGTTCTGATATTTTAGAAAATCAGAAACAATTTCGGCGCCATGCTCTTCAATTTTTCCGTATTATTTTATTGTCAGAGAAATTACATCCAAAAGCTCTTTTTTCTTTTTGCTGTTATCTGCAAAAATACCCCTAAAATCATGTGTCGTCATTTCAACTTTATTTTTTTTAACCCCTCTCATTTCTTTACACAAATGTCTCGCAGACATAATAATGGCCAGCCCCTTAGGCTTTAACTTATTTTCTAATTCATCTAAAATTTCCATCGTCAGTCTTTCTTGTACTTGTAGCTTTGAGGCATAATAATCAACTATTCTAGATATTTTACTCAATCCGATAATTTTTTTGTCAGGGACGTATGCAAAATAGTATTCACCAAAAAAAGGCATCATATGATGCTCGCAAAAACTATAGAAATACCCCTTATCAATAATTATCTGGTCATTGCTTGATTGTTCGTTATCAAAAACTGTAATTTTTGGCTTTTTACCCTTATCGTATCCATAAAAAAATTCTGTATACATTTGCGATACTCTATCGGGAGTTTCTTTTAGTCCATCTCGATTTGGATTTTCACCAATTTTGACGAGTAGGGATTTAATTATTTTTTGCATATCAGCGTGTTGTTATTCAAAATAAGTGATTGAGGCGTTGTCTGCCTCCCAGACAGTGACGATAATTTCTATTTTTTTATTTTTTAGCAAAAAATCGACCAGCTTATCGTAAATATATTTTGCAATCAATTCAGCCGTTGGTTCAAAATCTAAAACTTCATTCAAATTTTTATGATCCAGTTCATCTATTATTTCTTTAATTTTTTTAAAATCAATAACCATGTTATTGATTAATTTTTCCGTCTTTATTTCAACCAAAACCTTCCAATTATGTCCATGAATAGAGGCGTTACACTTTTCATCATAGGCATTAGTTAGTTGGTGGGCAGCGCTGAAGCCTGTTTTTAATTTTAGAATATACATAAAATGAAATTACTAATAAATCGTTTTTTACTGCCTCTTCGTAGGCAGAAAAAACACCTTATTATCCTAAAAGCAAATTAAAAAAAGAAAAAAACACAAAATTATTGCGCCTACCGTTCGCGTGTATGCAATGTTGTATTAGCAATATGGGTGGAGCGTAACCGCGTTATCGGAAATAATGAAAAATTTATTATTCTTTTGAAATGTCGGCGTGATAAATGCCCCACACAAGTCCATCAGAATTAGTAACTTCGGTGATATTTTCAAATCCTAAACGCCCCACAAAATTTATACTTGCTTCATTGCGAATCGGGCCATGTAGAATAGCTACATACATATTGCGCATACTTCTATCCTTCATTTTTGCAAAAACCTTTTCCATTAGTATTGTTCCTGCTTCTCTAGTACGATTTTCCGCGGAAATACCAATCTGGTCTCCGTATAAAAAATTATCTTCAGGTTCTGTATTTTTTGTTAAATAGCTGATAATGCCATCTTCGTGACCTATTTCACCTTCACTAATCAGATTTTGCAAAAATGAACGATCATAACACATCAAAAAACCTTTTACTCTGCCTTCTTCTGAAAAAGTAATGAAAAAATCATTTCCATTTGCCCTTTGCTCATACCGTTTTTTATCCAGCGGATATACAAGAAATCCTTTTTTTGTAGTTTTTTGATCTGCAGTCCTTGGGTCAATGCACGCTTCTTGGGCTATTGCTAAAACTCGCTCGATATGTGGCGAGGCATTTCCTACTTCAATAGTTTTGCCTAATTTTTCGCGATTAAATTTTATGGAGCTTTCAGTAATCATAATAAATTTTTCATTATTTCCGATAACTCGTTATTATACGGAATCTGTATACTAAAATTGGGGTGATATGCAAAATTTTCTATACTCTTAATAAAATTTATTTTATTTCAACCTCTCCTTAAACAATTTTACCCAAGGTATCAAAGATGGATCAACGTCGTAAAGCATCGCCAAATAAAAACTCAAATAGCTTCCAAAAACCAAAATTTCAAAAGACTGAGCGAGCTTCGTTTCCGATTTAGGTAAATATTCAATAAAATCTATTCTATTTCCTCTTAATACTTCTTTTAGCACTTCGTATCTTTTTTGATTCCGCGGATGATACAATTTTGAATTAATTAAAACAAACTTTAGATTCTTACGATTTGTCATGGGATTTTTTAATCCTTCCATCAAGTGATGATTCAGCTCCGGAGAAATAAAATAATTGGCAAAGCATTTTGCGTTTTCGTTGATTTGATTAGCAATGGCATGCGCATTTCCGGCTAAAAATTCCGATCCTACCAAGATAGGTAATCTCTTTTTTAGTTTTTCGGCAAAATCTTTGGCAAGATTAGTGCTAGACTCAACTCCAAATTCTTCACTAAAAGCCCTTATTACTTCAACAACTTCTTTTACCTCCGAATCGGATATTTTGAGAAGGCCGCAACCTTGCAGCAACCCCATTTGACCAACGATTGAATATCCCAAACCCATTCTCGGTTCATTTGAAGGATTATTTTTTGGTTCAAAAACATAAGCCGGATATTTTTTTTCTTTCAAAAATACTCCCAATTTTCCTCCGGTAGCAATGCCGATAATTTTCGCCTTTCTTTTTGCTCCCTCAATCCCCACCGTCAAAGTTTCTTCCGTACTGCCGGAATAACTGGACAAAATGAGTAGTGTTTTTGGTCCGACGTAGCGAGGCAAGGAATAGTCTCTGACTACATGGATGGGAAATTTGAGACGATCGGCAAAAACCGCGTTGATTATGTCGGCGCCGAGAGCGGATCCACCCATTCCCGCGACAATAATATTTTGGACTTGTTTGTAGCTTGCCGGAATTTTAATCTTTTTTACTTCCCCCCAAGCCTGGTCGCATTGTTTTCCCAGGAATTCAATGGACCCCAGGACGTTATTTTTGTCTAATCTTTTGATTTGCTCTTTGTTGTTTAGGTTTTTCATAATTTAGTTATTAAGATTATAAGTGAAAATAGGTAATTTGATACTGCGCTTATTGGTTTTATGATACCACCTTCCCCTATTTTAACAAGCTCTTTTTTCTCAAAAACTTATGATACCCGACCGCAAATCTGTGTGCCTCATCGCGGACTTTTAGCAATAAATTTTTATTATTCGCAATAAAATCAGCCAACTTGATGTTTTTTTCATCATAGACAAAGCGATCCTGCTTGCGATCATATCCCTTTGCCACTCCAACAAGCGGGATGTTCAATTTATATTGCTTTAAAATTTCTTCTGCCACATTCACTTGCCCCTTGCCACCATCAATCAGGATCAAATCCGGCGCCGGCCAATTGTAAGAATCGCGAACGGCTCTTTCGAGTCTTCGCGACAAAACTTCCCTAAGCATTGCCGTATCGTTTGGTCCGACGACTGTCTTTATTCTAAATTTTCTATATTCATTTTTATCCGGCTCTCCGTTTAGAAAAACAACCATACTCCCCGTCGCCGAGGTTCCGCTGATATTTGAAATATCATACCCCTCAATGCGATAAAAAATATTTTTTGCACCGGCTCGCCCGTAATCAATATTTTTTTCTTCTTCTTTTCTAAGCATAGCGACATCGCGAATATGGTTTAGAGCAAAAATTTGGTTTCTTATTTTTCCCGCTGTTTCAAAATCTTGCTTCTTGCTGGCTATGGTCATTTCTTTACTCAATTTTTTAATAATTTTTTCCTTTTTCCCTGCAAAAAATAATTTTAAGTTATTAATATTTTTTGTGTACTCTTTTTGGCTGATTAAATTGGCGCAAGGGGCTCCACAATGGCCGAGTTGATATTGCAAGCACGGTCTTTTGGGAAAAACCAAACAATCGCGGAAAGGAAAAATTTTCCTTAAAATATCAAGCGCGGTTCTAAGCGCTCCGGCGCTCGTATATGGACCAAATAACTTTCCGATTTTATATTTTTGATTATCACTTTTCACTTTTAACTTCTCATTTTTCACTTCCTCTACCTCGTGACCGCGTAACATTATTACGCGAGAAAAAACTTCTTTAGAAAAACCAAGGTAAAGAAATGACTTATCGTCCTTTTCCCGGATATTATATTTCGGCAGATATTTTTTAATTAAGTTCGCCTCCAAAACCAAAGCTTCAATCACTGTCGGAGTCATTTGGTAATCAATGTCACTAATCTCGCTGACCATTTTTTCTATTCTAATATCATGCGGACGATTAAAATAACTGGCCACGCGATTTTTGAGCGAACCGGCTTTTCCAACATAAATAATCTCCCCATTTTTATTTTTCATTAAATAAACGCCGGGGGTTTTAGGGAAAGATTTAATTTTGTTTTTGATATTTAATGACATGATTTAAAATATTGAAGAACCCTCCTAAGCCGTCATCCTGAGCGAAGTGAAGGATCTCGGGCGAATGCCCGCAATATATTCTTTTCTAGCCCGCATGCGCGGGAGATTCTTCGCTCCGCTCATAATGACCAGCTTAGGGCAGATTAATCATTAATTTTTATTTGGGCTAGGATTTCGAATTTAGAGTTTTCTTCAAATACTGCCCCGTATATGACTTCCCAATCCTTGCCACTTCTTCCGGCGTGCCGGCGGTAATCAGCTCGCCTCCGGCATTGCCTCCGTCGGGCCCCAAATCAATAATCCAATCGGCAGTTTTAATAAAATCCAAATTATGTTCAATTACAATCACCGTGTTTCCTAAATTAACAAGGCGATGCAAAACTTCCAAAAGTTTTTCCACATCGGCATAATGAAGCCCGACCGTGGGTTCATCCAAAATATAAATCGTCCGGCCGGTTGATCTTTTAGCGAGCTCCGCACCCAGTTTTATTCTCTGCGCTTCCCCACCGGAAAGAGTTGTCGCCGCTTGTCCTAAAGTCAGATATTGCAAACCAACTTCGCGCAATATTTTCATTCTGTCTTTTATCAAAGGAATATTCTTAAAAAATTCCTCGGCGTCCTCAATCGTCATTTTTAGAATATCATGGATATTTTTTTCTTTATAGGTAATCGCTAAAGTTTCGCGATCAAATCTTGTCCCCTTGCAAACATCACAGGGCACATAAACCGCCGGCAAAAAATGCATTTCCACTTTTATTAATCCCGCTCCTTCGCAATTTTCACACCTGCCACCAGGAACATTAAAACTAAATCTGCCCACTTTATAACCGCGAGTTCGCGCTTCCGGAGTAGAGGCAAAGAGCTCACGAATCATTGTCCATGATCCGGTATAAGTTGCCGGGTTAGATCGTGGTGTTCTTCCAATCGGCGACTGATCAATCTCAATAATTTTATCCAAATATTCCATCCCCTCAATTCTTGAATGCTTACCTACCTGATAGCTTGTGTGATTCAACTTATTGGATAAACCTTTCAATAAAATATCATTTACCAAAGTACTTTTTCCCGATCCCGAAACCCCGGTCACGCAGACAAATCTCTTCAAGGGAATCCTAACATCAATATTTTTTAAATTATTTTCGTTCGCGCCGACTATTTTTAATTGTCCCGAAGAAAAATATTTGCTTTCTCCGTCTACTTTTCTTCTTTTCTCCGGAATTTTAATAAATTTATCTCCCCGAAGATAGGCCGCGGTTAAAGATTTTTTATCTTCCAAGACATCCGGCATTGGCCCGGCAGCCACAATCTCCCCGCCGTGCTTTCCCGCGCCCGGGCCAATATCAACCAGATAGTCTGACGTCCAAATCGTTTCCGGATCATGCTCCACGACAATGACCGTGTTCCCAATGTCCCTGATATTTCTCAAGGTCGCTAATAATTTTTCATTGTCTTTGGGATGAAGTCCGATTGTCGGCTCATCCAAAATATAAAGAGCTCCGACCAGTTTTGAGCCAACCTGCGAGGCGAGACGAATCCTTTGCGCTTCCCCACCCGAGAGAGTCCCGGCGGTTCTATTTAAAGTTAAATAGCCCAAACCGACGTCCAACATAAACCCCAGACGGTTCAGTATTTCTGCGAAAATTGCTTTTCCGATCTCTAAATCATTCTCGCTTAGGATAATTCTTGGTTTTAATTTTTCCTTGTCCGCCGAAACTTTAATAGGGGCAGACGTTTTAAGATCTTTGCCCATCAGCTCTGAAAAAAAATTATGCGCATTTTCAATCGACATTCCCGTCACTTCCACAATATTTTTCCCGGCCACCAAAACGTGCAAACTTTCTTTCCTTAATCTATTCCCCTCGCAATCCGGACAAACTTCTTCAGAAAATAAAAATTTTGTGCCAAGACCATGACAAGCTTCGCAAGCGCCATAAGGACTATTAAAAGAAAACAGACGTGGCTCAATTTCCGGAAAAGAAAAATTGTCTTCCGGACAGGAAAATTTTGAAGACATCACTATTTCTTCGCCATTATCCAAAATCATAGAAACAATATCCCCGCCATATTTCAAAGCCGTTTCAATCGCCTCGGCCAATCTCGCTCTTAAGCCTTTATTATTTTCTATTGGCCAACCCAAAGTCACTTTATCAACCACCAGATCAATATTGTGTTGCTTGTATCTCGGCAAAATTATTTTATTTCTCAATTCTTTGAATTTTCCATTAACCCGAACTTCGGCAAATCCATCATTATATAAATCATAAAGCAATTGGTAATATTCCCCTTTTCGTCCCTTCACCACCGGTGCCATAACCAAAACAATGTCATTCTGAGCGAGCGAAGAATCTCCCGCGAATGCGGGCTTTAATTTATTATTTTTTGCCTGATGATTTTCGGCAACTTTCTTCAATACCCTATCCACCATTTCCTCCACCGTCATTTTTCTTATCTCTTTTCCGCAAACCGGACAATGAGGCTTGCCGATCCTCGCAAACAAAACTCTAAGATAATCATAAATTTCGGTAATCGTAGCCACAGTTGACCGAGGATTCGCGCTATGTGCTTTTTGGTCAATAGAAATCGCCGGAGAAAGCCCTTCAATTTCATCAACATCTGGTTTATTCATCTGCCCTAAAAATTGCCGAGCGTAGGCAGACAAAGATTCAACATATCTTCTCTGCCCTTCGGCAAAAATAGTATCAAAAGCCAAGCTTGATTTTCCCGAACCGGATAATCCCGTAAAAACCGTCATCTTGTTTCTCGGTATTTCAAGATTGATATTTTTCAAATTGTGTTCCCGCGCTCCGTGGATGATTATTTTGTCTTGCATATTTTTGAAATTTTTAATTTTTAATTTTATAAATAATTTTCTAATGTTTTAATGTCTTAAACTTGAACGGACTGACACGCTTTAGTGTGTTATCAAACTTATTACCCATAACATAACAGCCTAAAGGCTATCACTCCGGATAATTCAAGTTTAAAAATTCAAAAATTGAACTTATCCCCACCTTTTCCACAAATACAAATTCTTGACAGCTTTTTAATATATATATATATCCTGAAATTGTACTCTCAACCAGCCCGACCGCGGTAGAAACCCCGGCGGGCAGAAAAAAGGTGACATGATGGTTCAGGAAAAGAAGGGCGTTCGTGCCCACCGAAAGAGGTCAAGCTGACCTCTGCGAGACACCCTTCGGGGTACGGAAGCCTCACCGGGCACAAGCCTGACGCACGCTTGCGTCGAAAGATCATCAAAAAACGATCAGCTTGTATCCGGTGAGGCAATTTTTATCATCAACTATTCTTTTTAACGCCACAAGGCGTTTTTTTGTTTTTTAGCTTGACAACTTTTTAATATATATATATCCTGAAAATATGCGTAGGAAAAGGGGGTACTCAGCCACCCCCAACGGTAGGCTGAATCAGAAGAAGGCCACGAATGACCAAGCAGATCGCCCCGGTCACGTGGTGCAAGCTGGCTGACGCCTGATCAACCCCCTCCCTCCGGGAGGGAAAAGGAATGGAGGCGCCCGATGAGGGAACGCCGGAACTGGCCCCCCTTATTTAAAAAAAGGGCAAAAAACTGCCGTGGGGTCTACCCGGAAAGGTATGAAAGGGGGAACCTCTAGGTTCAGAGGGGTCCGTCCCCACCACGGCAAACCGAACCCCCTAACGGGAAAAGAAAGGAGGAAAGGCATCCCCACACTAAGCTGACCCACAGGGGCCAGCGGGGCAATGCCTCCAAAATGGTGACTACACGATATCCCACTGAGTATAACTCGATGCAGCGCAAAACGGTCCGCAAAACCGGCATCGAACACTTATACTCGGTGGGATTTTTTTATTTTAAAGAACTTGCCGGGAGTTCTCCCCTCTTAAGGTAAGAGGGGATTAAGGGGAGTTATGAGTAATGAACCAACGCTCATAACCCCTCCTATCCTTGCACCGCCGCTATAGCTTTAGCGACACGCGGCCCCTTATCTTAAGGGGAGGGGCTTGCTAATAGGCTTATCTGATCTTTTGTACTTTCGTAGAATGTCTCAACTCCCTAATCTCATCCCTCAACAACGCCGCCAACTCAAACTGCAAATTTTGTGCCGCTTCCTTCATTTCCTTTTCTTTTTCTTTAATAATCTCCTCAATATTTTTACCTTTCTCCCCCGCTATGTCTAGCTCCAACAAACTTTTCACTTTTAACTCTACACTTTTCACTTTCATAATATCTTTAATCGCTTTTTTGATTGTCTTCGGCGTAATATTGTGCTTTTTATTATATTCCGCTTGTATTTTTCTTCTTCGCTCTGTTTCTTTTATTGCTCGCTCCATTGATCCGGTCATATTGTCGGCATAGAGAACGACTTGCCCCAAAACATTTCTCGCCGCGCGACCGATTGTCTGAATCAAAGATGTCTCACTGCGTAAAAATCCTTCCTTGTCGGCATCCAAAATCGCAACGAGCGTCACTTCCGGCAAATCCAAACCTTCGCGGAGCAAATTAACCCCAATCAAAATATCAAAAACTCCCCGCCTGAATTCTGTTAAAATTTTTATTCTGTCCAAAGTCTTTACCTCGCTGTGAATATAACGGACTTTAAACTTTTTCTCTTCCAAATAATCCGATAAATCCTCGGCCATTTTTTTTGTAAGAGTTGTCACTAAAATTCTTTCTTTCTTTTTTACTCTCTCAATAATTCTTTCCATCAAATCTTCCACTTGGGATTTATTCCCCATATCACCGCCAACTTTTAACTTTTCATTTTTCATTTTTAACTTCTCTGTGATCGGTCTAACGATAATTTCCGGATCAAGCAGTCCTGTCGGCCTGATTATTTGCTCAACAACTTGTTTACTCTTCCCCAATTCATACTCGCTGGGAGTCGCCGAAGTGTAAATTGTCTGGGGCGTCCGCGCTTCAAATTCATTGAATTTCAACGGGCGATTATCAGCCGCCGAGGGCAAACGAAATCCAAAATCAATCAAAGATTTTTTTCGGGAAGCGTCTCCTCCGTACATTCCGGAAATCTGCGGGACAGTAACGTGCGATTCATCTATAAACATCAACCAATCCTTTTTGTTATTTCCCCTCCCTTGACGGGAGGAGTTAGGGGAGGGTGAAAAATAATCCAACAATGTATCCGGCGGATCTCCTGCCTGGCGCCCCGACAAATGCCTGGAATAATTTTCAATGCTGTGGCAATACCCAACCTCGCGCATCATTTCCAAATCATAGTTTGTCCGACGCTCCAACCTTTCCGCCTCAAGCAACTTTCCCGTTTTATTAAAATATTCCAACCTCTCTTTTAATTCTTTTTCTATATTTTGAAATGCCCTGATTCTATCCGGTCCCAAAATAACAAAATGTTTTGCCGGATAAATCCAAATTTCTCTTTCTTCCTTTTTTATTTTTCTCGTCACCGGATCAAGCTCTATAATATTTTTAATTTTTTCGTTATCAAAAACTATTCTGTAAATAGTTTCTTCGTTAACCGGCATTATTTCCAAAATCTCTCCCCGCAAACGAAATTCCCCACGTTTGGGATTAACATTCGTCCGATTAAATTGCATTGTTATCAGTTGATTCAAAAAAATATCTCTCCTAATCGCCTCCCCTTCTTTAAGATGCAAAACTATTTTTTCATAAGTTTCCGGCGCGCCCAAACCATAGATGCAAGAAACCGACGCGACAATAATCACATCGCGCCGAGTAAGGAGCGACTGCGTTGCCGCGTGGCGCAAACGATCAATCTCATCATTTATCATCGCCTCTTTTTCAATATAAGTATCCGTCCTCGGCAAATACGCTTCCGGTTGATAATAATCGTAATAAGAAACAAAATAATGAACCGCGTTCTCGGGAAAAAATTCGCGAAACTCGTTACAAAGTTGGGCCGCCAAGGTTTTATTGTGAGCAATAACCAAAGCCGGCTTTGCGTATTTGGCAATAACATTAGCCATGGTAAAAGTTTTACCAGACCCGGTCACGCCCAAAAGAGTTTGATGATCATATCCTTTATTAAGACCATCCAATAATTGCTCAATTGCCTTTGGTTGGTCTCCGGCGGGTTTAAATTTTGATTTTATTTTGAATTTATTTTTCATATATAATAACATGTCATTGCGAGCGAAACGAAGTGTAGCGAAGCAATCCCCTGCTTTTCGTTACCCTTATCTTTATTGTCATTCCCGCGCAGGCGGGAATCTACTTTTTACAAAGAGTGGATCCCCGCCTGCGCGGGGATGACAGCTGGGGGAGAATTGCCACGCCCCGACTAAAAAGTCGGGGCTCGCAATGACAAACAAAAAAAATGCCAAAAATCCCCAAAAGATGATCCTTCTAGGGGTAAAGTAAAAATATTCTTATTCAGTTTTATAATCCAATATTATCTAAAATTAAACAGTTGGTCAAATATATTCCGTTGACTAGATGGCATAATTTAGTGTATAAATAAAACACTCATCTCAAAGGAGGCGATACGCGATGAGGAAAATTATTGGGGGGCCGAAAAATATTTATCGGTTCTTTATCCCCCGTAACGGGGGACTGATTTTTTTAATGCTCGAAGGGGGGCAATGCACTTTTGTCCTCCTTAATATTTCTCGACTAAAAAATGAGAACACTGTATTTTTTAGGGGGAAAATGCCTGGAGGGGAATATGTCCACGGGCACTTCGACTGTGCCCTGCAAAAAGGAGAGATGAAGGAGGGCTATTGGGGAGCAAAAAAACCCTCCTAAAGAACCTCCTCAAAACAAACCCCGCCCAGCAAACGTACTGGGCGGGTCAATTTTTTATTTTTAATATTTCTTTACTCCGTCGATCTCTCCACGTACTCGCCCGTTTCGGTATTTATCACAATTGATTCCCCTTCTTTAATAAAAAGTGGCGCGCGAATTTTTAATCCGCCCTCCAAGGTTACTTCTTTGGTCACTCTACCCGAGGCAGTATCTCCACGGACGCCCGGGTCCGCTTCAACAACCTTGAAAGTAACTTTTTTGGGAAATTCGCTGTTAATCGGCACTCCGTCAGAAAATAATAAAATTATGTCGGAGCCTTCTTTCAAAAATCTTTCAAACCCGGAGAGAATCTCTTTCCCTACCTCAAATTGCTCGTATGTCCCGTTGTCCATAAAAGAATAAACATCTCCTGCTGAATATAAAAATTGCACTCTTCTTTTTTCAAGGTCAACCACATCTATTTTTTCTCCGACTTTGAAAGTATTTTCCAAAACTTTTCCGCTTTTGATATTTTTCAATTTCGTGCGGACAAAAGCCGATCCCTTTCCGGGCATAATGTGCTCAAATTCCGTGACAATGTGAGGATCATTCTTATAAAGAATAACCACTCCTCTTTTTATGTCTTGTGTTGATGACATAGTAGATTTTAGATTAAAGATTTAAGTTTTTCCCCTCCCTTGATGGGAGGGGTTAGGGGAGGGTGATTTTATTTACCACCCCCTCCTAGCCTCCCCCATCAAGGGGGAGGAATAATATTTTTATAGATTGAATATCTGTCTCGCCGGAAAAAACAAAACATCTTCTATATTTTTTGTATCCAGAAAAAGCATTACAATCCGATCCACTCCAACCGCGATTCCCCCGGCCGGAGGAAATCCGCTTCTTAGGGCATCAATAAAATCTTCATCAATCTCATAAATATCTTTGCCCATTTTTTTTCTTGATTCTTTGTCTTTTTGAAGTCTCTCTCTTTGCTCATCCGGATCAATCAATTCGGTAAAAGCGTTTCCTAATTCCATCCCGCCGGCGTAAACTTCAAATCTTTCGGCGTAACGCGGATCGTCTGCCTTCACCTTGGAAAGCGCGGCCATCTGGCGAGGCCAATCCATTAAAATTGTTGGCTTATTTTTTCCCAAATGCGGTTCAATCTCGCTTAAAAATATTTTAAAGAAAATATCATCAAAACTATCATTGGGATAGACTTCGTATCCTTTCTCTTTGACAACCCTCTCTATGCTTTCTCTATCCAGAACTTCATCCAAATTCATTTTAGCATATTTTTGGAAGGCCTCCCTCATTGTCAATCTTTCCCACGGAGGAGCTAGATCAATTTCGCTTCCTTGATATTTGATTTTTAGGTCTGTTACTCCCCGCGCGACATGAGCCATAAGCCCCTCAAAATCGTTCATAATATCTTTGTAGTCTGCGTGCGTCCTATACCACTCTAAAATGGTAAATTCCGGGTTATGCAATGAATCAATCGCTTCTCCGGCTCGAAAACTTTTACAAATCTGAAAAATTTTTGAAAAACCTCCGGCTAGAATTTTTTTCATCGCATATTCCGGCGAAGTGATAAGGCTGGCCGGAATATTTTTTTCCTCCAATAAATTTAGACTGACTTTCATTGGGTCAAGATACGGCTCCATGCCGGGAAAAGCGACCATGCTCGGAGTTTCCACTTCCAAAAAACCCTCTTTATAAAAAAAATCGCGAATTAACGCTATTATTTTTGCCCTCAAGACAAAATTATTTTTAAAACTGTCGTTCTCTTTTAAACGCTTCCAGTTGGCAAGCATATCTTTTTCACTGTCATTCCCGCCTATGCAGGAATGACAAGATTTATCTGGAAGTAAAGGACATGATCCCCATTGCTCGCGCTCTCTTTATGGCATTGGCCATCTTTCTTTGATGTTTTGTGCAAGAGCCACTTCTTTTCCTCGGCATTATTTTTCCGTAAGAAGAAATGAATTTACCCAAAAGAGCCGCGTCTTTATAATCAATCTCCACGTTATTATTCAAACAAAAAAAACATGTTTTCTTTTGCTGGGTCGTTTCTCGGTTAGTTCTTTGCATAATTAAATTAACTTTTGGTTTTTAGATATTATTTCTAAAATGGAATATTTTCAACTTTGATTTCTTCCTCTTCCTCCGGCAATGATTCTTCAACCGGCTGGGAAGACGGCGAATTCTGACGTGAAGGTTGGCTGTAAGAAGTTCCGCCGGTAGCATTGCCCGTCGCGCCTCCCGCCTTATCCAACATAATCATATTTTCCGTAATAATTTCCGTTCTATACTTTTTTACTCCATCTTGCCCTTGCCAATCTCTTGTTTGCAACCTGCCTTCAACATAAACTTTCTTTCCTTTGTTTAAATATTGCCCGCAAATTTCCGCCAATTTACCCCAAGCGACAATGTTGTGATATTCAACCGCTTCTTGTTTTTGTCCCTCGGCGTTTTTCCAAACACGGCTGGTCGCGATACTGAAAGATGCCACGCTTTGCCCCGAAGGAGTTGTTCTCACTTCCGGATCCCGAGTCAAATTACCAATAATCATTGCTTTATTTAAGTTCATAAAGTCAAATGTTAAAAGTTAACTGTCTTTATATAATATCTCCTGATAAAATTTCTCCCAATTTTTTATCCAATTCTTCCAAGCTGACTTTTGGCTGTTTGGTCGGAGCTTCCTTCTTTTCTTCCGCTTCAACCCTTATCTCTTCAACGAGAGGAGTGCTAGAGGCTTCCGCTTCTTGTTTCTCTTTTTCAATCAATCTTTGTTCCATTTTTTCTTTACGTAATTTTTCTTTATCTATTTCCGCTTGTGTTTTTACTTTTTTGTTGGCCAATTGATGGCGCAATACTTCCGGAGTCAATTTTAAAATACTATCCAAGTCTTTTATTTTCAACGGGTCGGCATTAAATTCTAAAACAAGACTAACGGCGTTCTGGGTGCCTTTTATAGGATAGGCCAATTTAATATTGCCTAAATTTTTAGTTAAAGTTACTTCTCCTTCGTATTTTTTGACTAAGTCGGTTATTTTTCCCTCTACTCCGGCGAGCTCCCCTTCAGTATATCGCGCTGGAATAATACATAACAGCTCGTAATGTTTCATAATTAAATTTTTACAACAAAATTAAAATTTCAAAAGTTAAAATTGCCCTTTGAACCTTTTTTTACTCTAACATAAGGGGAAAAATATGGCAAGAGCGCGGGTAGAGCACCAATAGAGGCGAAACCTCTATGGCGATAGAGGTTTTGCCTCTACTAAATCGTCTCTAACAAAAAATAACCCTAGCAAGGGTTATTTCTCTTCTAATAAACACCAATCAAGACTGATATACATTAGAAGGTGGTTTGTGTACAGCCAAACCTTCCTCCGCCCCCCTCTTTTTGGGGCAGAATATTTTACCTTCCCTGTACGGAAGGTTTTTGTTGTTATTCCTTCTCCACCCTCTCCGCCTGTTTCAGTCTCCATTGATCAGCCGCCGCCCCCTCGAGAATGAGACATCTGTCGTCTTCTTCAAGCTCAATATCGGGGTCGGGGCGAGGAGTGCCCCTCGAGCGGATAATGGGTGGAGGTACCTCCCCCTCCCCATATCTCACCCCGGCAAAAAATGCCTCCAACGCAATTCTTTCCAGATCCCCCGCGCTGGAATAGAACACCTCAATTTCCCCATCTTTTTCCTCCCCCAAGTCTCTCACTACGCGGACACTCCCGTTACTTTCATCGTTACTTTCTTTTAGTAATATAACAACAATGGGCATTTCTGCCCTCCTTTCCTCCGACATCCAAAAGTCGGAGATAAGTCCATTAAGGCATATATATATCTTTGTCAATGGAGTTTGACATTTGCAAGATTGAAGTTAAGTATGCACCACTCGCCCCAAATACAGCCCATTGACCCCGCCCAAAGTACAGGTTCGTCAATTACTCGGTAAACAAATCATCTTTTTAGGTTATTGCTCCGCCCGCTTCGCCATAGCTTTAGCGAGGCGAGCCGAAAAAGTTGATCAACCTAAACTTTGGGTAGGGTTGACAAAAACCCCAAAATATGGTATATTGAATAATCCCGAATATAAGGGATTTTGTTTTAAATTAAAGTAAAAACAAAGGAGGAGAACAAAGAAAAAACAATATGAACTTTAAAAACAAGCTTTCTTCGGTAGCCCATTTTGCCGTAATTTTCGCGATAATGGCTGACCTAGTTCTACCCAAGACAACTTCCGCGGAGACTTCTTTTATCCCGCCAAATGATCTTTTACAAGTTAATCCCTTAGCTATTGAAAAACCCTTTGTTGCCGGCACTTTACCCAAAGCTGAAAATATTACCGGCCGAAGGACAATTACTGTTGTCGTGACAGCCTATTCCAGCACACCGGACCAAACTGACGATACTCCTTTTATCACCGCTTCCGGGTCAACGGTGCACCCCGGCACTCTTGCCGCGAACTTCCTCCGCTTTGGAACAAAAGTCCGTTTTCCCGATTACGACAAAGATAAAATCTATATCGTGGAAGACCGGATGAACCAAAGATATACGAAGAGGGCTGATATTTGGATGGAAACAAGAGGCGAGGCCAAACAATTTGGAGTCAGAACACTAAAAATGGAAATATTCTAAAAAAGAGATTTAAAAAAGGTTGCGAAAAGCAACCTTTTTTGGTACATAGTTTTGACGAGCTAGTCGTAAGGATATATACTGCAAATATGGGGGTAAAATACAAAGTTAATGAAAAATTTTTTGAAAAATGGTCGTACGAGATGGCTTATATTTTAGGATTTATTTTTGCTGATGGCAGTCTAGAGGATGCTTCTTACCTACGAGGTCTATATTTAAGAATTCATAACACCGATTATAAAATTATTAGTAAAATTAAAAACGCGTTAGGTTCAGAGCATAAAATAGTTCGTCTCCCCGCCCTCAACAATAATAGAAAGACTCGTTTTATACTAAGAATTGGAAGCCATAAAATTTTTAACGATTTAAGTAAATTTAAGCTACATCCAAACAAATCACTTGATCTGGAAATGCCGGCTATTCCTAAAAAATATTTTGGAAGTTTTTTGAGAGGATACTTTGACGGAGATGGATGTGTCCACATCGAAAAATCCAGAGGAACATTGAGAGTTATTTTTACTTCCGGATGCAAAAATTTTTTGGACAAACTTTCTGCCTTAATTAGCGAAAACATCAAAATTAATTTACACAGGACATTAAACAGTCGGAGAAGTTATCAACTGAGATACTCTCAACAAGACGGATTAAAAATCCTAAGCTATCTTTACAAGAATATAAAAAATAAGCTATATTTAATCAAGAAATATAGAATTTACCAAAATTTTATAAAATAATTAATGGCCACGTGGTGAAGCAGCTAACACTGCGGTCTGCAAAACCGCTATTCGCGGGTGCAATTCCCGCCGTGGCCTTTTTTATGAAAAAATTCATCGTCATTGATGGCAATGCTATTTTGCATCGCGCTTGGCACGCCCTCCCCCCTCTTACTTCCAAAAAAGACGGTCAGCCGGTCAACGCAGCGTATGGTTTTACCCTGATTTTAATGAAAGCCATAAAAGATTTAAAGCCAGTCTATGGCGCGGTTACTTTTGACCGAAAAGAAAAAACTTTTCGCCACGAAGAATATAAAGAATATAAAGCTCAAAGGCCAAAACAACCGGACGAACTTTACTCCCAAATACCCATCATCAAAGATATTGTAAAATCATTTAACATTCCCATCTACGAATTAAGCCGATATGAGGCTGATGACGTAATCGCGACAATTTGCGCTGATAAAAAAGTAAATATTCCGGAAATAGAAACTGTTGTTATTACCGGAGATATGGATGTCCTGCAATTGGTTGATGGCAACACAAAAGTTTGCGCCTTACAAAGAGGCATTACCGACACTGTTCTTTATGATGAAGAAAAAGTAAAAGAAAGATACGGTTTTGCCCCAAAACAATTAATTGACTACAAGGCACTGCGGGGAGATCCTTCGGACAATATTCCCGGCGCGCGTGGCATTGGTGAAGTCGGTGCAATTGAACTTATCAAAGAATTTTATTCCATTGAAAAATTGTACTCGGCAATTGAGTCAAATGATCCAAAAATAGAAAAAATAAAAAAACGGACTTTGGAGATTTTAAAAAATGAAAAGGATAATGTCCTCTTGGGAAAAAGACTAGTCACTCTTGTCTTGGACGCGCCTTTTGAATTTAGTTTAGAGGATTGTAAAATAAAAATAGACGTTGCGCCCATTATTAAAATCTTTGAGGAGCTAGGATTTAATTCTCTTGTTCCAAAAGTAAACAGTTTGGTGGCCGGCTCGCAGGGGAATTTGTTTTAACTACCCAAGCCGTCATCCTGACCCCGCCTTTTGCGGGGGAAGGATCTCTCGCGAATGCGAGCAATTCTGGGACAAGCCCAGAGATTCTTGCGCCACCGCTAAAGCTAAGGCGGCACGCGGTCGCTCCGCTCAGAATGACTTGAAAATCTAGTATGATTTCGACCCAAGACAAAAATGAATATAACGATTTTTTAAAAAAGCTCGCCAAAGAAAGAGCTTTTGTTTTTAATATTAACTCTTCTTTTTCAGACGAAAAAATCGTTGGCATCAGCTTTTGCCTTAATGGCGCTGAAACTTTTTATCTTCCGATTGATAAAAAATCCCTAGCCAAACTAAAACCTATTTTTGAAAATAGGAAAATAGAAAAATGGGGACACGATTTGAAACAAAGCATCAAACTACTTGCGCAAAATGGCATCAATGTTCAGTCAATCACTTTTGATACAGCTATCGCTTCTTATCTCTTAAACCCCGGCGCTAGAAATTATAATTTAGAAACACTCGCCTCAACAAAACTGCAAAAAGATTTTCCTTTGCCCGAAAAAAACGCCTCTTCGGAGGATCTTCTTGAGTATTCGCGCCAGTCCGCAATGATAATTTGGCAATTGAAAGAAGCGCTCTTGCCGGAACTCGAAGAAGTCAATCTCTTAAAACTTTTTAAAGAAATTGAATTACCCCTTTTACCCGTTTTGGCCGAGATTGAAAATAATGGAGTAAAAATCAACTCGGCTATTCTTAATAATGCGTCAAAAAAAGTAACAATAATTTTAGACGAACTGGCCAAAAAAATTTATAAGATGGCCGGCGAGGAATTTAATCTTGATTCACCTATTCAATTAAGAAAAATACTTTTTGAAAAATTGGGAATAAAAACTCAAGGATTAAGCAAGGGAAAAACCGGCGTCTCCACTTCTGCCGGAGACCTTCAAAAATTAAAAAAGGCTCACCCGATTGCCGGAGAGATGTTGCAATATCGCGAGCTTGCCAAACTGAACTCCACTTATCTTGAAGCATTGCCAAAATTGATTGATAAAAAAACCGGACGAATCCATGCAGACTTTAATCAAATAGTAACCTCTACCGGTCGCCTCTCTTCTTCTAATCCAAACTTGCAAAATATTCCCACCAAAGGAGAATTCGGAAAAGTAATCCGGGAAGCTTTTATCGCGCCGGCGGGAACAAAAATACTCGCGGCCGATTACGCTCATATTGAATTAAGAATTATCGCCTCTTTGGCTGATGACGAGGAAATGATCAGAGCTTTTAAAAATGGCGAAGACATTCACAGCCAAACCGCTTCCAAAATTTGGGGAATTGATTTAAAAGATGTTACGCCGGAAATAAGGAGAGCGGCCAAAACAATTAATTTCGGAGTCACTTACGGCATGGGCGCCAAAGGCCTTGCCGAGAGCGCGGAAATTTCCATCACCGAAGCTCGGGAATTTATCCAAAAATATTTTGAAGTTTACGAAGGAGTCAGCAATTTTTTGCGAGAAACAAGAGAGAAGGCCTACGATTTGGGATATGTGGAAACAATTTTCGGTCGCAAACGCTATTTGCCCGAAATTTTCTCACCCATTCCGATGGTCAAAGCCGAGGCGGAAAGAATGGCGATCAATATGCCCATCCAAGGAACCGCGGCTGATATTATAAAAATGGCCATGATTAAAATTCACCGAGATTTGCCCAAAGTCAGCCCCCGTTCTAAAATTATTCTACAGGTACACGACGAATTGGTTTTTGAAGTGCCGGAAAAAGATTTGGAAAAAGTCGCCAAGCTTGTAAAAGACACTATGGAGAAAATTATAAAACTAAAAGTCCCGATTATCGCGGAGATCAAAGTTGGAAATAGTTGGGGAGAACTAAAAAAACAGTTAAAAGTGTAAGGTGAAAAATGAAAAGTTAAAATTTAAAGTAAAAAATTATTTTAATTTTAACCGTAACTTTGCACTTTTCATTTTTCACTTTTAACTTTCTATGATTCTCTTCCTCTACGGCGAAGACACTTATCGCTCTCGCCAAAAATTAAAACAAATTGAAGAAAGATTCAAACAAACCGACAAAAGCCGGATAAATTTGTTTATCTTTGACGGGGAAAAAACTCCATTTAAAAATATTGAAAAAGAAATTGTTTCCGCCCCTTTTTTGCACGATAAAAAATTAATTGTTATTGAAAATTTTTTAAAGAAAAAAGGCGGGGCCAAAGCGCAAGAAGACCTGATAATATTTTTGAAAAAAAATAAAGTTCCGGAAAGCGCTGTCATTATCTTTTGGGAAGAAGGAATACCCGATATGCGCTCCGCTGTTTTTAAATTATTAAATAAGCCAAAGCAAGCGGAGAAATTTGAGCCCCTCCCCGAAGCAAAATTGTGCCAATGGATTTCAAAAGAAGTCTCGGAAAGAAAAATCGAAATAGAAAAACAGGCAACAGAACTTCTAGCTACCTTGGTCGGCCCGGATCTTTGGCAAATTGCCGGTGAGCTGGATAAACTTGTCGCCTTCACTGTTAAAAGAGAAAGCAAGCAAAATATTATTACCGCGGAAGATGTTAAAATTTTTGTAAAAGGAAGATTTGACGAGGATATTTTCAGCCTGACCGACGCTATTGGAAATAGAAATAAAAAACAAATCTTTAAATTACTAAATGAGCAGATATCAGCGGGGCTAAAAGAGGCTTATATTTTTTCCATGCTCGCGCGCCAGTTTAGAATTCTTTTTCAGATCAAAGAAACCGTTGAAAAAAAATATTCATTTGTCTCTCCGGGCGATTATTCCTTGAAACAAAATTTAGCGAGCGACTTGGGGCTTCATCCATTTGTTGTTCAAAAAACTCTGGCACAAATAAAAAATTACAAACTTGAGGAATTAAAAAATATCTATAAAAAATTACTGTCTATTGATATGAAGATGAAACGAACAAGTCTTTCGCCGAGATTGCTTTTGGATCTTTTTTTGGCCGAGATTTGTGTTGGATAAATTTCTACGTAATTCCGGAGTAGCAGGCTTTAGCCTGCGCCTTAGCAAAATTGACGTAACGGCCGCTGGCAAAATCCGCTTCTCCCTATTTCTTGAATAATAACAGCCTAAAGGCTGTCACTCCCACTTATTTATCAGCTTATAAACTTACTAACTTATAAACTTCACCTTTATGTCCCTCATCCAATTATTCGAAATCCTCGCCATCGCCCTAGCCAACGTGGCTGCTCAAGTTTTTTTAAAAAAAGCTGATGTACAAACTTTCGGCTGGGAAATGATAACCAACAAATTTGTCTGGGCCGGCGCCCTACTTTATGTCAGCGCCTTTTGGGTCTGGGTAAAAATAATCAATCAAATGGAAATGAGTACCGCCGTTCCTCTAATGGCGGGAATAATGTATGCCCTCACTCTTGTCGCCTCATGGTATTTTTTCAAGGAACAAATTACTGTACTAAAAATATTGGGCGTCTTCCTTATTCTTTTGGGAATATTCTTTTTGACAAAGAAGTTTTAACGAAACTTTATGGATTTTTTTAACACTGAATATCCTGAAATTAAAAATAGAATTATTATAACAAATAAACTAGCATTTGCCTTTCCGACAAACATACCAATCGTTCCCGGCCATTTGCTTATCTGCCCAAAAAGACGCGTCGCGACAATAGATGAATTAACGGGGGCAGAATTGCTTGCGTTGTTTGATTTAACACGAATACTAAAAAAATCTTTGATAAAAACTTTTAACGCTGAGGGGTTCAACTACGCCTGGAACGAAGGCGATCTTGCCGGTCAAAACATTAAGCATCTCCACTTACACATACTCCCTAGAAAAAAAGGTGATGCCGGCATAATAGATTACGAACCAAGACAATTTCTCTACCGGCCGGGTTCGCGCGCTGAATCACCCGAAAAAGAACTTCTTGAAATCACCGAATTAATCAAAAAAAATTTATAAAAAAGTCACCTCTCACGCCTCCCCGCAAAAGATGACTAGCTCCCCCCTCACCTCGGCTGAACGCTACTTCTTTTCCGGCGTCCAGTCAAAAAAATACTCTTCCATGTATTCTCCTTTGTTCCGCCGATCTTTCGGAACATAAAAATATACCACTTTTCTAAAAAATGTCAATACAAAAATCGGGCTGACGCATCAACCCGATTTTTTGTTTGAATTTTATTTTTCCAACCCCTTCAACTTTTTCATCAACCGAGACTTCTTTCTGGCGGCGGTATTTTTCTTTAAGATTCCCCTAGAGGACGCCTTGTCAATCATCCTGACTGTTTTTAAAATCTCTGCTTTTGCTTCGTCCGCCTTTTTGTCATCAACCATTCTCCGACTAATTTTGATTGATTTCTTTAATTGTTCTTTGACGCGGGAGTTTCTGGCAGTACTTTTTTTGCTTTGTCTTACTGCCTTAAAACCTGCTTTCTTGATTGGCATAAAAATTTATCCTTCCTTATTTTAAATAATTTTATAACTAAACTTAGATTCAATCTAGTAGAAACGTCATCCTGAACGCAGTGAAGGATCTCGGGCGAATGCCCGCAATATATTCTTTTCTAGCCCGCACGCGCGGGAGATTCTTCGCTCCGCTCAGAATGACATCGTCAATAAACTCATTATATACCCAAGTCCATAGGTTTTTCAAGTACCTCGGGTTCAACCGTGCTTTTTCCGCCCGTAATCTTCATAACATCCTTGTCAACTTTCTTAAATTCTTTATAGGCAAAATTGTAGGTATTAACGACTGTTCCAATACTCCCGCCCAACTTTTTTAAGTACCCCTCGTAGGCCAATAAATGCTTATTCAATTCAATCATCTTTTCCCCTATTTCTTTAGCTTTTTCCTCTATTTGAAGCGCCCGCAGACCTTGCAAAATAGTTTGCAAATAGGCCAAAAACGACGTCGGCGAGGTAATAATAACATGTTTATCATTAAAAGCGTATTCTATCAAGTCCCGCGCGTTAACTTTAGCCACTCCAACCTTATTTATTAAAAGATCGTAAAAGATCCCCTCGGACGGAATAAACATCAAGGCAAAATCCATAGTTCTTTCAGTTGGTTTAATATATTTTGAAGTTTCGTCAATGCGATTTTTAAGATCTTGCTTAAATAACTTCTCCAACCGCTCTCGCTCCAAGAGGTCGCGCTCATTAACCACTTTATTATAGTTTTCCAAAGAAAATTTTGAATCAATAGGAATAACCTTATCTTTAACAAAAATCACCGCGTCCACAATTGTTCCATCATTAAATTTATATTGCATCTCGTACGATCCGGGCGGTAAAACATTTTTTAATACATTTTCCAAATAATACTCTCCCAAAATCCCCCGTTGTTTCGGGTTCTTTAAAATATCCTCAAGATCCTGTAATTGCTCGGCGAACTTTATTACTTGTTTATTGGCTTCCCTGACCTCGGTCAATTTTTCCGTCACTCCCTGCATTACCTTATTGTGCGCCCCGAATTGTTCGGAAAAAGTTTGTTGGGTGGAATTAAGCCTTGTTTCAATGTTCTTCGTCAGTTCATTCATCTGGTTTTGGAGTAGTAGCATAGCCTGATTATCTTTTTGTTCTTCTTTAAACTCCTTAAACTTTTGGCTGACCAAATAAAAAATCGCCCCGAGACAGGCTAAAATTAAGACAAAGGCTATACCTAAAAAAAGATTCATCTTTGACGCTTTAGTTATTATTTATTACTATTATAGCAGAAACTTTGTAAATCCTAAATCCTAAGCACCAAATCCTAAACAAATCCAAAATTCAAAATCCAAATGTCCAAAACAATACGATTGTCTAAAATTTTGAATATTGGAAAATTAGAGTTTGTTTAGAGTTTAAGATTTAGGATTTAGATTTTTATTTATAACCCTGCCCTTGTAGTTCAATGGATAGAACAGCCCCGTCCTAAGGGGTAGATGTGGGTTCGATTCCTGCCAGGGGCAAATAAGAAAAATCCTGCCCGTCCCTCCATAGCTTTGGCGAAGGAGGACCAGGGGCAATATGGGCCTGTAGTAAAGTGGTATTACATCGCATTCGCATTGCGGGGGCGGGGGTTCGATTCCCCCCAGGTCCACCACGGACAAGGCGTAGGTTCATCCATGACTCAGTAAACAATAAACTTCAAAGATTATTGCTCCGCCGAGCAAGCCGATTAACCTAAGCCTTGTACGTGGTGCACCAAGGACATTATTTATAACTAATTTAAATAAAAATGCAATCAAAAACAACAAAAAACATCGCTACTGTTGTCGTAATATTAATTGTCGCAGGAAGTGGCATTTATTTTTGGCAAGCAAGAAATGCCTCCATTGAATCAGAGCTAAATTCCATACAGGAAACTTATGTTAACGGGGATTGGAATTTTTCATTAAAACTTCCTGATGGATATTTTGTAAGTGGTAACGACGATCTTTTATCCGTAATAAAACAATCTGCTCCGGGCAATGAGTCACTCCCGGAAATGGATATTCGACTTAAAAAAAGTAATTCACTTGAAGTAACGGATACTAAGTCAGAAAAAATTATAAGCAAAGAAAACGTGACAATCAACGGGATCAGTGGCGTAAAATTAATTGTTTCCTATCCAAACAATCCTACTCTCGCTAACGGCGGACAATGTCCAGTTTATCGCATGCAAAATAACGGCACCGTTTACGAGTTTAGTCTTTACGAATGTTTAGAATCAGATATTTTCGAAAAGATTGTACAAAGCTTTAAGGTTTTGAAATAAAACTTATGCCCAAAAACAAATCCTCTCGAGACCTCGAAAAAATCTATCCCAAAAAACAATTTATAGAAAAACTTCGTCGTTTGGCCGATGCATTGGAAAAAGATAAAAGCTTTTCCATTCAAATCGCCGGGGAAAGGATATTTGTTCCCAAAGATGCAATTATAAATATTGAACATGAAAGGGAAAAAGACGCGGAAGAAATAGAATTTCAAATAAAGTGGAAAAATAATAAAAAATAATTTAAGCGAAAAATTATGAGCGCCTATCTTCTTCTCTATTTCTTTGTCGGTGTTCTGCAAGATTTATTTTGGACTTACAATGTCAAATATGTCGCCAATGAAAAACCGGTTTTAGCCTCCACCTTTTCTTTTTTCACTTCCGTTGTCAGCATGGGCGTCTTCTATGACATTTTAACTAGGCTGGACTCGGAAAGAAGCTGGCTCGCCATCCTTGTTTATTCTCTAGGCATTGCCGTCGGGACATTTGCCGCCATGAAACTAAAATTCACCAAAGGTAAAAAATAATTTAACGATATAAAAAAGACTGCCCATAAACGGCAGTCTTTTTTTATCATTTATTTTCTATTCCCATTCTATTCATTACTTTCTCTTTCTGTAAAAAAACTTTCCACGAGTGCTTGCATTTGCTCTTTTGTCGGTGGCTCCTCTCTCTTAATTCCCTCAAAAACACCTTTTTCTTCACAATCTTTTATAAACTTTCTAAGATCTTCTATTGTCTTAAATGGTTTCCCCTGTCGTTTGTCTGGCAACATAAATCTTAAAAATTCCTCTTCCTCCCTCTGAGTCAGATCTCTTCTTAAAAAAGCATCCATTAGATCTTTCTTCCTATTCTCTTGATCTTCATACGGAACATGACCTTCTCCCAAAAAATCATCTATTATCTTTTTTGCATCTTCCTTCTCCCTTACGCCACCTATCAATTTCTCTGTCTTCATAAAAATAATAAATCAATACGCTTGCGCGAAAATTACTTTTTCTTTTGCTTTTTTATCACAATGGATACATTTGCCAGATGCTTTTTCATTAAAAGGAATACATCTAACTGTCGCTTTTGTCTCTTCTTTAATTTCTAGCTCGCATTTTGTCTCTCCACACCAATTCGCTTTTACAAATCCCCCGTCCCCTGCCATAATCTTTTTAAATTCTTCCCAATCTTCCGTTTCAAAAGTATTTTCTTTTTGAAATTTTAAAGCGCGATCAAAAAGATTTTTTTGGATAGCCTCAAGCTCTTTTTTAACTTCGTCCGCCAGTTGTTTTTGTAAAACATTTCTCTTTTCTCCCGTATCTCGGCGAACCATAACCGCTTCGCTTTTTTCTATATCGCGCGGACCCAGTTCAATTCTTACCGGCACGCCTTTTCTTTCCCATTCAAAATATTTCCAAGCCGGACGCAAATCTCTTTCGTCAAGGCGAACACCAATGCCACCGTCTTTTAATTCCTCATATAATTTTTTGGCAGCTTCCAAAACCTTTTCTCTTTCTTCTTCGCTTTTCCAAATAGGAATAATGACCGCTTGCACTGCGGCTATTTTTGGAGGAACAATTATTCCGTTATCGTCCCCATGCGCCATGATTAAAGCGCCGATAAGCCGCGTAGAGACGCCCCAGCTTGTCTGCCAAACATATTGCTTCGTCCCCTCTTGATCTAAAAATTTAACATCAAAAACTTTGGCAAAATTCTGTCCAAGGTTATGCGATGTTCCACATTGGAGCGCTTTTTTATCTTGCATCATTCCTTCAATACAATATGTCCGAAGAGCTCCGGCAAATTTTTCATTCTCGCTTTTTCTTCCGGGGATTACCGGCAAAGCTAAATATTCTTCGGAAAATTTCCGATAAACCTCAAGCATTTTTAATACTTCTTCTTCAGCCTCATTTTCGGTCGCATGCGCCGTGTGCCCCTCTTGCCAAAGAAATTCTGTTGTTCTCAAAAATAATCTAGTTCGCATTTCCCAACGGACGACATTGGCCCATTGATTTAATAGCAGTGGCAAATCGCGCCACGATTCAATCCATTTGGAAAAACTGTCATAAATAATCGTCTCCGAAGTTGGCCGCACCACTAAATTTTCCTCTAATTTTTTTCCTCCGGCATGAGTGACGACCGCGAGCTCCGGAGAAAATCCTTCAATATGATTTTCTTCGCGCTTTAAAAAACTTTCCGGAATAAATAATGGGAAATAAGCGTTCTCGTGTCCGGTCTCCTTGAACATTTTATCTAAAACTTTTTGAAAATTTTCCCAAATAGCATAACCATACGGCCGAATAACCATACAGCCTTTTACCGGCGCGTAATCGGCCATCTCGGCGGCCGCGATTACGTCAGTATACCAGCGGGAAAAATCCTCTCCCCGCTTGGTTATTTTTATTTTGGCTCCTTTTTCTGTTGTTTCTTCTGTCTTAGTTTTCATATTTTTGTTTAATTACCTTTTTGAGATTTACAAAAAATAGCAACTGTCATCCTGAACGCAGTGAAGGATCTCTCGCGAATGCGAGCGATATTCTTTTCTAGCCCGCATACGCGCTCCGCCTTTTGCGGGGTCGCTCCGCTCAGAATGACGAAAAAATTATATACTCTTCGCCAATTCATCAATCGTAACCTCAAACGCTTTCGCTAAACTTTTCATCGTTTTTATTGTCGGATTTTTTATCACTCCGGATTCTATCTTTATTAAAGTATTATAAGCGATATCAGCTGTTTTGGAAAGCTTGTCTTGGGACATTTTTTTCTTTTTCCTTAGAGCTTTGATCGCCTTAGCCAGCTTGGAAATTTCTTTCATATTATAGTATTTTAATACTAGTATTTATACCATCTTACTATAATGCTACACTGTAAATTCTTTTTTGTCAAACCGAAAAGATAAGATCCAGAATTAGCGCTGTGAAATTAACCCTTCTTCCCATTCACCTATACTCGCATAACTATCAAAAATATACATTCTCCCGCCTAAATATGAAAAGCAAAAATGAACCCCCACAACACGACCCCTGGATGACAAACTACGAGACAAGACCCTTGACCTCTCGTCTCCGAAGAGGCCATAATATTTTAACCTGCTTTCTATAGAACCTGCTATCTCTGCATCAGAAACAGACAATCCTCCCCTAGTGGAAAATCCCAACATCCAATCATAGAGTATTTCTGTTGGGGATTGTCTATGCCTTACATTAATTTTTAAATTGACTATTTTACGGCAAAATTTTTTTTCTTTTTTCGCAGGCCAACGCTTAGAATAGTCCTTAATTGCGCTTGACCCGAATTTAAGACCTACTTCTTCCGACAATTCTAAAAGTATTTTATCGGAACACTCTGACTCTTCATCTTTTTCTAGGAAATCTATAGATTTAAGCCATTCTCGCAATATTTTAGTTTGATATGCGTAGCCACAGCCCCTTGAACCATTAACATATTTTCCTTCTTTATTTTTTTTAGAAGTTACATCTGGAAGAAATGATCTGCTTACTAGCTTCCATTCCGTTTTAATAAAATCTTTTTTATAGAAATCTTCGCTTTTAAACCAATCTCCTTCCCCTGGACGATAATCACAAAAAATTTTACTTTTCATTCTGGGTTGCATTATTTCATTGATCTGCTCCATAGTCATCGGCCTACCACTATTATCATGCGAAACGCGTAAAATAAGTATTTCGCCTAGCTCTTTAGCTTGTTCTAATTGCTCTAATGTATATGGAAGCGACGGAATTTCCGAATCAAGAACTTCAATACCAAAGACAGTCTTAACTGCTTCCGGACCAAAATAATCATCTTTCATTATTTCTTTTGCCCTCTCCCTTTTTAACATTTCTTCAATTGCCGGATTAGCCTCTGTAAATTCGCTAGGTTCACGATAAGGATTCATAAATTTTATATTATTTTTAGTACCAATGAACCCTCCGAATTGCTATTCTGCATAGACAAGAGGGGGAATCTACTGTTCCACGCCAAACAAATCCTATTTATCTAATGTTTAGCGTGAAACTATCTATACAGAACTAATATTATTGATTTTCACCGTCCTAGCAGAAAAGTCATCCTGACCCCGCCTTTTGTGGATGGAGAATCTCTCACGGATGCGAGCAACATTCTTTTCTAGACCGCATACGTGTCCCGCCTTTTGTGGGATCGCTCCCCTCAGAACGACGCAGGAAACGGCAGGGGAAACCAAAATAGCCAAAAGCCTCTTTTTCAATGTTTACAGTACTCTATACACTATGTTTACAATATTGTATAATATAAGCTCCTATCTTTGACTTTTTGCCTTTTTTATGCTATAATATATATAATGTATACAATAATATTAACAATCTGATCCACTTTTGCTCTTTATTTTGATTGTTAACATTTAAAGAAAGAGGGGAGGCTTTGTTAAAAAGATTAAAGTTCCTTTCCCAAACCGCAACAAGTCTGCCTTAATGTAATTGTACCCAAAATTGAGGCAAGAATCAAGACTGTAAATGTTTGCGTACCCTTGGAATAGAAGCTTTATTCTTTTAAGACTTGTTTTTTGGTAATCTTTCGTTACGAAACGCAGTAATTTTGAGCGAAAATTGTGAAAAGCGAGGAGAGATATTGGTAATACCTCAACGAGCTTTGAACAATTTGGAGCCAAAATTACCAGTTGCAGTAGAAAGGATTATCAAAGAACAAGTCTCCATGTACCTTTAATTGCATAAAAGTGATTTATTTTATGATGGTTTTGTTCATAAAATTAATAAAAATCGCTTTGGTTTGTTTTTGTCTTTTTTTTCCTTTTACCATAGAGCCAAAAACGTCCTTGGCTTCCATGAGTTCAGCTAATTATATTAATTGGATGGATTCTTTTAATGTCGGCGGGGAGGAAACTTCAAGCTCTGCCAGCTACCAACTACAGGACACTCTGGGAGAATTAGGAACTGGTCCAATTTCAAGCGCAAGTTATGGAAATCAGGGGGGATTTAGACAAGTTGAGGCAAATCCAACTTTAACTTTTTCAATATCAAGCAACTCAATTGATTTTGGTCTTTTGGATCGAAACGCTGTTACTACGAGGAGCCACACGATTATCACTACAACGAATTCAGAAAAAGGATATACGACAACCGTTATTGAAGATGGGAACTTAAGAAGTGGGGCAAACGATATTAACGATGTCGCCGATGGATCTGTGAGCGCCGGAAGTGAAGAATATGGAATTAGAACTTCGGGAGACCAAGGACAAATGAATGCGACCGATACGGCGATTACCAGTACTGCTCAAACCGTTGCCTCTTATTCAAGTTATATAAACGCAAGTACAACTACAATTACCTACAGAGCGACAATTTCCACAAGTTCAGTTACTGGGAACTATTCGCATACGGTTACTTATATTTCTACGGGAAACTTTTAAGAGTTTGTCATTGCGAGAACCCCGCCTTTTGCGGGGGACGACTGTGTGCCACCATAGCCTTAGCGACGGTGCAAGCAATCCCCTGCAATACAAGAAAAAGAAGGGGATTGCCACGCCCCGACTAAAAAGTCTGGGCTCGCAATGACAGAATAAATTGTATGAAAAAAACTATAATAAAAATTCTACTTCTGATTGCGCTAGCTGGTTTTTTTCCTATCTCTTCTTTTGCCCTGACTATTTCTCCGCCAACAATGGAATTTATAGCCAAAAGAGGGGAGACGATTACTGATGTTGTTAAACTTTTCAATGAAACTTCCGCTCCGATAACTCTTGTAGCTGAAGTTAGAGATTTTAAACCGTTAAATGAAAAAGGGACGCCAAACTTCTTGCCAATAGCTGATAAAAATGATCCTTCTAAACTTTCCAACTGGATTGACGTTAAAGAAAAAACTGTCACTTTAAAATCGAACGAAAGAAAAAATATACTTTTTACAATAAACATTCCCGATGGAGCCTTTCCGGGTGGACATTTCGCCGGAATTCTTTGGGCAATGCCGTCAGCAAATAAAGACTCCGTTGGCATTACTTCCAAAACCGGCACTTTGATTTTAGTAAATATCGCCGGCATGGCCGAAGAGAAGGCTAGAATAATAGAATTTTCCGCTGACAAGAAAATGTATAATCATCTGCCGGTAAATCTTTCCTTGCGCTTTGAAAATATGGGCAATGTTTATTTGAAACCCATTGGCGAGATAAAAATAAAAAATATTTGGGGAAAAGAAGTCGCTTCGTTGGATGTAAACCCGGGGCTTAATAATGCCTTGCCCGGATCAGTGCGACAATATAATGTTTCCTGGAAAAATAAAGATGTCGCGGAAAATTTATCTGAAATAATAAAAGAAAAAGATAATTTTGCTTTTGGCCGATATTCAGCAGTTGCTACGCTAGGCTACGGATCCGCCGATCAAACACTTATTGCTGAAAAATCTTTTTGGGTGTTTCCTTGGCGCGTTATCGGAATATCTTTAATAACTATTTTAGTTGTCTTTTTAATCTTTGTTTTGGGAATAAAAAGATATAATAGGTGGATTTTAGAGAAGTATGGAAAGAAATCCTAAATCCTAAGCACCAAATCCTAAACAAATCCAAAATACAAAATCAAAAACTATTTCTGTCATTTCGAGCTTGTCGAGAAATCCCATAATACTTCTTTAACCACGGCGTGAGATCCCTGCGCCACTCGCTGAAGCTTTAGCGACACGCGGTCGACAAGCTCGGGATGATAAATTGAGGGGGCTTTTGATATTAGTATTTGTTTAGAGTTTAGGATTTCGGATTTAGAGTTTTAAAAGTAAAGCGATGTTTTCCTTAACCAAAAAGTTGATTTACCTGATAATATTCTCTGTTGTAACACTGGGCTCTCTTATCTTCTTAAAACCAACCAATGCCGGGCTTTTATTTGAAGCAAAAGACACTTTATCAAGAACTGCCACCAGCGCCGCGGCTAATCATGAATTTTCTTTTACTACCACTCTTTCAACCGCAATCATAGAAAATAAAACCATTGCCATTACTTTTCCCAGTGCCTTTGCGGCCGATCTAGGTGGCATTGATTGTGGAGACGTTGATCTACTTGATGACGGAGCGCAAGAAGATATTAACAATGAAGCCGGCGGATGCGGAGCAACGGCTACAGAATGGGGAGTATCGGTTGCCGCCAGAGTTTTTACCCTGACCGCGCCAAGCAATGCGGGAACATATATTGCCGGAAGTTCCGCAGTGATTATAAGAATAGGACTAAACACGACAGAAGAGGGGATCGGAAATGAACGAATCACAAATCCGGCCGTGACCGGTTCATACTTTATCCAAATTGGCGGAAATTTTGGAGATTCAAAAACAATAACAATATACATAGTAAGCAATGAGCAGGTGACAGTTAGCGCTGAAGTTGAAGAAGGCGGAGTTCCCCCGGGACCGGTTGTACCACCTCCAGTGATTCCGCCGGAAGAAGAACCGGAACCAGAAGAAGATATTATTCCGCCGGTAATTTCCAATATTCAAACAATAAATATAACAAACAGTTCGGCTGAAATAACTTGGGAAACTAATGAAGGGGCAACCAGTGTTGTAAATTACGGAAAAAATATTCTTTATGGAAGCATGGCCACCGGAGTCGCTTTTGTTTTAAACCACACTGTTGTTTTAGGAGGACTGGAAACTGCTACAGCTTACCATTTTATTATTACTTCCACTGACGCTTGGGGAAATACAGCTATTTCCGGAGATCAAACTTTTACTACTACAAACGACCTCATTCCGCCAGCCAATGTCAGTAATTTTAACGCAACCGCCACTCCGGCAAGAACAATCAACCTTTCTTGGACAAACCCCGCTGATCCTGATTTTACAAGAGTCTTAATAAAAAGAAGCTTTGGTAGTCATCCGGCGAATCCGGAAGAAGGAGATTTGGTTTTTGACGGAAGAGCCGAAAACTTTTCAGATATAAGATTTGCAGCAGCTGATTATAACAGACCGGTTTATTACACCGCTTTCGCATATGACGCTTCACTAAATCATTCTGCCGGCGCGCTCACTCAAGCGACGATCGTTGTAGTGGTCGAACCGCCGTGCGTTGGCGATGAGTGCGATGAAGAGCCTGAAGAAGAACCCGAAGAACCTCCAGAAGAACCGCCCTGCGTGGGGGACGGTTGTCCGGGAGAACCGGAATTGCCACCGGCCATAGAAGGTGAAATTGAAGAAATAGCCGGAGAAATATTTGGAAAAATAGATGAAGAAAAAATTATTCTTGGAGAAGAAAAACTGACTATCAATGATTTTAGTTTCCTTGCCGCCAACGGCGCTATCCAACTTTCACCGAATCAAGACAATCAAATATCAATCTTAACCAACAAAACCGTTCTCTTAAAAATAGAAAAAGAAAAACTTACCAAGAATTCCGAAAAACTTGCTATTATTTTTAAAAATTCTTCATATCTTCTTTCTCTGAATAGTAAAAATTTTTATGAAACTTCTTTTGAAATACCTGATGAGCCGGCCAATCTATTGTTTTCTTTATATGTAAGCTACGAAGATGGAACTTTTGACAAAATTGATGGAAGTTTTTCTCTTCTCAATTCGGGTTTTGTCTGGGAAGGAAGAGGGGATAATAAAATAGAGGGAGCAAAAGTCACTCTTTTTACGGAAAATCCCAAGACTATCTGGAGCGGAGCAAAATTCAACCAAGAGAATCCACAATATACTAACAAATACGGCGAATATAGTTTTATTACACCAAAAGGAAAATATTACTTGGTGGTTGAAAAAAGCGGATATCAAAAAAAACAAACTGAAATATTTGAGATAACAACAAATAACATAAACCAAACTGTTGAATTAAAAAAAGAGGTTATTGTTGTCGAAGAAAAGCCTATCTGGAACGAAGAAGCCCCCGTTGCGGAGAATATTGCCAATGTCAGCAAAAATATTGCCGAGAAAATAAGTGAAGGTGGTGAAATAATCACTGAAAAAGTTTTAGATAATCCCGAAGTTGAAAAAGCAAATGAAAATATCGCCGCGCCGACCGTTGCCGCCGTTGCCATAATCAGCTACGGAACCGCTATTTCTTTTTCCAGCCTGCTTCCTTTTCTGCAATTCCTTTTTACTCAACCTCTTTTGCTCTTGTTTCCTAAAAAAAGAAAAGGTTGGGGCGTTGTCTACAATTCTTTATCAAAAATGCCGGTTGATCTGGCGATCGTTCGTCTTTATAACAAAGAAACAAATAAACTTGTCCAAACAAGAGTGACTGACCGAGAAGGAAGATTTGCCTTTTTTGTTAATCCGGGAAAATACAATATCGCAGTTTCAAAACCGAATTTCACTTTTCCGTCCGTTTACATGAAAGATAAAAAAGAAGATATCCAATTTTTAGATATTTATCATGGCGAAGAATTAACTGTTAACGAAAAAGATACCACCATCACACCAAACATTCCCATTGATCCGATTGAAAGTAAAAAAACCGTAACTGATAAAAAGATTATTTTGGGATATTTTGGCAAAAGAGCGCAGGATCTTGTCGCCTTGACCGGACTTCTCGTTACCATGGCTTCGGTAATGATTTCGCCAAAGCCGTGGATGTTCGGACTTTTGGCCGGACACTTTGTCTTGTTTTTTGTCATGAAAAGAGTTGCGCGAGCCAAAAAACCGAAAAACTGGGGTGTTGTTTATGATAAAAATACCAAAAAACCTGTTGGATTAACTGTCGCCAGAATTTTTGAAAAAGAATATAACAAATTATTGGAAACACAGGTCACCGATGCCAATGGAAGATATTCGTTCTTGGTTGGAAATAATGTTTATTACGCGACTTTCAGTAAACCGGAGTTCAAACCGCGAAAAACCGATGATATAGATTTAACCGCTAAAGAAAAAGGAGCAGCGGTGAGATTTAATGTAGCGCTGGAAAGACAATAAATATCATTCCTCCCCCTTGATGGGGGAGGCTAGGTGGGGGTGAAATGTTTCTACAAATATCACCCTCCCCTAACCCCTCCCCTCAAGGGAGGGGAAAATCCTTTTTTATGACCTTGCCAAACAGAAAAACCAAATACACCAATCGCGATAAGGGGAGCCTCACTCTCTTGGTTTTGATTTTGGGCGTTTTGTCTTTAATAAGCGCGGGAATAATTGCTCTTTCGGCGATAAAACAATGGTCGCCTCAATGGGCCAAGGCCGCGGTTAATAAAGAATTAAATTATCAAGGAAAACTACAAGATTCTTCCGGCGTTCCGGTTGCCGATGGAGCATACAATATTATTTTCACCATTTATGATGCCGCCGCCGGAGGAAATGTTGTTTGGAGCGCGAGAGAAAGTGACGCTTGTGGCGCGGCATTTAATCCATCCGCAAAATCCGTTACTATTTCCAACGGAGTTTTTTCCACTCTTCTGGGGGAATCTGGCGATTGCGCGATTAGTATTAATTTTTCCGCTTCTGCTTACTTTTTGGGAGTTACGGTAGGAGCTGACGCCGAAATGACACCAAGAAAAAGGATTGGCGCGTCTTTATATTCTTTTAACGCGGATATGCTTGACGATTTGGATGAATCCGCCTTTGGCCGACTAGCACAAGACGAAACAGTTGCCGGATCATGGTCTTTGGGCGACGCTAACACGGATACTTTAACTTTAACAGCTTATATTAATAGCAATCTATATTTAGGCGCCAATGCCGAGACTCTTAGCAATGCATTTTCTTTGGATGGAGATGACGCTTTTATCGCGGGCACTCTTGGCGTTGAAGGAACTATTTACACCGACACCTCTTTTATTGCTGGCAACGCCACAACTTATGGAACAAGTTCAATCACAACAACCGGAGCGGTTGATTTTACTTTAAACCCTGCCGGAGGTGATGTCTTTATTACTGACGATAACTTTATTGTAGATACCAGTGTTCTCTATGTTAGCGCCGGAGATAATAGAGTCGGTATTAATAATGACACCCCGTCTTATGGGTTAGATGTTGTTTCAACTGATTCCCGAACAATCAATTCTGAAAATGCTCAAGCCTCGGGTTATGCCGGATACTTTGCTTCTTCGGGAACTACGGCGGCGTATGGAATTTATGCTAATGCGAGCGGAGCGACAGGGACTAATTATGGTGTTTACGGAACTGCGGCTTCTACCACCGCCGGCGCGGCAGCAGGATATTTTGAAAAGACTGGCGCTACCGGAGCAACTTATGGTGTGTATGGATCTAATACTTCGGCGACTGGGTATGCGGGGTATTTTACGGCAACAGATGCCGTTGGTATTAATTATGGTATTTATAGCATTACAGCTTCTGCGGCCGGTTACGCCGGATATTTTTCTGGAGGAAAAGGGTTATATGTCAATGATGATCTTTGGATTGGCGCAAGTTCTGAAAGTATAACCAATGCCGGGTTCACTCTTTCCGGCAACGATGCTTACGTCGCCGACCTTCTTGGCGTTGGCGGAAGTGTCTATGCCGAGACTTCTTTTATTGCTGGGAATGCCACGACTTACGGAGCAAACTCCATCACCACAAGCGCGGCAAATCTTGATTTACACCCTTTTGCTGATGTAACTATTCCTAATGCTCATAATCTTCTTATAGATGGAAATACTCTTTATGTTAATACTACTACGGAAAGAATCGGAATAAACACCGACCCAACTAATACCTATTCCCTTGACGTTACTTCTGGAGCATCAGCGGACACAAGAACGATTAATGCTTTGAACACAACAGCGGCCGGTACTGCCGGATATTTTACTGCTTCGGGAACTGGAGTGACTTACGGAATTTACAGTGTTTCTTCGGGGACAGGAGCAAACTATGGAATATATGGCTCTGCAACAGGAAACGGAGCTAATTTCGGAGTGTACGGCTTAACTTCATCTGCCTCTGGTTATTCCGGATATTTTACGGGAGGCCTTGGTGTCTACACGGACACTGCCTTTTTGGCTGGAGCCACAACAAATTACGGAACAAACTCCATCACCACAAGCGGGGGGGATCTTGATTTACATCCAGCAGGAAACGTAACTATCCATGATGGGCACAATCTCACGGTTGATGACGATTTTATCGTTGACGGAACAACCCTCTATGTTGACGGAGTGACAGGAAACCATATCGGAATAGGAAGATCTCCAACAGATAATTATACTCTTGATATTCTTGGCGCCGGAACTGATACAAGAACAATAAATGCGGTTAATTCAAATGCTTCTGGCTACGGAGGATATTTTGTTGCGTCGGGAGCAACCGGGTACGCAGGTTATTTTGAAGAAACAGATGCAACAAACGGAGTAAACTACGGTATTTATGCAAAAACTTCTTCTTTTAACGGAACTGCTGGACGCTTTGAGGCTGCTAGCACGGCTAACGAAGGAACTAACTACGGAATAAATGTTTCTAACGCTTCTCACGTCGGCGTTGGTGGGCATTTTGTTGCCAGTGGTAGTAATGCTACTGCAGGATTTTTTGAAGCGACAGATACGGACAATATTGATTCTATTTCTTTGGCTATTTCCGCTCGATCATATTCTGACAACGGTAAAGCTGGATATTTTGTTGCATCTGGATCTGGGGGGACTACTTATGCTCTTCATGCTGTTGCAACCGGAGCAACTGGAACCAATTACGCCATATATGGAACTTCGGCTTCTGATACAGGTTATGGAGCAAAATTTTCCGCAACTGGAAGTGCAGGAGTTGCTTATGGCATCTATACGGAAGCTACTGGAGCTGCTGGAACTAATTACGGTATTTACTCTTCGGTTACCTCTGGTACTGGTACGGCTGGCTACTTTATCGCTCCAGGAGCAACTGCAACAGCGGGATATTTTACGGCAACTGATGCAGGAAACAACGATCAACTTAATTATGGTATATATTCTACTACCGCTTCTAGCAATGGCTACGCCGGATATTTCACCGGCGGACTTGGTCTTTATGCTAATCGCGCAAATATTGGCCGAACTCCTTACAATGATCCTGGTGATGTTAATGACGATTCACCGAATGAACTTGTTATAGAGGGATCACTGTGCGTTGATGATGGTACACCGACCTGCCTTACTGCCGCATCAGCTGGAACTATCTATGCCGAAGCTCTAGCTATCACCGAAATCGACTTAGCCGAAAATTATTCTTCTTCTGAAAATTTAGAACCGGGCGATGTTGTTAGTATTGATCCAAATAATAATGAAAAAGTAATAAAATCCAAAATAGCTAACGATAATACGGTTATGGGAATAGTTTCCACAAAACCTGGTATGACTCTTGGAAGATCAAGTCTCCCCGACCTTTACCCCGTCGCTCTTGCTGGTCGTGTTCCCGTTAAAATTTCCAATGAAAACGGCCCAATTATTCGCGGAGACAAATTAACAAGCTCAAGCACTCCCGGGGTTGCTATGAAAGCAGACCATGCTCCATATATTGGTTTAGCCCTTGAACCTTTCAATGAACCTTCCGGAACAATTATCGCTTTTGTGAGTATTGATTGGTCCAGTGAAACCGACCCGGGAAGTGGCGAAGTCCTCACCTTGGAAAAACTAACCGGCGATTTGGATGCTAATAATTTTTCAATTTTAAATATCAAAAAAATTGCCGGCATTAATAATAGATGGAGTATAGACGAGAATGGAGTTTTGAAAATTAATTTAACTAACAACGGTTTTGATAAAGAAATGTTTGGTCTTACCTCTACTGATGTTGAGCTGACTCTTTCCGGTTCGGGAAAACTGCAAAATGGAGAAAAGATAATTGACTTAAGTGAGGTTGATGAAAATTTTGTAAAAAATATTTCCGACAAAACACCTCTTAAGGTGATGATAACTTTAACGGAAGCAGGAAACGGAATTTATATCGCGGAAAAAACTCAAACCAGTTTTAAGATAAAAGAATTAAATGGCGGCATGTCCAATTCATCTTTTGATTGGTTGGTAATTGCCAGACGCAGTGGCTATGATGATCCCGTTACTCCTCAGGCAGAACCGGCTCCGGCGCCAAGTGTTGAATCGCCTCCAGCCGAAGCCTCGCCAGCAGAATCTCCCGCCCCGGCTGAATCGGAACCGGAAGCGCCGGCAGTCGAGCCTGCTCCTACCGATGGCGACGAACCTCCGGCAGAAGCTCCTCCCGTAGCTCCAGAGGCACCCGCGGTAGAAGCGTCGGAAGAAGTAGCTCCTTCGCCAGTAGTAGAGGCGCCGGCCCCAGCCCCGGAAGCACCGGCAGAATCAGCTCCCGCAGCGGAATAATTAATTCGCATTATCAGATCAGTTGTATCTCTGGGTACGGGACACAACTGTGATAAGTACAATCCCTCGCAACCAGCGAGGGATTGTTGTATATGAAAAATATTTTTTTATAATTATGGTATAATAAAATAAAAAGTAATAGTCTCTTCTCAAAACTTGCCACATGAGTCGTCATCCTGAACGCAGTGAAGGATCTCTCGCGAATGCGAGCGATATTCTTTTCTAGCCCGCATACGCGCCCCGCCTTTTGCGGGGTCGCTCCGCTCAGAATGACTCGTAAAATACTCCCTAAATCTAAAATAATTTTATTTTTATGCCTACTCTCGCCAACGTGTGCGGAAAAATTATTAAAACTTGTCTTTATGCTCTCTTAATTTTTCTCCCGATCTTTTTTCTTCCCTTCACTCTGGAAATGCTTGAGTTTAATAAGCAAAATCTTTTAGTCATTCTCACCCTTATTGCCGGATTGGCTTGGCTGGGGAAAATGATCGCTTCCAAAAAAGTTATTTGGCGAAAAAGTTTTTTTAATTTATTGGCGATTATCTATTTGGGAGTTTATTTTCTCTCGACGCTCTTGGGAAGCGATAGATTCAGAGGTTTTGTCGGCTCCTCCGGAGTAGAAAAAGATTCTTTTCTGACTCTATTTTGCTTTATTATTTTTTATTTTATTATCATCAACAATATTGATGAATTGAAAGAAATAAAAAAAATAATCTACGCTTTCCTTGTCGGCTCTTTTTTAACTTCCATCTTTTCTTTATTCGGAATCTTGGGATTACTGCCGGCGAGCCTCGCGCCAAACTGGACGGGAAACACTATTGGCAGTTTAACCGCTTTGGGAATTTTTTCAGCCTTGGGTTTTGTCTTGGCTTCCGCTATGCTTTTCAAAACGCACGCCACCCTTCAACTAAAAGAACCTTCCACAATATTACAAAATATTTTTCTCACAATATTATCTCTCTTGAATATCTTTTTACTGCTAGCCATTGACTCGCGAATGGCTTGGGCGAGCCTTGTTATCGGCACAGCTTTCACCCTTGCTTTTATAGTCATAAAAGCCCCGGAAATAAAAAATTTATCTTGGTCAATTTTACCGGCGATCGCCCTTTTAATCGGGGTTATTTTCTTTTTCATTCGAACGCCTCTTAATTTAAATTTACCGGCGGAAATCACCCCGTCTTTTTCCTTGAGCGCCCAAGTAGCGCAAAAAACTTTGGAAAAAAACCCTTTCTTTGGTTCCGGGCCCGGCACTTTTGTTTTTGACTATAATGAATTTAAACCGGCGGATATCAATAAAACACCTCTTTGGAATATAAAATTTGACCAGTCTTCTTCAAAAGTAATCACTACCCTGGCCACTATCGGACTTATCGGATTTTTATCGTGGATATTTATGATTCTCTTTTTGGGAGGAAAATCATTAACGGATTTAATCAAAGAAAAGGGTGATTTTTGGCCAATGGAATTAGCTGTCGCTTCGTCATGGTTCCTGCTTTTGGTGGCTAAATTTCTCTATTCATCAAATCTAACTCTGGAATTTTCTTTTTGGCTTCTCTCCGCCTTGATAGTTGTTTCCATTTCTCATAAATTTTGGGAAACATCATTAAGGCAAGACCCTCGCACCTCTTTGGTTTTATCCTTTCTCTTGTCACTAAGCATTATTCTCTCCATCTCCGTTTTTTATCTTGTCGGTCAACGCTACATGGCAGACCTTGCTTCAAAAAAAGCTTTAGCAATCAGTAATGATGGAGGCGCCGTTGAAGAAGTGAGCAAATACTTTAATATTGCTGTCGCCAAAAATCGCTGGAATGATATTTACTTTAAAAACTTTGCCCAGAGTCTTCTTCTTTCAATTGGCAATGAGATAAGCCTTGAGGCAACAGAAGAAAGAGCGAAAAAGGTGGAGAATCTAACAGCCCTAAGTTTAAATTCGGCAAAAAAAGCGATAGCTCTTAGCCCGCAAAGTTCAACTAACTGGAGTGTTCTCGCTTCTGTCTATCAAACCGTAATGCCTTTTATTGACGGAGCCGGTGGTTGGGCCATTGATTCCTGGAAAAAAGCGATAGAACTGGAACCGAATAATCCTGTTTTTTATAACGAGCTGGGCAAAACCTATATTACCATTGCTGATTTAATTTTAGGGAATAGTGGAGAAAGACCAAAAAATGAAGTTCAATCAGAAGTAAGAGAAAATCTGACAAAAGCCGAAGAGCAATTCAATAAAGCCATTGAACTAAAAAGCGACTATGTCCCGGCCCATTTTCAATTATCTTTAGTTTTTAGTCGCCAAGGAAAAACAAAAGAAGCCATCGCAAAACTTGAAGCCATGCGTTATAGCTTACCAAGCGATTTGGGAATTTCCTTCCAGCTTGGATTGCTCTATCATCAAAACAAAGAAACAGACAAAGCTATCGCTGAACTAAAAAGAACATTGGAACTTGAACCTAAATTTGCCAATGCTCATTGGTATTTAGCGGCGATTTATGAAGAGCAAGGAGAAAAAAGTCTGGCGATTAAAGAATTAAGAAAGATATTAAGAGAAGATCCTGAAAACAAAACAGTAAACGATAAGCTGGAAATGCTGGAAAACAAGATTGTTGAAAACCCGGCGCCAATTCCGACACCGTTGCCGTAGATTATGAAAAAAAATCCAAATCCTACAAATCACATTGCTATTTTCAAGGGCAAATCTATCAGAAAAACTATTTTTCAAAAAGAATGGTGGTTTTCGATTATTGATGTAATTGAGGCTTTGACTGGCACAGACAGGCCGAGAAAATACTGGGGGGATTTAAAGAAAAAACTGACTACTGAAGGCTACGCTGAGGTGTCCGAAAAAATCGGACAACTGAAATTAATGGCTAATGATGGAAAATATTATAAAACCGACTGCGCAGACACGGAAACTATGTTTCGCATTATCCAATCCATTCCATCACCAAACGCCGAACCATTTAAACGTTGGCTGGCTAAAATCGGATATGAACGGGTGCAAGAAATAGAAAATCCTGAATTGGCGACGAAAAGAACAAGAATGCTTTATAAGCTGAAGGGGTATTCCGACGATTGGATAGAGAAAAGGATGCGAGGAATTGCTATTCGAGAAGAGTTAACCGACGAGTGGAAAAAACGTGAAATTAAGGAGCAAAAAGAATTTGAAATATTAACCGCTGAAATTTCCAAAGCTACTTTCGGAATGATGCCAAGTCAATACAAGAAACACAAAAATCTGAAGAGAGAAAATTTGCGCGATCACATGAATGACCTTGAGTTGATTTTTTCAATGCTTGGCGAAGCGTCAACTACTAAAATAACCCGAGACAGAAACGCTAATGGTTTTATTGAAAATAAGATAGCCGCCCAAAAAGGCGGGAAAATCGCTGGCGACGCCAGACAAAAACTTGAACTCGAATCAGGTGGAAAAGTTATTTCAAAAGAAAATTACTTAACAACACCCGAAAACGTAAAAAGAATAAAAGGAAAAAATAAAAAATAGTCATTAAGATCTTTTTTATAACTGATATTTGACTATTTAGCAAAATATTCTTAATATAAGATAAGTTTACCGAGCTAAACTCGGTCGCTTGGGCCCATAGTAAAGTGGCATTACGAATCCATGGCATGGATTAGTTCGGGGTTCGATTCCCCGTGGGTCCATTTTTCGCTCGCTAGAGTGAAAAATGTCCTCCGTAGCCTTAGCGAAGGAGGACAAAGTAAATTTTCTCTTCTCTGTTTTTTGATAACGCGAGCTTCAAATGGCACGGCCACCACAAATGTATTACGTTTACATAATTCAGAGCTTAAATTTCCCGAGTAAAATTTACGTGGATTTTTCTGAAAATCTTAAAAATAGATTAGCTGAGCATAATAAAGGAGACTCCTTTTATACAAAAAATTCAAACCATGGAAAATACTTTTTTATTGCGCATTTTATGAAAAGAAAAAGGCTTTGGATTTTGAAAAGTATTTAAAAACAGCATCCGGAATAGCTTTTCGAAACAAACGAATTATTTAGTAAAAAAATAATCTTAAAAGACGCCTCTCGTTGAGACGTTTTACAACCTATGTCCTTCAAAGTCGCTATCGTCGGTCTTCCTAATGTTGGCAAATCAACCATTTTCAAGGCTCTCACCAAAAAACAAGTGGATATTGCCAATTATCCGTTTTGTACCATTGAGCCCAATGTCGGCACGGTCGCTGTGCCCGATTTTAGATTGGAAAAATTAACTGAATTCTATAATTCCCCGAAAATCGTCCCGACGATTATAGAATTTTTTGATATTGCCGGCTTGGTAAAGGGCGCGCATGAGGGGCAGGGTTTGGGCAATAAATTTTTGTCCCATATTCGGGAAACTGACGCCATCTGCCAAGTATTAAGAGCTTTTGAGGACGAAAATATAATTCACGTTGACGGAAAAATAAATCCGGCTTCGGATCTGGAAACAATTAATTTGGAGTTGATTTTTGCCGATCTTGAAACCGTGCAAAAAAGAATTGAAAGCCTCTCTCGGCAATTAAAAAGTTCCAAAGATAAAAATATTGTAAAAACCAATGAGCTGCTTTTAAAAATTAAAGAAAATTTGGAAAAGGGGACGGCTATTAGAGATTTGAATTTGGATATTGATGAAAAAAAATTAATTCAAGATTGTAATTTTTTAACCATAAAACCGATTTTGTATATTTTAAATGTTTTGGAAGGTGATATTGCCGAGAAAAAAGAAAAAATATTGGAAAAATTTAGTTTAAAACTAAATCCGGAGAAAGTTGTTTTAATTTCAGCGAAAATTGAGTCCGAACTTGCCGAACTGGGAAAAGACGAGGCGACAAATTATCTTAAAGAGCTGGGAGTGGAAGAATCCGGCTTGGATCAATTGATTAAAGCAAGCTACGCCGAGCTTAATTTGATAACTTTTTTCACCGCCGGACCAAAAGAAGCGCACGCCTGGACGCTAGAAAAGGGATTACTCGCGCCACAGGCTGCCGGCAAGATCCACACCGATTTTGAGAAAGGATTTATCCGCGCCGAAGTCATCAACTGGAAAGACCTGATTGATGCCGGCGGAGACGCGGGCGCCAAAGAAAAAGGGTTGATAAGGATTGAGGGGAAAGAATATGTTGTGAGGGATGGTGATATAGTGGAGATTAGGTTTCAGGTTTGAAAATAGAAAGTTCGTATAATATACAATATTGTGTATATTATACGCAAACACTTCGCATATTAACTAGTTATGGCGAAATCGCTCCCTTCGGTCGCTCCTTTTTCGCCATAACGGCTTCGGAAATAATTCCGGTTATGCTCGTCGCTCCCTTCGGTCGCGACATCGCATAACACGGAATACACGAAATGGCCTCTCGGCATTTCTCCGCTTCGCTACGAAATCCCTTCGGCCACTTCGTTTATTCCGAAGCCGTTGGGCGAAATAATTTAAAAATCTCCTTGATTAAAATACAATTTATTTCTTCCTCTTTCGCATATGAATAAACAAACTAAGGAAAATTTAATCCGGCGCGCCATGGATGAAGCTGAAAAAGGAATAAAAAAAAGTAATTCCCCATTTGGTGCGATATTGACCGACAAAAAAGGCAGTATAGTTGAAGTGGCTCATAATACTTCCAAAACTGACTGTGACCCTACTGCTCACGCTGAAATAAACCTATTGCGAAAAGCTGGCAAGAAATATAAAACTAGAGTTTTGGAAGAATATTGCCTTTTTAGTAACGCTGAATCATGTTCTATGTGCATGTCGGCAGCGATTAAGGCGGGCATTACTTTTTTTTATTTTGGCGCGCCTAGCGAAAAAAGTATGGACCCATACGTGACTGTTTTTGACCTTGCGAAAAAATCCAAACGTAAGTTGCATATTGAAACAGGTATACTAAAGAAAGAATGTATGGAGCAGATAAAACGAGGAAGAAATAAATTATTAAAATAATAAGGAGAGAGATTTTTAAATTACATCGGCCAACAGTGCATATGCGGTTCCGCTACGCTTCACCCAAATTCTGATTCGCTTCGCTCAACAAAACTTCGCATGATGTGCGGACGTTATGGCGAAATATAAACATTACCCCCCCCATCGCGGGGGTTTTTCTTATTCTCCAAATTCCTCTTTTGTGCCATGACTAAGTGTAAGATACGCTAGACTTTTAAGCTAGGTAAATTGTTTCAAAATTACCGGGAATCCCGGTAATTTGACAATTATAGCTAATCCTGGTAAAATCACAGCAAATATGAAAATACATTTACCAAATAGTGCGTTTATTGGCAATATCGATCCTTTTTTAAAAAATATTGATTTTTCTGACAATCAAAAATTAGAAATTACAGCAAATCAAAATTGGATAGCCGTTCATCCAGTTGTTTTGTCTATGGTAGCCGCCCTTGGCTTTCCAGTAAAACCAAAAAATATTATTTGCAAAACACTTACAGCAAAATCAGCGCATTATCTACAAAGAATGGGATTATTTAAATTTTTAGGCACAGAATCTGGCATAAATGTAGAGGAGCATGAGCCAGCTGGCCGATTCATCCCGTTAACTCAGATTAAAAACTCTGAGGAATTATCATATTTCATAAAAGAAATTATCCCCCTTCTACATCTTCAGCCTTTTCAAGTTGACCCTATCCGATATGTAGTTAGCGAGCTCGTTAGAAATGTCATAGAACATGCCGCCTCGCAAACCGGAGCGATTGTATCTGCTCAATATTACAAAAAAAGCAACCGGATCGCGATTGGAATTGTGGACACTGGTTTGGGAATAAAAAAAACAATAAATCAGTCTTATGTCGCAAATACTCATTTAGAAGCAATTCGTCTGGCCTTGATTCCTGGAATTACGGGGACAACAAAAAGGGAGGGAGGAACAGAATACAACGCTGGAGCAGGGCTATTTTTTATTAAAACCATAGCTAAAGTAAATCACGACTTTTTTATGATCTATAGCGGAAATGCATTATATAAATTATTAAAAACTGGATCAAGCAAATTGCATGCTGATCCTTTTGACGACAACCATTCTAAATCAGATAGCTTACCTCTTTGGAACGGCACTGTTGTTGGTGTTGACATTTCTCTAAGTGAAACTAAAGAATTCTCTGAATTATTAGATCTGATTAGGGATGTTTACTCCAAAACAATAAAAGAAAGAAGAAAAGCTAGATATAAAAAACCTAAATTTATATGAAAATAATAAATATTTTTAGAAGAGTAGGCTCTTTCGCTGAAAATAAAGACATCGCTCGAGATATAAGAATCAAAGAAATAATGCCAGCCATAGAATCTGGAAAAAATGTTATTTTAGATTTTAGTAATATCGATGCCGCCACTCAATCGTTTATGCATGCTCTTATTAGTGATTTAATCAGAAAATATGGCAACGAAATTTTAGATCAAATAAATTTTAAATCCTGCAATGAAAATGTGCAAAAAATAATCATGATTGTTACGGATTATATGCAGGAAGGAATTTAACGAGTTTTGCACACTTCTTGGCCCCTATTTTGGGGTTTTTATTATTCTCCAAATTCCTCTTTTGTGCTATGGTTAAGTGTAAATTGATTTGATGTTGTCATTGCGAGCGGAGTGAAGCAACCCTCCCCTTCTGTCATTCCCGCGCCGCGTCCTTCCGAAGCCTCTGGCGAAGGAGGAAGAGCGGGAATCTACTTTTTTTGTGACGAGTGGATCCCCGCCTTCGCAGGGATGACAATAAGAGAATAATAGCTCCTCGCAATGACGAAATTTCTTTATGGAAAACTACGCTGACGAACAACTGCTTGAATCTTACTTAAACGGCGAAAAAGAGGCGCTGGATCTTTTAATTAAAAGATATCTCAAACCGATTTTCGGCTTTGTTTTTAGCTATATAAAAAATAGCGAAGATGCCGAAGAAATTACCCAAGACGCCTTTTTCAAGGCCTGGAAAAATCTCAAAAAATTTGATAAAGAAAAAAGTTTTAAAACGTGGCTATTTAGCATTGCCAAAAACACAGCTTTGGATTTTTTAAAAAAGAAAAAGCCATTGTTATTTTCTGCCATAGAAAAAGATGAAAAAGAAAATTCCATCATCGGCGAAATTCCCGAGCCGTCTCCGCTACCGGATGAAATTTTAAATAGAGCTGATCTTACCAGCGAGCTTAATCTGGCTATGGATAAACTTTCACCCAAATATCGCGAAGTTATTTTTTTATATTACAAAGAACAATTTAATTTTCGCGAGATATCCGAACTACTCAACGAACCACTTGATACCATAAAAAGCCGGCACAGAAGGGCGATTATTGACCTTAGAGAGATTCTGGATGCACCAAAAGAGGAGGGCTAGTCGTATTAATTAATAGAGAGGATAAATTACAAATTCAAAAACACAAGTTCCAAATAAATCACAATGACCAAAACCCAAATGTTCAAAAAAATTGTTTAGAATTTTGGTCATTTGAACATTGTAATTTATTTGGGATTTGTAATTTTGGATTTGGTTCTTCAAATTTATGCCAGACAATTTTCAAACACTCCTAAACCACTACAATCCGCCCGAAGCGCCGGATAATCTTTTTAATAAAATAATCGCGAGAATCAATAAAAGGCAAAGAATGTTGGCAATAAGCCGAGTTATTGTTTTTTCCCTTTCCCTTTTGGGATCGCTCGTAGCCGCTTGGCCGATTTTCTCCGCGGTAAAAATAGAATTCGTAAATTCCGGATTTTTACAATTTCTTTCTCTGGCCTTTTCCGACTTTGAAGTTATTATAACTTACTGGCAAAGCTTTATTCTGACCCTTCTTGAATCATTACCGGCCATAAGCATCGCCCTTTTCCTTCTGATTGTTTTTATCTTTATGGGATCATTAAGATTTTTAACGAAAAATATAAAAGCATTAACAAACAAAAATATTTTAGCCAATTAATATGAATTTAAACGATTTTTTTCAATCAAAAACTTTCAAGGGAATTTTAATAGGCATCGGCGCTGTTATCGTTTTCCTATTTATCTTTAGATTAGGAATGACGGTCGGTTTTAAAAAAGCTGATTTCTCTTACAAGTGGGGAGAAAACTATCATCAAAATTTCGCTGGACCAAAGAGAGGATTTTTCCGCGAGTTGGGCGGTATGGGCGATCGCGATTTTATCGGCGCCCACGGGATTTTTGGCAAAGTGTTAAAAATCGAAGGATCTGAAATGGTTATCAGTGGCCAGGATAACGCCGAAAAAATTATCATTGTCGGAGCGGACACTGTCATTGAAAAATTCAGAGAAAAAATAAAGCTTGATGGCATGGCAGTGGATGACACGGTCGTCGTAATCGGTGAACCAAATAATGAAGGGAAGATTGAGGCAAAACTTATTAGAATAATGCCTACTCCGCCGCCAAAGCCGGGAGAAGTGAAAATACAATAAACGACAAAATCCTAAATCCTAAGCACCAAATCCCAAACAAATCCTAAATCCAAAACAGACTGATCCAATTCGTCATCCCGAGCTTGTCGACCGCGTGTCGCTAAAGCTTCAGCGAGTGGCGCAGGGATCTCACCCCTTGCCATAATTCACCGCATGAGATTTCTCGACAAGCTCGAAATGACAAAGGGGAGATATTTGAATTTTAAAAATTAGAATTTGTTTAGAGTTTAGGATTTAGAGTTTAGAATTTTAAAAAATATGTTTGAAAAAATATTTAAAACTGTAAAACAAAAAAAGATAGCCACTGCTATTATGTTGCCCATTTTGGCCGGCGGTGGATATCTTGGGTATAACTCTATCACAAGCACTGCTGAAGTGACAAGATACGTTCTCGCCGCTACGGAAAAAGGGACTATTATCACCTCTGTCGGTGGGAGCGGTCAAGTTTCCGCCACCAACCAAATTGACGTTAAACCCAAAGCCTCCGGAAATGTTATTAGCGTTAATATTAAAAACGGCCAAGAGGTAAAAGAGGGCGCAATTCTTGTCCAACTAGACACTCGCGAAGCCAGAGAGGCGGTAAATGACGCTTCCGCCAATCTTTCGGCAGCCAAGGTGGCTTTGGATAAACTGAAAAACCCGGATATAAACGATCTCGAACGAGCAGTAAGCGATGCCGAGATTAATTTAGAGTCGGCAAAATTATCTTTAAAAAAAATGCAAGAACCGGCGGACGAATTATCCGTAATGCAGGCAGAGAATGCTCTTAAAAAAGCGGAAGAATCAAAAAGCGAAGCGGAAGATGATTTAAAAAAATCTTACGATGACGGATTTAATAATGTCGCCAATGTTTTTCTTACCTTACCTTCCCTAATGAGTGGGCTTGACGATATTCTCCATGGACACAATTCCAGTCTCGGCGGAAGCGGACAAGAAAATATTGATTTTTATTATGATGCCGCCGGATTTTACGACGGGGGGCGGGCGTTTCAATACAAAACTGATGTTGCGACAAAATATAGCCTCGCCAGAGATACTTATGAAAAAAACTTTGACGATTACAAGGCAACCAGCCGCTATGCGGATACGGTGGCCATTGAAGCATTGATTACTGAAACTTACGATACTACCAAAAATATTGCCGAAACAATCAAAAGCGCGATTAATTTGGTTCAATTTTACGAAGATCAATTAATCTTGCATAACGTAAAGCCGGCAACTGTCGCCGATTCTCATTTATCCAGTCTTGCAAGCTATACCGGCAAAACAAGTTCATATCTTTTGGATCTTCTTTCTATAACAAGGAGCATTGAAAATAGTAAAACGGCAATTATAAACGCCGAGCGTTCTATTGAAGAAAAAACCGAAGCCTTAAACAAATTACTTGAGGGTGATGTTGACGAATTGGATATCAAATCGCAGGAATTAACTATCAAACAAAGAGAAAAATCTTTGCAAGACGCGAAAAATAAATTGGCGGAGAATTCCGTACCCGACAAGCTTGATATTCAATCCCAAGAAATTACTATCAGGCAAAGGCAAAATGCTCTTTATAATGCCTCCGAGGCATTAAAAGACTATTCTGTCCGCGCGCCATTTTCTGGAGTAATCGCGGCAAGCGATATTAAAAAAGGCGATGCCATCTCCGGTTCAACTGTTGTCGCGACTCTTATTACCAAACAAAAAATAGCGGAGATCTCCTTAAACGAAGTTGATGTTGCCAAAGTTAAAGTCGGACAAAAAGCCACACTTACCTTTGACGCGGCCGAGGGGCTAAGCATCACCGGTTCAGTTGTGGAAATTGATATGGTCGGGACTGTTTCCCAAGGAGTGGTCACTTATAATATAAAAATAAATTTTGACGCGGAAGATGAAAGAATAAAGCCGGGAATGAGTGTTTCCGCTTCTATTGTTACTGATATTAAACAAGATGTTTTAACTGTTCCTAACAGCGCCATCAAAACCCAAGGGGAAACAAGCTATGTTGAAATGTTAGATCAACCCGGAGCAGAAACGGCTGGAGTCCAAGGCGTCACTTCGTTAACTCTTCCCAGACAACAGCAAGTTGAAGTTGGCCTTTCCAATGACACTTTAACCGAAATAATTTCCGGATTGGCGGAAGGAGACAAAGTAATTACAAGGGCGATTACCCCCAGCAGTACAACAACCAGTTCTTCTTCCGGATCTAGTCTTTTTGGCGGAGGAGCTAGCGGAGGAATGATGAAAACGGGACGATAACTTATGATTGAAGTAAAAAACATTACAAAAGTATATAAGAGCGAAAATGTAGAAACTGTGGCCTTGGGCGGAGTAAGTTTCAAGATCAACGATGGAGAATTTGTTGCCATCATGCTTTGAATTACGAAACTCCTAAAATTTGATATACTTAAAAAGACACCGCAAGGTGTCTTTTTAAGAACTGCCGTTCGTATGGAGCCAGAAAGCTTCAAAAAACTTAAGGCGGTTGTCACACAATTA